>WNGR01000925.1_pt1 | contig 48541 bp, 53 predicted proteins | sample 5407581 | NCBI WGS metagenome assembly WNGR01 (sample SAMN13153383, study PRJNA577476) | soil metagenome | isolation source: 80 cm soil or saprolite under Garry oak tree replicate 2 | place: USA:California | collected 2016-06-15 | reverse complement strand
AGCGGATCCTCTTCGGTCTTGACCGGGCCGCCGGCCCGCGCGTAGGTCCAGCCGCAAAAGCTCTGCGCGACGAACCGGCGGGCGCCGGCCGCCCGGGCAGCGGCGAGCAGGATGTCGGTGCCCCCGGTGCGCAGCCGGTGCGGAACCCTGACCGGTACTCGCTGCTTGTCGTGTTGCTCGTTACCGGCGCCCGGTTGTCCTGCGTAGCCTTGGACGGCCGGGGTTCGCCTGGTTCAAGCTGTCAGGATGAGGTCTGCGACGCTCAGCGGCAGGGCAGTGTGGGCCGATCAGCTGGAACCGGGGGAGCTGTCGGTACTTGATCCGGGAATGCCTGAGACGCTCGAGCGGCGGCCGGACGTCTTGGTGGTGGGGGGCGGGATACTCGGAGCGGCAACTGCCGTTGCATGCCGGGACGCGGGAGCCGGCTCGGTGTTGCTGATCGAGGCATGCTGGCTGGGATCCGGGGCCACGGGCGGGGCAGCGGGCCTGCTGGTGCCAGAGGCGCATCGGGGAAGCGACCCGGCAGCGCTGGTGGAGCTAGGCAGAGCCAGCCTCGCCCAGTGGCGGGATCTGGAGGCTACGCTGGCGGGAGGCGTGGGGTTCCTGGATCTGGACTGGGTGGGCCTTGCCCCCCACCCCGCTGGTTTCCTGGCTGACCCGCCCCCGGCGGCGGAATGGCTCGATGCCGGGCAGATCGGCCAGCTCCTGCCGGGTCTTAGTCCGGCCGCCCCGGGGGTACGCATCCGGCACCAGGGCCGGGTCAATCCCCTGCGGGCACTGAGTCGGCTCGCAGCTCAGATCCCGCAGGTCGCGACCAGGTGCCCCGGCACGGCAATCAGTGCCCGCGGAGGCCGGGTGGTCGCCGTCTCCAGCTCAGCCGGAGTCATTTCTCCCGGGGCGGTCGTGTTCGCCACCGGCATGCCGCCGGAGCTGGACGGCCTGGACTTCGAGCTGCCGGCAGATTCTGTGAAGGGCCACCTGGTCGCCACCGAGCCGGTCCCCATGACCTTGCCCGCAACGGTGGCGCCCCTGGCCACGCAGCTTGAAGATCGCCGCCTGCTGGCTGGCGGAACACTCGACACCGGCGACGCTACGGCAGAGGTGCGCGCCGAGGTCACCGACCGCATCCGGGCCGAGCTGGCTGCCGCCCTCCCGCTCCTGGCCCCTGTCCGCCTCACCCACCGATGGTGCTGCTGGCGGCCCCGCCATCCAGACGGGCTCCCCGTCATCGATCGCATTCCCGGCCTCAGCAATGCCTGGGTCACCAGCGGCCACTATCGCACCGGCATCCTCATGGCGCCGGCGACCGGCTCAGCGCTCGCCCAGTGGATTACCAGCGGTCAGCGACCAGCTCACGCCGGGCCCTGGACCATCCAGAGACTTCTCTCGTCCTGACGGCCGCCAAGCCCAGCGACTGCGGGCGCGGGGGCCACGGTACATCGGCTATGTGCGGGTCCCCGCTTCTGCCTGTGTCAGCGTCACAGTCCCGCCGCCACGGGGGCGAACGCCGGGGTCGCCGAGCGGGCGCAAGATGTTGTAGGAGCGGCGGGCCAGCTTGCGGGTGGCTAAGGGGGTGATAACAGGCACCAGTTGTCGGTCAGCGTTGGCACCACCCGGCCAGAGGCGGAAGTCGAGTCCGCGTGAACCGGCACCATCGGCCCCGCTCCGTGGAATGTCTCTGCCACCGGACTCCTGGCTGCCCGTCCTGACCTTGGTGGTGCCCAACCACAAGGACAGGTGCCGCGGTCAAGATCATCTTCTGGTGGCCGGACTCGCGACCAGTTGGTGTCCGAACTCACGACCGTAGCCATTGCGGGCGACTGGCGGACGGCCTCGGCTGGCGTTGGTCCGGCCGCGATGCCAACGTAGTGGCTGCGGTCGGGAGGCATGGTGCCCTGCCCCGGACAGGGCACAGCGCAAGATTGGCCGGCCGTGATGAGGCAGCTGCCCGGGGCGGGCTCGGCGCCGAGGAGCGCACTGTGACACCCGGCTGGCGTGCCGGACCGCCTGGGCGGGGAGAAGAACCGGCGGGCGTCGCCCAGGAACGCCCCGGGCGATCGCCGCGACCACCGCCCCGACCCCGCACAGCTTGTGCTGCAGGAGCCGGGCAGGCGGCGGGCGAACGAGGCGAGCCGGGCGCGCAGCGGGCCGGGGGCGCGGACCAGGATGGCTCGCGGCGCCGCCTGCGATCTTGGTCTGCTGGTAGCGCAGCCGGGCGGCCGGGGCGCCCGCCTCCCGGGGGTGGCTGGCGTCCAGGCCGAGGACGGAGACAGCGGCGCGAAGTCCATCATTGAGATCTCTATGACCCGCCGGCCGGTGGCGATCGGGGGGCAGGAACGCCCGCCCGCATGGCCTGCTCGTCACCCACCCTCGGGGCCCGGCGCGGCGTCCCGGTCACGACGACGGTCTTGGCCTGGTCCGGGACAGCCTGAGGATGCCGGCGTGCCCGGCGATGCGGGACTGGGCGGCCGCGTCGATGTAGCTTGCCCCCCTGCCCGGCCCGGCCGCGCAGCGGCCCGAGCCGGCGACCTCACCGGGCCGCCGCGGGCGGGGGCGGGCATCGCTCAGCCCGGCCGACCGCGGCTCGGCCAGCTCCCTGGGTGCCCGGCGGATCTGGTGACGTGGCTGGCCTGGCGCCTGGTGCCCTCGACGCCGGCGCGGGCGGCGTAGCGGGCCTTTGCTGCGCTGAGGCCTGCTCGGCGCGGCTGCTGGCGAGCGCTTTGTGCAGTTCGGGGGCGGACCGTGATCTGACGGCGCTGGCCGCTGGTGCACAGCTGGCGTGCCGGGCAGGGCATGCACGGGTTCTTCGGCCAGGACACCACGGTCGCCTCGTCGTGGTGTAGCCGGCCCGGGTTCCAGGTGCTGCTGGTGACGCCTTGCGGGCTGGTCGCCTGGCGGCGGGCCGAAATCGATGGCAAACGCGGGCTTATCCACCCGGCGCCGCCAGCTCTAACGGCTCGGCCACCGGGTCGGTTGGAGCGCGGGCGGCGTCCGGAAGGCGCGGCGGTAGGCGGCGGGCGAGACTCCGGTGTGCCTTTTGAAGTGGGCGCGCATGCTGGCCGCCGTGCCGAACCCGCAGGACGTGGCGACGGCTTCGACGGGCCGGTTCGTCGTCTCCAGCAGTTCCTGGGCTCGGCGTACTCGTTGACGGAGCAGCCAGTGCAGTGGTGGAGCGCCGAAGGTGCGGGCGAACCGCCGTTCCAGGGTGCGGATGCTCACGTCGGCCTGCGCGGCGAGGTCCGCGATCGTGAGAGGGGCGTCGATCCGCGCGCTGGCCCAGTCCAGCAGTGGAGCGAGCCAGTCGTCGTGGACCGGCGCGGGGCTGCGCGTGTACTGGGCCTGGCCACCCTCGCGGTGCGGCGGCGTCACGAGCCGGCGAGCGAGCTCTGCGGCCACGGCGGCGCCGTGGTCGACGCGGACGACGTGCAGGCAGGCGTCGATGCCGGCTGCGGTGCCGGCGGAGGTGATGACGTCTGCGTCGTCGACGTAGAGCACGTTCGGGTCGACCTGGATGGCTGGGTAGCGGCGGGTCAGCTCGGCGGCGTGCATCCAGTGCGTGGTGGCGCGGCGGCCGTCCAGTATGCCGGCGGCGGCCAGGATGAAGGCACCCGAGCAGATCGAGACCAGGCGCACGCCGCGATCGTGGGCCGCGCGTACGGCGTCGACGAGCGGCGCCGGCGGATCGTCGTGCACGTTGGCACACGCGGGAACGACGAGGGTGTCGGCACGGGCCAGCGCCCCCATGTCGTCGGCGGGCGAGAGCCAGAACCCCGGCCCGAGGCTCAGCGGCGCCTCCCCGAGACCCACGACGGAGAAGCTGTACCAGGGGGAGGCGAGGTCTGGCCGGTCGATGCCGAAGACCTCGCAGGGCACTGACGCCTCGAAGATCGGCATGCCGTACGTCACAGCCAGGACCACCCGGTGAGGTGCGGTGCGCATGACGGAAATCTAGCGCACCGGGTCGTATCCGTCACTGGTGTGAACGAGAGAAGGGGGACAGGATTGACTGGTGTCCAGGGATATGCGCGCGGCACCCGCGCCGCTCACCAGCCGACGAAGAGGAGACGACGATGAGCGCCGGAGCTACGACTGAATCGGCCACCACCGGGAGTCCCGGCTCCCGGGTGACCAAGGTGGCAGCTGCGCCTGCGGATGTTGCGTCCGGCCACTTCCAGGCCAGGCTCGCCTGTGAAGCCGATCCGGCCGATGTCGCCAGGGACATGGCCGATGGCACGGCCGGGTTCACCCTGGTCGACTGTCGCCCGGCCGGCAACTACACCAAGACGCACATTCCCGGGGCGATCAGCCTGCCCTGGCCGGAGATCACCGAGGAGACCGTGCGTGCTCTGCCCGGCGGACTGCTCGTCACCTACTGCTGGGGTCCGTCCTGCAACGCCGCCACCAAGGGCGCGATGCTGCTGGCCACGCACGGCAGGCAGGTCAAAGAGCTGATCGGCGGGATCGAGTACTGGATCCGCGAAGGCCACCCCACCGAAGGCCGCCGCCCCGTCGAGCGAGGCGAGGAGAAGCCCTCGGACTGGGGGCTGACGGCGTGACCCGCGTGCCCGGCCGCCCTGCCCCCGCCACCGGAGCCGGAACATGACCAGCCACACCGTCCCCGCCATCGGGATCCCCGACGCCACGGCCGAACCCGCCGCCTATGTCCGGGCACTGATCGGCACTCTCGACGATCGCGACCCGCTCGAGGTGTACGAGACGACAGCCGGAGAGGTGCGCCGACTGTGCCAGGATCTGTCCGTGAGCCAGTGGAACGTCCCGCTGGATGCGGGCGAGTGGTCAGCCGCGCAGGTCGTCGGGCACCTGATCGACGTCGACATCGTGTACGGGTTCCGATTCCGGTTGGTGCTGACCGAGGACGAGCCCGCTTACCCGGGCTACGACGAGAAGCTCTGGTCACAACTCCCTCGTCCCGGGCCCTCCGAGCTCATAGCGGCACTCAGCGGGCTGCGGGCGTACAACACCGCGTTGCTGCGTCACACCCCGCGCGGCCTGTGGCAGCGGTGCGGGATCCACGGTGAGCAGGGCCGTGAGCAGTTCGGCTTGATGATCACCAAGATCGCCGGGCACGACCTGGCTCATCTCAGCCAGCTGGCACGCACCGTCGCGATCGCGACCCGGCAGGACGACGGCACCGAGTCGAACGGCAGCGGGAGATGACGCCCCGCGCCCGATCTCCGGTGATGACCCTGCACCCGCTGCAGCGGTACAGCCCGGCGTGGGCGGACGGCGATCTCGACGCGCTCAGGACTTCATGACCGAGGACAGCGCCAACCATGCACTGGTCGGACCGGAGCCAGGGTCCACCTACCGCGGCATGGACGAGGTACGGCGCGGGTTCGCCGCGATGCTGGCCTGCGGCCGCGGCCGCGAGGTCGTGACGCCACGGCGTTCATCACAGGCGATGCCGGAGTCGCCGAGTGGTCCATCTACGACGGAGGCCCCGACGGCTCCGGCAGGCTCATCCGCGGCTGCGGCATCTTCGAACTCGCCGGTGGCAAGATCCGCGAGAAGGGCGCCTTCCGCAAGGTCTTCGATGACGTCTGGCCGCCCGGCTGGCGGGAGGCCCGGGTCGGCCACCTCGTCGATCCGGTCACCAAGCACCTGGCCTGACCCAGGCTCCGCGCTGGCCGGTCCCCCCTCGGCCTTAGTGCGGACCGCGGCGCGCCATCCCCCGGCGCAGCCGCAACACCCGTGTGCCCCGTCTCCACCCCCGTAGGAGGCGGGGCACACGCCTGTCGGAGTGCAGCCGCACCGGCCGGCCGAAGATGGCCTGGATCCGGGAACGAGGCCCCGCGAGGTGCAGACAGGCTGATGGGTTCTGCTACCAGGTACCCGACAGCAGGTCGATACCCACCTTGCCGGCGTGCCGGATCCGGCGTTGCTCGCTGGCGACACCCAACAGTCGCTGGCAGATCAACTCCGCATCCGGCGGCCACGACTGAAGCCCCGGCGGTACAAGACCGCGATGATCTGGTCGTGGGTACTCGCGTGGTGCGGCTGAATGGTCCCTCGGTGCCGGGAAGTCTGCGGCGGCGAGGCTGCTTGCCCGCCGCCGGCGGTCGGCCGCCCGCCGGCGGCGACCAGCGCCGCTGCGTGCTCGCGCAGCCGGGCAGTCAGCCGGCAGCGCGGCGGGATGCCCGGCAGGGATCCGGTGAACGACTTGCGCGGGCTCGACGGCTCCCGGCAATCCCAGCGCCGCTTCACCCACGCCGCCATGACCCGGTCCTGGCCGTGCGCCACACCGGCAGGACGCGTCGTGACGTACTCCTTGACGCGGCCGGATGCCATCCGGCACTGGCACCACGCAGCACCCGGAACGGCGGTCACCACCCAGAACCGCCCGGTCGCCGCCCGCCAGGCATCCGCCCCTTTCACGGCCACGCCTGCAGCGCGGTCGCCGCATCCCTATCCCGAAGCACGTGCCCGCTGCGGTGCGGGCCCTGGATTCGTCGACGATGGCCTTGCGGCCGGCGTAGACGGCGAGGAGCGTCTGGATGGCAAGGTTGTTGACGGCCCTGGGCAGGCTGCGGCTGGTGGCGTGGATCAAGGCGATGGCGTCGTCGGTTATCTGGGGTCACGAAGATCAAACGCTGCGTTCACGCAGGTCGTGCCGTCGTGTACGCGTCTGCGACGGTACGGGCAAAAGCGTCACCGACGAGCGGTAGTCGCGACATGAGCGGTGCGGTTGGCTATCTGCCTCGCGGACGGTGCTGCAGATAACCCGTCCGCGACGGAAGGAGAAAGGGACAAAGCAGGGCTGTCGCCACCCGTCGCAGACACGCCTCCGACTTATTCACCCAGTTGCGGAGCGTTTCAGGATTTGATGCCGAGCTGATGACCGACCCTTGCAATCGACCCGCGCGCGCTTCCCGCCTCACCACGCACCTCGAAGACCATCTTCACTGCCCGTTCCCGCAGCTCAGCGGGATGCGGATTCCTCGATACCATGAGCCCCAACCTTCCCAGAGGTCACAGCCTCCAAGGAGCCCGGGGCAGTCCACAGTCTTACTGTTACCGCCCAGCAGGATGGGATCACCGTGAGGTGACTTTTGCAGCCGCCAGCCGCCACCACGCCCGGGATGCCACCCGGACCCCTGGCCAAGCTCGGACTCAGCCCAGCATCAGTAAACGGCCATAACGCCACTATGCCTGGACCCTGGGATTCTGCTGGAGCCGGCCGGGGCTATACGTCCGGTAGAGCGCCAGCGGAAGGTCCCGTCGTCGACCACGCCGACCCCGACGGCGAGGAGCCGGTAGACCAGCCCGGCGCGCCGGAGTTGCATGGGTGCTGTTCCTAGCCGATGCCGTGAGTGCGGGCGCTCGACGGGACGCCTATCAGCGTGAATCCGGCCATCCTTGCTCCTTCTGCTGGATGCTGGAGTGGTCATCGGTGAGAAGCGCTGCCACCCGTTCGGCGACCACCGCCGCGGGGAGATTTGTGTTTGCCCGGGGGACGACCGGCATGATCGAGGCGTCGACGACGTAACCGCCGGTCAGCCCGTGGATCCGAGCCGAGGAGTCCACCACCGCCTCGGCGTCGGTGTCCGGGCCCATCTTGCAGGTTCCGACTGGGTGGTAGGCGTGGACGAAGGAGCGTTTGAGCTCTGCGTCGACGTCCGCAGCAGAGCGGACTGCGTCGCCGGGCGTCGTCTCCTTGCCGAGAAGACAGGCCAGTTCCGGCCGCTGGGTGACCGTCCGTACGTACGCGAAGCCCTCAGCAAGCAGAGCGAGGTCATCGCCGCCGGGGTCGGTCAGGAACGCGTGATCGATGATCGGCACGGCGTCGGGCGCGGGTGAGCTCAGCCGCAGGCTTCCCCGTGACCGCGGGGTCAGGACCGCGGCCATGAACTCCCAGATCCAGCGGTCCGGGTCCTGCCTGCGGGCGCCACCCTGCGTATAGATGTGGAGATCGAACCCGGCCGGGCAGCGGCTCGACCGGATCTTCGCGATCAGCTGCTCTTCGGGGTGGAAGGCCCGGGAGGCGAACTCGCGTGAGCGCCGTTCGAGTTCGGGGGTACCGGCATACCTCAGCTCGATCGCTGGATGATCGTGGAGGTTGCGCCCCACGCCGGGCAGCGCGTGGACGGGTCCGATCCCGAGCCGCGCGAGCTCCGCCGGATCGCCTATCCCGGAGCGCAGCAAGATGGCCGGTGATCCATAGACGCCCGCGCATACGGCGACGAGGCCGGCATGGATCTCGACTGGCTGGCCGTCGATGACCGCCACCGCCCCGACGACCCGAGTGCCGCGCACCATCAGCCGGCCCACGAGCGCATCGCCGATCACGTCGAGCCGCATGCCGCGCACGGGATCGAGGTAGGCGAACGCCGCGTTCCAGCGGACCCGGCCGACGACGTTCACCGGGTTCGGTGCGACCCCGATGCCGTCGTCGGTATCGGTGAGATCGCGGGCGCGCGGGATCCCCGCGGCGACCAAGGCCTCCAGAGACGCCCGGCCGAACGGGGTCAGCTCCTCATCAGTGACATTCCTGACGCGCAGCCGGTCCTTCGCGGCGGCGACGTGGGGGACCAGGTCATCAGCTGCCCACCCCGGGTTGCCCGCGGCAGCCCAGCCGTCGTAGTCACATCGATGACCGATCGCGATCTGGCAGCCATTGTGCGAGGAGCAGCCGCCTATCACGCGCCCCCGCTCGAAGCCGATGACGCGCCCGGCGATCTGGTCACCGCTCGTGTAACCCCAGTCGTGCGTCAGCGGAAGCTCGGCGGCGTCTAGTAGCTCGCCCGGCCACCGCCCCGCCTCCAGCGGGCCGTAATCCGGCCCGGCCTCCAGGACGAGCACGGTCACGCCGGACCGCTCAGCGAGCCTGCCGGCCAGTATCGCGCCGCTGGTGCCGCCCCCGAGCACAAGCACGTCCACGGACCGGGGAGGCGTCACTGCCCGCACCGGTGCACATCCTTCAGCACGATGAACTCCTCGATTCAGTAGGCCCCGAGCTCTCAGCCGCGGCCAGACTGCCTGATGCCGCCGGACGCAGCCCTGAGATTGAACGGCGGGCCGTTGATCTCCACCTCGCCGGCCCTGAGCTGGCGTGCGAATCGAATGGCCTGTTCCGCGTCACGGAATCAGACGCTGGCTGAGCGCGGCCGTGCCGCAGACCACACGCGCGATGACCTCTTCGCTGGCGGCGGCCAGTCCGCTCGCTGGGTCGCCGGGCCGGCGGTCGTAGGCGGTGCGGGCTGCGGCGATGGCGCGGCGGTGTCGTTCCGCCCACGCAGTGAGGGTTGCGAATGACTCGCCGAGCTCGCGGGCGATGGGGGTGAGGCGGTATTCGACCTTGGGTGGCACGGTCGGTACACGGTCCGGACGAGCAGGCCGTCGCGTTCCAGCTTGCGGTCAGCATCCGGCGGCTGATCCCCGCGATGGCGCGCTCCAGCTCGGTGAAGCGGACGGGCCCGGCGGCGGCAGCGGCGATGATGCCGATGCTCCACTTGCCCGCGATGTGGTCGAGCACCTCCCCGATGGGGCACGCCTCCTCCTCCTCCTGCTCCTGGGCCTGCGCGGGCACAGCGGTGTTCCCCTGGGACATGAATGTGCCTCCTTCCGCCCAGCCCTGCAGGCACAGACAATAGTCCCTGTTACAAATCATCAACTAATGGAGGCAAGGACATGGCCCAGGCTGTTCAGCCGGCGCCCCCCGGCCCGGGCGCCGATCAGTTCCGGCTGGACGGGTACGTTGCGCTGGTTACTGGCGCGGGCAGGGGGATCGGGGCGGGAATCGCCCAGGCCTACGCCCGGGCCGGGGCGGACGTGGTCCTCGTCGCCCGCACCGCAGCCGAGCTCGAGGACGTTGCCGGCGCCGTGCGGGCGGCGGGCCGGCTGGCTTCGGTCATCCCGGCCGACCTCACCAACGTGTCCCGGGCGGTACAGATCGTCGAGCGCGCCATCGCCGGGCACGGCAGGCTCGACATCCTGGTTAACAACGCCGGCGGCGCGATGCCCGCCGCCTATCTCGACACCACCCCCGAAGCCCTCGACCAGGCGTTCCACTTCAACGTCGCCGCACCGTTCGAGCTCACCAGACGGGCGACCCCGTACCTGCTCGGCAGTGGCCGCGGCGCGGTGATCAACATCACGTCGAGAATGAGCCACCTCACCGCGCGCCAGATGGTGACCTACGGGACAGTCAAGGCTGCGCTCGCCCAGCTGACCCGCCTCCTGGCGGCGGAACTCGCGCCCGGCGTGCGGGTGAACGGGATCGCCCCCGGGGTGGTGGAGACCGACGGCCTGAAAACGGTGCTCAACGACAAGCTACGGCGGCAGATCGCCTCGGCCACCCCGCTGCGCCGGCTGGCCACGGTCGCCGACGTAGCGAACACCGCTCGGTGGCTCGCCTCACCCGCGGCGAGCTACATCACCGGCAAGATCATCGAGATCGACGGCGGCGCCGAAGCCCCCACTTTCCCCGACGACACGCCCGACCTCCGGCCGGCCGGCCGGCAAGCAGTGAGCGTGCTTCAGACGAGCAGCAGGCGCGCTGAGAACGGGGCAGAGGGCAACGCCGTGTAGAACAGCGTGGTCAGCGCGCCGGGCTTGCTGTGGCTAGTGCAGCCCCTCGTAAGTTCCTTACCGGTTGCCTGGCCGTGTGATGCTTACTGTTTGTAGTCGGCGAGGTGGATGATGGCGGCGGTGTCGAAGGCGTCGTTCGGGTGCCCGGCAGGCTCGCCGGTGCGCAGCAGGGCCGGGGCGTAGCTCTCGGTGGCGGGGTCGTGGAGGGCGAAGCCCCATTCGTCGTCATCGCCGAGGTACTCGATGCGGCAGAGCGGGATCTGCTCATCGTCATCGTCTCCTTCGCCGGCCCAGGCGATGAGGTAGCCGAACGAGCCGCGCCATCTGATGGTGACTTCCTGCAGGTCAGGATGGGTGAGGGAAGCGTGGTGGTCGACGGTTCCCTCGATCAGGTCCTTCAGGCGCTTCGGTGGTGCGGGCATACCACCCAGTGTCGCCTGCCGGCGGCGGGGCCGGGTCCGGGTCCGCGACGCGCCGGCGGGGCTGGCATCCGCTGTTCCGGCTGGTTACGGGTGGATTCTTCCGTAATCATCGTGACACGGAAGGGACCTCGGTATGAGCGGGAGTGCCCGTGGCGTCCAGCTGAGCATCAAGCGGCGCCGCAAGCTGGAGCAGATCGTCCGGGCCGGAACCAGCCCGCAGCGACTCGTGCTGCGCGCCAGGATCGTGCTCGCCGCGGCGGCCGGGAATGCGAACGCGCAGATCGCTCGCGAGCTGGGCTGCAGCGCGAACGTGGTGCGGACCTGGCGGCGCCGGTTCGCCGTCCGCGGGATCCCCGGCCTGTTCGACCGGCCGCGGCCGGGGCGGCCCGAGACGCACGGCCCCAGCGCCCGGCTGGCGGTCATTGCGACCGCCACCTCTGTTCCCCCGGACGGGGAGTCGCAGTGGTCACAGGCGATGATCGCGGCTCACCTGGGCGAGCGGGGCCTGGCCATCTCGCCGGCCACCGTGGGCCGGGCGCTCGCCGAGGCCAGGGTACGGCCGCACAAGGTGCGGGGCTGGCTCAACCGCGCCGACGACCCCTCCTTCTGGATCCGCGCCGGGGCCGTGTGCCGCCTGTACCTGAACCCGCCGCCGGGCACCATGCTGGTCAGCATCGACGAGAAAACCGGCATCCAGGCAAAATCCCGGCAAGCACCCGCAGATCCCCGCCGTTCCCGGCCGCGACGCCCGGCGGGAGTTCGAGTACGCCCGCCACGGCACCATCTCCCTCCTCGCCGCCATGAACGTCACCACCGGCCAGGTCATCGCCGAGCGCATCAACCGCAGCGACTCCGCCACCTTCACCCGGTTCCTGAACATGCTGGCCCAGATGATCCCCCCGCACCTGCGCATCCACCTGATCATGGACAACGGCTCATCGCACACCTCCGCCGCCACCCGCGCCTGGCTCACCGCCCATCCCCGGTTCGAGGTGACATACACGCCGAAACACGCATCCTGGCTCAACATGGTGGAGCAGTGGTTCGGTGTGCTGGCCCGCCGGCTGCTGCGCCGCGGCGACTTCACCTCCCGCGACGACCTCGAAGCCAAGATCACCACGTTCACCATCCGCTACAACAAGCACGCCCGGCCCTACCGGTGGAACTACGACGCCGACGCCGACCACGCGCGCTACCTCGAACGCCACCACGACACCGAGCCCGCCCTCCTCGAAGCCGCATGACCGCAACGCTCAGTAATCAGCCGCCAGTCAGGAACTTACGACGAGCTGCACTAGAAGGTGAAGCGCGGCTTTCTCAGTTACAGCCTGTAGCCGGACGTCGGCAGTTGCCATTGGTCCGGCTGATGCTGGCCCTGGGGCCTTGATCATGATCTGGCAGCCTCGGCGTGTCGCGCGTGAGAACACAGCGAAGCTCCGCTAGCAGTGGGGATTGCTCAAGATCGCCACTAGCCAGGGACGCCCAAGCGCTTCGCCGAACAACCCTGCCGCCTCATTCAGCGCCCCCTCCCGCGCCGCTCGCCGGCCACCGGCCGTAAGCTCCTCGAAGACAGCAGATCCAGTTCCCCACACCAACCGTCGGCCGGTACCCAGGCGCACGCGTCGCCGGCACCAGCCCCCGGGGGTCGCCCAGCCGCCGCCGCAGCCGCGACACGTACACCTGCAACTGGTTGGCCGCCCCTCCATGTGGCCGCCCATCCCACAACTGCTCCACCAGCCACTCGGCCGCCACCACCCGGTTGGCCCGCAATAGCAGCACCGCCAGCAGCGCACGCTGCCTGGCCGCGGACACGCCTGCCCAGCCACCATCCCCGGCCCGCACCTCAAGCGGACCCAGAACCCGAAACCGCATCCCCGGCTGCCACAACAACCTGCCCACCACGGCGAACTCCTCCCAAACGGCCGCCCGATCAGCCCCGGCCATGCCAGCCTCCAAGGCCTGTCAACGGCTAGCCGCCGGCAAGCCAGCCGCCGTCGATGACAAGCGTCGTTCCTGTGATGTATGCGCTCTCAGGAGAGGCAAGGAACGAGATAGCGGCGGCCACATCTTCGACCGTTCCCACTCGTCTGACGGGCCGACTTGCAGCCGACTCCAGCAAGCCTTCCTTGGGATCGATGCCCACCTGCTCCATCTCCGAACGCAGCAGCGGGGTGTCGATGTCCCCCGGGCAGACTGAGTTCGCGCGAATTCCCTCCGGTCCATGGTCGATTGCCAGGGCCCGCGTCAGGTTGACCACGGCACCCTTTGACGCCGCATACGCTGCCGCGCGTGGGCCCCCGGCAACTCCCCAGGCCGACCCGACTGTGACGATCGCACCGCCCGGTTTTTGACGCATCCATGGGATGGCTGCCTTGCAGCACCTGAAAACGGACGTCAAGTTCACCGTTATGACGTGGTTCCAGAGCTCTTCGCTGGTGTCGACGATCGAGCTACGCCGGCTGATCCCTGCGGCCGTCACTAGCGCATCCAGTCCACCGAAGGTATCGACGGCCGATCGGACTGCCATGTCGGCCGCCTCGGGCTCGCGAAGGTCAACCACGACGGGATGCGCCTGCTGACCCGTCTTGCGAATCTGATCTGTCACGTTCTCCAGGTGTTCGCGGTTCATGTCAACAATCGCGACAGACGCGCCGTCATGGGCGAGCCGGATCGCGGTGGCCGCGCCGATACCGGACGCAGCCCCGGTCACCAACGCCACCCAGCTGTTCTCCCGCATTCACATCCACTCCTGCCGGAGTATGCCCAGAAGCCTGCCGTCTGCGGCTGACAGCGGCCATGCGGGTGATAGGGCAGGCCACCGGCGTAACGCGACCTCGGGAATGAAGACTCCCCATCTCCTGCACCACCCGCGAGCCGGATCGGCCGCGCCCAGTTCATTGCCAGCCGCCCGGTCGAGGGTGAACGGATTTCTGCCCGGCAACGCCTGCTCGCACGTGCTGGCGCACACCTGCGCGCGCCTCATACGCGCCAATTACGTAACGTTCGTTCTCATGTTCGGACGTTACAGGGACGCGTCCGCTACGTCAAGTGCAGGAGCGTGTCATCCTTGATCCTGGCCTCGAGCTCGCTAAAACGCTGGGGCCGCCCCGCATGCGGGAGAGTCGGCGGCCCGGCCTGGATCCGCCGGCCATTCTCGGAAGGAGGGTTTCTGGCCCGATTTCTGCCTGAGGAGTTTTCCCGGTAATCGGGGCGCGGTGGCCCTGCCGCCCGCCCATGCGGCTTGTCCGTGATCAAAATGGCTGCGGGCAGGGTGAGGTCGCCGCGGCCTGTGCATGCGGTGCTGGCGGGCACGGGCTGCTGGAAGCCGGCGAGCACACCCCCGCACCGGATCGCCCAGATCATCGGCGTGTCCACCGGCACCATCCACTACGGGATCAGCACCGGATACCTGCGCGCCCGCCGCGGCCCGGCCGGGCGCTGGGCCATCCCCTTCCCGCCCGGCGTGGAAGCCGCATGCCGTCACCGCGGCGCTGGCTCTGCCCGCCAGCACCGCTGGCGGCGGCGTGCCGTCGCACGCGCTGAGCGTCGAGGTAGGAATGGGCAAATGTGGTGAGCCCGAGGTCGATCAGCTCCCGCGCCCGGATCCCGTAACGCCGGCGGCGCGGGCTATAGCGGCCACGGTGGTACCAGGCGCATTCGGCGAAGGTGATGACCCGGTGGGCGGCGTGAACGTCCCAGAGATCGACCGGGGGCCGCAGCTCGCGGTGATCCCGATCGTGTCGATCGTCGGCGCCACCGGGATGACACCGTCCAGTGGCGCCCAGCCGGCCGTTGGCTTGAACCCGACCACGCTGTTGTAGGCGGCGGGCCGCAGGACATCGCCGGCGGTCTGGGTGTCCACGGTGGCACGGCACATGCCGGCTGCGACCGCAACTGCCGAGCCCGCGCTCGAGCCGCCCGGGGTGCGGCTGTCGTCCCACGGGTTGCGGGTCGGCGCCGGGTCGTTCAGGGCCCACTCGGTGCAGTGGGTCTTGCCGATGATCGCCGCGCCGGCGGACCGCAGCCGGCCGACCACAGTCGCGTCCGCCGGGGCCGGCTCCGCGGCCGTCAGGGCCGAGCCGCAGCGGGTCGGCATGCCGGCGACGTCGATGATGTCCTTGACGCCGAGGGCGAAACCGTCCAGCGCGGCGCCGGCGGCCGTGGAGTCCGCCGCTGCCGGGTGCCCGCGGCGTGCCAGGCGATCGCGCGCAGGTCAGCGTCGAGGGCCTCGATCCGCTCGCGGCACATCCGCGCCGCCTCGGCGCTCGCCAGGTGCTCCCCCTCGGCGCGCATGGTTGGCGGGCCCCTGTGGGCAATCATGGCTTTGGGAAATTGTCCGCGCTGGCCCTGGGGATGGTGCCGTGGCCTTCCATGGGCGGCAGGGGCAGGCAGCAGCATCGTGAACCGGGTCGTGCGCTCGACCAGGGTGCCGATCGCCGAGCTGTTCAGCCCCACGATCAGGTCTCCTTCCCAGTGCCCGGGCACCGCCCGGTCCGCGGCCTCGGCGGGCCGCTCGCTGATCATGATCTCGGGTGTCACGAACTTCTTGCCGCGGCCGCGCGTGCGCGCCCGGGGGACGCGAAGCACCCGGCCGGTGCGCAGGCAGGCCGTCAGCTCACGCCGCAGCGCCCCGCGGGGCGGCCGAGACCGCCGAGCGGCACTGGCTGCCGACCCCGGACAAGGACATGAAAGCGTTCGAGCCCGGCACCTGCGGCGCCATGAGTTCCACGGCGACTGGAACTACACCATCCCGGCAGCACCGCCCCGCGAGGCGACACGCCCGGTCAGCGGGAACTAATTATTGCGCGCCTGCTTAGCGGTTCGCCGCTGAGGCTGCTGGTGCAGTTGCTCGCCTGGTAGCAGGGACGGCCGCCGCGGATGCCGCGCCCGTTCTCGCGGGCTTCGGGCACCGAGAACCCGACCCGCATCTTGTCGAAGACAATGGGGGTGCCGGGGGCGATCGAGGCGCACGGATCGGTTCCGGGACCGGTGACGTGACGCTGATGACCTCGTTGACGGCTTTCATGCCGGGTTCGGCAACGTAGGTCACGAAGCCGGCCAGGAGATCGGCCGCCGCGTCCACCCGGCCACCGGTCGCACCATGATCTACATGGCCGCCCGGCCCACGCACGGCACCGACATCTTCGTCGGCGACCGCGACGAGCTCGCCGAGGTCCGATGGGTCAGCCTGTCCGAAGCCGACCAGCTGATGCAGCCCCACGGCATGTTCGGACCCGTGCGCGAGTACCTGGCAAAAACGCTGCGCTAACCGCGGTTTGCTCATGCGAAATTGAGATGCAGCAACCAGGTGAGTAAACCTGGCTGTATGACCGGGCGTCTTAGGGGTGATAAGGCCCTGGAACGGCTGGACAGATGAAGCCCAGTAGCAAGCTTCGGCGACTGGCGGGAATCCTGGCGGTGGCTGCCTTGACGGCTGCGTGCACGGCCTCGTCCCCAGCTGCCTCGTCCCCAGCTGCCTCGCCCCCAGCTGTCCTGGAACTCGCCTGCACGACCTTGCCCATCGCCAGCACGTCGGCCGCCGGGGCTAGCGGCCAGCACGCGCGGCCGGACTGGCTGTCGGTTCCAGGATTCTTGAGCGACGTCGCGGCTCAGTCGTCCAGCAGCGCCTTGGCCGTCGGTTCGAGCTCGCCCGGCGCCCGCCATTCGAGGGCTCTGGTCGCGCTGTGGAACGGCGCAGCCTGGACGACGTTGAGCACGCGGGCGCTGCCGCGCCGGAGTGGCTTGGGCGCCGTGGCCGAGTTCCCTGGCGGCGCGTGGGTTGTTGGCGAGTACGGTCTAAGGGAGCACGGTGACGGAGGAGGAGTTGCCAGGCAGCTCATCGTGCGGGTGACCGGCACGACGGTGCGGCGGGTGCCGGTCCCTGGTCCGGTTTACGGCTCCCTGGGCGACGTGGCCGCCACATCGGCGGCGAACGCGTGGGCGGTCGGTTACAGCGCTCATGGCCCGCTGATCTTGCACTGGAACGGGGCGGCGTGGAAGCGCGTGCCGCTGCCCGCCGCGGCGGGGCGCGGCGGTTTCGCTGGCGTGGCCGCCACGTCCGCGACGAACGCGTGGGCCATCCTGAACCCCGAGAATGGTGTCGTCCTCCCCGGCATCAAGGCAAGGATCGTGCACTGGAACGGCAGGCGGTGGGGAGATGTCGTCACGCCGGCTATCGGAATGTCCTACCGGCTCTATGACGTGGCCGCCACCTCAGCCAAGAATGCCTGGGCCGTCGGGTCCACCGGTTCGGCCAGGGCGGTGATCCTGCACTGGAACGGCCTGAGGTGGACGTGCGCTCTCAGCCCGAAAATGCACCGCGATCTGCCCGGCAGGTCTCTTTTTGCCGTCAGCGCGTCATCGGCCGACAATGCCTGGGCCGTGGGCAGTTCTGCCGAAAGAGCCTTGGCGCTGCACTGGAACGGACATAGCTGGAAGCAGGTCATGATCCCCCAGCCGACGACCTTCCTGGGGGGTGTCGCGTTCATCCCGCCGTCAGGCCGCGCCTGGGCGGTCGGCGGCACGGACCGCGGAACGCTGATGTTGCAGTGGAATGGCACCGCCTGGCACTGATACCCGGGGCAGCATCAACCAGTGGCGGCTGGCAGCTTGCCCTCGTAATTGTCCTCATCGCGGACGTTGCGGCGTGGTGTCTGGATGTCCGGCATCCACGAGGCCGCAGAATCGCCCTCTCAGAAGCACAAGATCAACTGCGCCGGAATGATATGGCGTCAATTCACTGGGAGCTTTGGCGGCGAGTGAGGCTGGCTTCGGCAGGTCCGGGCGATGTGTGAGTTGATTTCTGCCGAGCTGCCACGTTCGGCGGCGGCCAGCAGGGCGTGCTCGAGTCCGGCGAGGCGGATGCGAGACCAGGCCATGAGTGGGACGACGGAGCTGTCCGCTGAGGGGGAGAGGGTTGCCCGGCTCAGCCACCATCCCCCGGTACACGAGCTCTCGGCAGTCCTCCACGCTGACCTTGGCGAAGCTGGTCTTCAGGCGAGCGAGCTGGTCCCGTCTTTGCGGCCCGAACCAGCGCCGCCACGGCTCGCGGCGGCGATCGACGGTCTCTGCGAGGAAGGCCAAGGGCATCTTGATGGCCCGGCAGGGCTGCACGGCAGAGCAGGCGTTCCAGCTGCTGGTCGGCATGTCGCAGCGCGCCCACATCAAGCTGCGCGAGGTGGCCAGTGACCTGGTGGAAACGGCCAGAGACCAGGCTGCGAGGGGGCCGGGCCCCGGTCGGCACTAGCCAGGAACCAGCCCGGGAGACTTACCACAGCGGCAACGGCGGGTGCGCGGACCTTCGCCGCCGGGCGGGAAACCTCATCCCTCCAGCTCGCACTGCCTATCCAGGCCCGTCAGTTCCAGCAGCCTTTGCACCAGCGGGCAAGGTGAACGGATGACCGGCTTCCTCGCGGGAACCACAGACCCGGATGCGCCGAAGATCGCGGCGGCAACAGCGCAATCCAGGTAACTTACCGCGGCCATATCGAAGATGAGCCGGTCCGGCTTCATCGCTATCAGTCCCGCCAGCTGCGCCGAGAGCGCGGCTCGCATCGAGATATCCAGATCACCGCGCAGCCTGACCACGGCAGTACCATCGGCGAACTCGACATCGGCAGCCGCGACACGCTCATCCCGCTCCTGCAGCACGGCCCTGACCTCCCTGTCCCGCAGGCCCCGTGACCCGGCGGCCCAGACAGGGAACCAGACCGGTCACAATGCCTTCGGCTGGCTGCTTAGCCGTACGGCGACACCTTACCGGCGGACGGTGCTGCCGCCAAGACAGCAGCCACGGAATGCCATCAGGCCGGCGGGCCCATCAGGCCTGCCCCGCGGCAGGCATCACGGAGCGCTCACCGAGAGGCTCGTCGGTGTCGGGCGTGCTGGCATCGGTTCCGCCCGGGAAATCGAGCCGCACGAACTGCGCCTGGGCGGGCGTGAAGGTGAACTGGTCGGTGCCCGTCGAGGTGGCTTGAGCGGTCGCGACGACGTGCCAGACGCTGCCATCGGCGGACGTCTCGACGTTGCAGCCGAACGAGCCGGTGCTGCCGCGGGTGACGGTCACCGAGTCGATGGCCGTCTTCCTGGCGAGCCGCATTGTGACCGTGGCCTGGGCGCCAGTAGCCTGCCACGGGGCCGCCGTGCTCCCGTCGACGGCCGCGACCGGATCGTCACCCGGCACGCGCGAGCTGGCGGTGACCTGCTGGCAGCGCGCGAGGTCAGTGGTGGACTGGAGGTCAGGGCGGCGGGTCGGGATCGTGATGCTCTGCCCCGGCGCCACCGTCATCAGCCCGGCCGGTGTCTGCACCGGGAGCGCCGAGCCTGAGGTGAGCCGCACCTGGGTGGACCGCAAACCGATGGTGACCGTGAACAGCCGCCCCTGCCACCGCAGATCGTTCAGCGTGATCCCGTGCAGCTGCGGCGACAGGCTCGGATCGAGCTCGGTCGCGTTCGGCGTGAACCGCAGTCCCGAGTAGCCGTAGTCGAAGACCTGCAGGAACCCGCCGACACCGGTGAGGAAGTTGAAGCCGGTGTTGTTTCCGCCGCGGGTCTCGGCGAACTGGTCATCCGGCCCCCTGAGGAACGGCTCGTAGCGGCGTAGCAGGTAGGTGTAGGCGGAGCAGCCGGGCGCGTTGAGCGCCGAGGCGTCGATCGAGTGGATCGCGGCCGTCATCGCCGGACCCTGCAGATCGGCCGGCGGCTGCACCGTGTTGATGTCGTAGCAGCCGTTCGGGTCCGGACTCGCCTTGCTGACCCAGAACTGCGCCAGCGCCTGGAGGACCGGCCAGCCGCGGTGACATCGCCGGTGGCCTCGAAGTACTCCCATTGCGCCAGGGCGATGTCGGCCTGCAGGTGCAGTTCCTGGCTGCAATTGATGTTCGGATCCGAGGTGATCGTGTCGCTCGAGTCCGTGGTGGTCCCGTAGCAATCCGCGCTGGTATATCCGTCGTCCCCGGCGGTCCAGGGGTAGAACGCTCCCTGGTAGCCGTTCGCCGCCCAGCCAAGTCGATGCCAGCCGGCTATGCCCGGTGCTGCTACGGCGCGCCCGTGCCCGGGGGCGGCGGGCCCTGAGCGCTACCGTCCCGCGGTCGCGGACCGCCGATCATGTGCGCGTATTCGGTCACTCCGCTGACGTGATGGACGATCTCGCGGATCGTCCAGATCTCAGCCGCCGGGCGAGCATCAAGAGCAAGCGCGTCGAGCTGGCTCAGCCTGGCCTGATGGCACGCCCCCAGACGGGTTAGCCGGCTGGTCGCCTCGTCGAGGTCAACCTCGGTGAAGCGCGCGAAGTCAGCGTCCAGCGTCACCATCCGGCCGTGCCACCGGTCCGGCAGCGTGAGCTGGCCCGCCAGGCGGCACTCGATCTCCGCCAGATGATCGAGCAAATGGTCCGCGACCCGGCGCAGAGCCTTATGCGGCGTCCAGGCGTTCCCGTCCCGGCAGACTGGACGGCCGTCCCAGCCCAGCCACATCTCGGCGACGCCCAGGACCTCGGCAACGGAGGCCGGCACCAGCGGCGCGACGTCCGCGTCGGTCACGGCCGGCCGGGCGGCGTAGCCGGCGCTGAACTGGTCAATAGTGAGGTATCTGACCATGGCCGCCAGGCTAACCGCGGGACCGTTGGGTAGCCGCCGACGCGTCGCGCGGGCCCGGCCCCCGGCGGATCCGCGGTGCTAACACTCAGGCGGACGAACGGGGCGCTGGCTGGCTGAGTTGCCGGCGCTTTCCCCGGCCTGTTCGGGCAAGCAGCAAGAACCTGCGGCTCGCTCAGCGCAACACCGCGAAGCGCTTTATTGGCTGATCGCCGCGCTGAGGTCGCTGAAGAAGGCAGCGATGTCACGGCTGAGCAGGTCGGGTTGCTCGGCGGATGGGAAGTGGCCGCCACTGGGCATCGGCGTCCACCGCCGGATGTTGTAAAGACGTTCGGCCCACTCGCGGGGAGGCGTGCCGTCGTCGATGAACTGGTGGCTGAAGACAGCCATCGCGGTGGGTACCGTGACCGCGTCGGCGAGGCCCAGTTCGGCTGCCAGCCAGCGGTTGTCAACGTAGTCCCGCATGGAGGACGCGATCGTCTGGGTGGCCCAGTACAGGGTCACCACGGTGAGCAGGAAGTCGCGGGAGAAAGTGGCGTCGATGTCCCCGCCGGAATCGGCCCAGCCTCGCCATTTCTCCAGCACCCAGCCAGCTAGGCCAGCGGGCGAGTCGTTGAGGCCGTAGCTGAGCGTCTGAGGCCGCGTCGACTGGATCGCGCCGTAGCCGCGATCGTCTTCACGCCATCGCTGGTACTGGGCCAGGTAGGCCCGCTCAGCCGCGGACAGCGGGCGCGACCCTGGCCCGGTATAGGGCGCTATATCAAGGTTGGACAGGTGAATGCCGAGCATAGGCGCTGGATCGTCCAGCGCCATGAACGTGGTGACGGCGGAGCCGAAGTCGCCGCCGTGCGCGCCGTACCGCTGATATCCCAGGCCGCGCATCAGGCTGTGCCACAGCCCCGCCGTATAGCGGCACGTCACCCCCGTCCGGGCCGGCCTATCAGAGAATCCGTAGCCAGGCAGCGAGGGGATCACCACGTCAAAACCCGGGCCGTCAATGCCATGCGCCGCCGGGTCCGTCAGCCGCGGGACGAGCGGCAGGAACTCGGCGAAGCAACTCGGCCAGCCATTTGTCAAGATCAGCGGGATTCCGCGGCCGCCGCGTGCCCGCTCGTGCACGAAATGCACCCGGACACCGTCGATACCGGCCCGGAAGTGACCGAACCCGTTCAGCCAGCGTTCCTGCGCGCGCCAGTCGAAGCCGTCCGCCCAGTACCCCAGCAGGTCCCGCAGGTAACCGAGGTCTGTGCCCTGCTCCCACGGCGCACCGGGCGCCGGCCCCGGCCACCGCGTGTTAGCGATCCGCGCACGCAGGTCGGCGAGGACCTCCTCTCCCACTCTGACGCTGAACTGCTCCGCCCGGAATGTAGCCATCCCACTAGCTTCACACGCGTCGGCGCACCGAGCGGGTGATAAGTGAGTGTGTCGATCTGTCGACGACGCCGGCTGGGCGCCGGGCAGCCGGTTATGGCCGCTGTCGGTTGCACGGGGGATGCGTGCCCGTGATGTCGCGGCTGGCTGACATCCAGCCGTTTAGATACTAGACGCGTCGCGACGTCTCGTCTAGTCTTATCTCATGCCACCGCCGGCGATCACCAGACAGCAGGCCCTGGCGGCCCTCGCCGCCGGTCAGGCCCGGCAAGAGCAGGGCCGAGACTCCCTGGCCGGCTTGTCCATGGACGAGCTGGCCGCCCTCGCCGGGATCTCTCGCGCCACCCTGTACCGCCTGTTCGGCAGTCAGCAGCAAGTGCTCCAAGAAATGGGCGTTGAACCGCCGCCGATCGTGCGCAGCCGCGTCCTCGACACCGCCCTGGACATGGTGGGCCGCCACGGCCTGGGCGAGCTGTCCATGGACGAGCTGGCCGCTAGGGCCGCGGTGTCCCGAGCCACCCTGTACCGGCTGTTTCCCGGCAAGGCGGCGCTGTTTGCCGAGCTGGTCCGGCGCTTTTCCCCCTTCGAGCCGATCGCGGCAGTACTGGAGACCATGGGCGACCGGCCCCCGGCCGAGGTCATCCGCGCCGTCGCCAACGCCATGGCCATGGCCATGGAGGGCCGCGTCGGCCTGCTGCTGCAGCTGCTGTTCGAGGTCTCCCGCAGCGGTCCGGGCAGCCACGCCGGTGCCGGCTTCCAGGAAGATGCGGCCAACGCGATGCGGACCCTGCCGCTGGTGACCGGCTACCTGGACCAGCAGATGGCGGCCGGCCGCCTGCGCCGGATGGACCCGCTCCTGGCAGTGCAGGCGCTTGTCGGCCCGATCGTGATGCATCTGCTGATGCGGGCGCCGGCCGAGTCGCAGTCCGGCCCTGGCCATGGCGAGACCGTTCCCGTGGGGGAGGTCGCCGACGAGCTGGCCGGGATCTGGCTGCGGGCCATGACCCCGGCGAGGGTGAGCACCACCACCGCCAGCATCGCTAGCAGAGTAAGGAGCAAGCACGATGGCCGGACTGACCCAGGCCGACGAGATCCAGGGTGACATGGTCCCGCTGGTGGTCACCCTCGCCGAGGCCGCCGGCCTCGAGCCCACGCGGATGGAGGCGCTGCTCGGCAACAAGGCGGCGAATCTTGCGCGGCTGGCCGTGGCCGGCTTCCCGGTGCCGGCCGGGGTGGTGGTGACCCCGACGGCCGCGGCGGACTGGGAGCGGGCATGCGCGCGGCTAGGCCGCGCCGTTGCCGAGCTCGGTGGCGGGACTGGCCAGCGGTTCGCGGTGCGCTCCTCAGGCACCGCAGAGGACCTGGCGGGCGCGTCGTTCGCGGGCCAGTACGAGACCGTCCTGGACGTCGGCATCGACGAGCTGCCCGGCGCCGTGCGGCGTGTGCTCGACTCGGCGGCTTCGGCGCGCGTGTCCGCCTACCGCCGGGCCCACCCCGAGGCGGCCGCCGCCCCCGCGGGTGATTCCTCCGGGGCCGGCGCCGGGATGGCGGTCCTGATCCAGGTCATGGTGGCGGCCGACGCGGCCGGGGTCGCCTTCACCGCCAACCCGCTGACGGGCGACCGCGAGGAGGTCGTCATCACCGCCGTGCGCGGCCTGGGCGAGCGGCTGGTGGCCGGCCAGGCCACCGGCGACCAGTGGATCGTCCGCGACGGCCAGGCCAGGTGCACCCGGGCGGCCGAGCAGGCGATCACCGGCGGCCAGGCCCGCCAGATCGCCACGCTCGCGCGCCGCGTCCACGCCCACTTCACCAGCCCGCAGGACCTGGAATGGGCGATCTCCGCCGGCACCGCCCGCGCCAACGGCAGGTTGTGGCTGCTGCAGGCCCGGCCGATGACGGCACTGCCCGACCCGGTCGCCTGGACACCGCCTGCCCGCGGCTACTGGATGCGCAACCTGCGTCTGGGCGAGTGGCTCCCCGAGCCCATGACGCCGCTGTTCGCCGACTGGCTGCTGGAACGGGTCGATCACGGCGAGCTGCAGGCAACCCGCGACCACCTTGGCGGGATGCTGCAGTTCCCGCACGCAGCGATCAACGGCTGGTACTACCTGGCCACGCCGCCGCTGTCGCCACGGACGATCCTTGCCGCCCTGCTGCAGGGCCGTGGCCGGCTGCTGCGCTTCCTGCGCTACGGGGTGCTCGGCCCGTCCCGCGACCCGGTCGCCGCTGACCGGCACCTGCTGGCAAGCCTGGCCGAGGAGTGGCACGCGGAGCTGCTGCCCCGCTACCGGCGGCTGGTCCTGGCGGGGGAGCAGCAGCTGCAAGCCGCCTCGCCCGAGCAGCTGGCCGGCATCATCGACCAGGTCGGCGCCGCCGCCGGCGAGCAGCTGTGGTCGCTGGAGGTGGTGGGCGGCTCGGCGTGGAAGATGGAAGGCGCCCTGGCCCGCTTCTACCGCCAGCACCTGGCCTCGACGGCCGGCACCAGTGTCCAGCGGCTGCTCGCGGGGCTGCCCGGCACCCAACCCGACCTGCCCGCCCACGCGGTGCAGAGCCTCGACTGGGCCCATCCCACGGCTGGCGAGCTGGGCTGGCCGCCACCCCGGCCATCGGACCGCCACCGCGAGCTGGCCGCCCGCCGCGAGGCCCTCACCGCCCAGTTCACCGCGGCGCTCGCCGGCCGGCCGCGGCTGCAGGAGCAGTTCCGGGCGCTGCTGGAGGTCACCCAGCGCTACGTCACCATCCGCGAGCAGCAAGCACGCCACCTTACTCTCGGCTGGCCACTGCTGCGCCGCTGCGCGCTACGGCTGGGCCAGACGCTCCGCGCAAGCGGCGTGATCGACCAGGCCGAGGACGTGTTCTTCCTGACCCGCGCCGAGCTCGGCTCCCGTACGCCCTCGCAAGACGTGGTCAGCCGGCGTCGGGCCACCTGGGAGCGGCAGCGGCGGCTGCCCGCTCCGCTGACCATCGGCCGGCCACCCCGGCTGCTCGCCAAGGAGCTGCTGGCCGCCGTGGAGGCCGTGCGCACCGGCGGCCCGGCACCTGAGGGCGCGATCGTCGGGCAGCCAGCGAGCCCCGGCCGCGCCACCGGCCCGGCCCGGATCGTCAACGGACCCGGCGACTTCGACGGCTTCCAAGCCGGCGAGGTGCTGGTGGCCCGGGCCACCACCCCGGCGTGGACACCGCTGTTTGCCCGCGCCGTCGCCGTGGTTACCGACGGTGGCACCCTGGCCGCCCACGCCTCCCTGGTCGCGCGCGAATACGGCATCCCCGCCGTGGTCGGCACCGGCGACGCCACCAGCCGCCTGCACGACAGCCAGGTGATCACTGTCGACGGCAGCGCCGGCCTGGTCGAACCCCTCGATGACGCGAGCAAGGCACCGGCTCCAGCTCACCCGTCCCCGGTTGCCGAGGGCACAGGCCTCCACATAGCCCGGGCGAGAAGTGACCGCCAAACCGGCCGTGAGTGACAGGACGCCCGACCTGCACATGCTCAACCTGGCCGTTACCGTCATGGCCGCCAGCCCGACCTTCTACCGTCGGCTGGGGGTCGCGGTGCCCGGGACCAGGACGCGGCCGGTTCCCACGTTCAGCCGGGGAAGCCCGGCAGCTTCAGCCTCGAGTTCGACACCGCCGGACCAGGCGCGACCCTGGCACGCCGCCTGGCGCGCTGATCCCGCCAGCGTGAATGTAGTCATCGGGTTCTCGCCGCCGACCCGGCACCGCCCTGGCGGCACGCCTTTCCCGGGATCAGCGAGCCAGCCCGGCTATTAAGCTGGCGTGATGCGGGTCACGGTGCTTGGCGGGTGCGGCGCCTGGCCGGCGGCAGGCCAGGCCTGCAGCGGCTACCTCATTGAACATGACGGCTTCTGGCTGCTGGTCGACGCTGGCTTCGCAACCCTGCCCCGGCTGCTGGAACGGGTAACCCCCGGCCAGGTCGACGCGGTATTCATCAGCCACGGCCACCCCGACCATTGCGCCGACCTGAACCCGCTGCTGCGGGCGCGGGCGCTGCGCGATGACCCGATGCCGCCACTGCCCGTTTACGCGCTGCCAGGCGCGCTCGACGCGGTGCTGGCACTCGACCACCCAGGAATGCTGGCGGGTGCCTGCGCGCTGCACGAGTTCAGCGCCGGCGCCAGCCTGGATATCGGCCCGTTCCGCACCGCGACGCGTCTGCTCCCGCATTGGGTGCCCAACGTCGGCGTGCGGCTCGCCGCCGGCAGCCAGGTAGTTGCCTACACCGGTGACAGCGGCCCCTGCCCGCTGATCGCGGAACTGGCCCGCCACGCCGACCTGCTGGTCGCCGAGTCCAGCTATATCGACGATGTCCCTGAAGATTCCCAGCGCTACCTGTCCAGCGCGCGTCACGCGGGGCGGCAGGCCGCGAACGCCGGTGCCGGACACCTGGTACTGACGCACCTGCTGCCCGGCACAGACCACCAGGCCGCACACGCAGCCGCCCGTGCCCAATACGACGGGGACATCAACATAGCCACGCCCGGCCTAGTCCTCGACCTGGGCTAAACACTTCCGCCCGGCCTGAACGCCAAGACCGTGCCGCTGGATCGCCAGCGACACCAGAATGCCCGTTCGCGCGCGCACGGCGCACAGTAAGCCAATCCGGTTACAGCGTCCAGAACGAAGGCGGATATCGCGCCCCGTTCAAGGGCTAACGATGAGGCTCTGACACTACTTAGCCACCCTGTGGGGTGCCAGAAGCCTGCCTGGCCGGTGAGCTGCAGCGATGCACCGGGGTCAGCGGTAGGCCATGATGATCAGCCGTGTCCCTCCGTCTGCTCTATCTGATCTTCACCCGGCTGTGCGGCGGGCCGGTCCTGCCCGGCCGCTCGCCCGCCTCCAAGAACGCGGTGTTGCTGGTGGTGCTGCGGCACGAGGTCGCCGTGCCGCGCCGCACCAATCCGCGGCCTCGCCTGGACTGGGCCGGCCGCGCTGTGCTCGCCGCGCTGATCCGCCTCCTGCCGCGGAGGCTGCGGATGCACCGGCTGGTCACCCCGGGTACCGTCCTGCGGTGGCACCGCCGGCTGGTCACCCGGAAGCGGGCCTGCCCGAACCGGGCAGGCCGGTCGCCGGCCAGCGCCGAGATCGCGGCGCTCACCGACGCAACCGCCGGGTAGCCCCGGTGCATTGCTGCACCGGGGCCCCCTCAGGACCGCGCATGCCACTCATCACGGCACGGCCCAAGCGAGCCGCTTGGGCGGTTCAGGTCTTCTGCTGCAGCACGGTGTCTCCTGCCAGCCGGGACGGATGTTTCGTTCGGTGGCAGGTGGCGTGTACGAGGTGTGTCCGGTTGCTGCGCGCGGCGCTGGGCGTGTCGTGGCAGACCAGGTAGTCCGCCGTGATCGCCTTCTTGGTGACCCGCAGGAACCAGTGTTCCCAGCCCTGGGGGGACTGGGGGAGCTGGTCAGGGGTCAGCAGGTCTTCCCCGCATAGGCTGCACCGCCCGTCCTGCCTGGACAGCAGGCGCACGGTGCAGGAGTCCAGCGGGGGTTTGACCTTCTGGCGGCGTTGCGCCCGGTACCCGGCCAGGGCGGGGTCATCGGGTGATGTCCCGCCTTTGACCAAGGTGTGCCGCTTTATCGCCGAATACCCACTGGTCGTTTCCGAACTTGCTGAGCTTTCCGAAATACCGGCCGATGATCCAGTGCCTGGGCTTGTTCGGGTGGCTCCAGCACGCCCACTTACAGGTGAGCTTCCACAGGTGATCGGTCAGGGCAGCGAACCCCCTGGGCGACACCACCGTCCGGTAGTAGGCGACCCAGCCCCGCGCGATCGGGGCGATCTTCGCCAGTACCGCTGCGACGTTGGACCCGCGGAGTGACCGGAACTCCTTCGCAAGCCCGTCTCGGAACCTCTTGACGGCCGTGGCGCCCGGCTTGATGAGCAACTTGCCGTTGGGGTAGCGGCGGAGATTGAATCCGAGGAAATCGAACCCCTCAGTGACGGGGACGATCTGGGTCTTGGCTTCGTTGAATGCGCCGCCGAGCGGGCACATCTGCCCGCCGGGGGCCGGGCACGCCCGGTCACCGCCGCTCCTGCTCGCCAGCCCCGCCCTGCCCGGCGCCCCCGGCGACAAGTTGCCAGCGGCTGGACAGGTCGGATGATACCTCAACCTGCCGGCCGCGCAGCTGATGGTGCCGCGGGCGGAGGAGCTCACGGCGAAGATCAAAGGGCCGCAAGCCCAGCCGGCCGGCCCGACGGGCGAACTCGCCCTCGCGGTCCCGCGCGCGATCTCCGGCTCGCACAGCGCGCAGCCCGCATTCGCGGGCCGGGAATGCTGGCTACTCGAGCAGCGCCCGGCTCCACCAGGCTGTGCGCTGCTCGATGTAATCGGCGTCGGCACGCCAGGCCCCGCCGTGGCCGCCCCGCCACAGCCGTGTCCAGGGTTGCGTGCCGTTGGCGGCCTGCTCGGCGAGGAAGTCATGGATGGCCCGGGTTCGGCGGGCAAGCAGCGGGATGAGGCCGCCGCGCTGCGGTCCGTCCAAGCCGTAGGCATCGACGAAGACGCGCAGCCGATGGCCAGCGTCATCGCGTTGCCAGCGTGGGGCCGCCGAGAGCGGGACGAACCCGTGCAGGGCGTAAGCAAGATCCCAGAGCCGGGACCCGGGCGCGGCGGCATCCCAGTCGATAAAGGCCCACTGCACGTCGTTGATGACAAGGTTCCAGGGGGCCAGGTCGTGGTGGGCAATGATGTCGGAGCCCGTCGGCGGGGATCAGGGCCTGCCACCGTGCGTCTGGCGGTGGAGTGAAGCCGGCGACCGCGTCATGGAAGCGGCGGATGAGCCGCGCGGCCTGGGCCAGCTGCCGGTCGGGTTCGAGCAGGTCAAAGGGGTCCGGCCAGGGGACGGCGCCGGGGATGAAGCTGAGGACCTCCCGGCCTTGCTCGTCAACACCAAGGGGCCGGGGTGCACCGCGGAAGCCGGCCGCGTGCAGGTGGGCAAGCAGCGCATGGACAGCAGGCGTCCAGGGACCCGCCGGGCGGCGCACCGTGTCGCCCAACCGCACGACGCCGCTGCTCATGTTCCCCCCGGACAGCGGGATTCCCTCACTGCTCATCTGGGACACGCCTGCAGCCTGCAGCGTCGCGGAGCGGGCAGGCATGGATAGAACCGGCCCGAACCCAGCCGCCACGGTCCCTGTATCGAACCAGGGCGGTTCGGGATCGCCCCCTCTGGACGTAAGCTGAGCATCCAAGCGATCGATCTTCCGGATCGTGCACGGAATTCGTCAGACCGCAGGGGCGTCGAGGCACGGCGGGGCATCTGCCGGCAAGCCCTGCGTGCATTGCAAGGAGCAGGATGAGTCCGGAGCCATAGGCGCATCGGCCGCGTCGTCACGGCCGCAGGCTCTGTGAACGGCGCGGCTACTGGCGCACGAGCTCGACCTCGATCTCCAGGCGAACGTTCGAGCTGAGCACGAACCCGCCGGCGTCCAGAGGCGCGTTCCAGGTCAGGCCCCAGTCCTCGCGATTGACCTCGGTCCAGGCAGAGAAGCCCGCGCGCTGACCGAGCGACGGGTCGGCGCTGGCGCCGTTGAATTCAAGCTGGAAGGTGACCGGGAGCGTGACGTCCCGGATGGTCAGCTCGCCATCGAGTACCCAGCTGCTCTCCCCGGATCCCCGGCGCACCGCTGCCGAGCGGTAGGTGATCTTCGGGTACTTCTCCACATCGAAGAAATCAGCAGAGCGCACGTGGCCGTCGCGCTGCGGGGCGTGCGTGTCCACGCTGCCTGCCTCGATCTCCACCTGAACCGAGGAGTTCTCAGGCACCTCGGCGATTTGCGCGGTCCCGTTGACGGTGTCAAAGCGACCGCGAATCCTGGCCATCAGGTGGCGGGCGACGAACTCGAATGACGAGTGATCCGGATCGATCACCCAGGTCCCGCCTGCCGGAACGGTGCGCCCGTCGACCTCACGGACTGGTGCGGCAACCGTCTCGCTCATGTGATACTCCTTTCCTGATCCGAATCTCCTGACGTTCGTAATCTTTTTCATAGGGCTGCATGAACGCCACGCAGCGATCTCGCGGCATACGGCGGTTCGCATCAGTCACGCACGGACAGCACCAGCTTGCCGCGGACGTGCCGCTGCTCGCTGGTCTCGTGGGCCCGGGCCGCGTCCCGCAGCGGGAAGACCTCATCGACCACGGGCCGGACGACACCTTCGTCGATCAGCGCGGCGAGCCTGGCAAGCTGCCTCGTGTTGTGCTGCACGCCCATGAAGACCGCTCGCACACCCGACGCGGCGGCACGATCCTCGTCCACGGGATCAACCAGGCTCACCAGCACGCCCCCGCGGCGCAGCACGCCATAGGAGCGCTCCAGCGTGTCCTTGCCGACCGTCTCGATCACCACGTCCGCGTCGCGCACCTTCTGCTCGAAGGGCTGCGCGGTGTAGTCCACGATCTCGTCGGCACCGAGCTGGCGCAGGAAGCGGGCGTTGCGGGCCGAGGCCGTGGCGACCACATGCGCGCCACGCCACCTGGCAAGCTGCACAGCGACGTGGCCCACGCCCCCGGCGCCCGCATGGATCAAGACCTGCTGCCGCGGCTGAAGGTCTGCGGTCTCGAACAGCGCCTGCCATGCGGTCAGCCCGACGATCGGCACCGCTGCCGCATGGACGTGGTCCGCGGTGGCGGGCTTGGCCGTGAGCTGCTCCGCGGGAGCGGTGACATATTCGGCGTATCCCCCGCCGGCGTCGGGCAGCCGTATCATCCCGAAGACCTCGTCGCCGGGTGAAAGGGTGAAGACGCCCTCGCCGAGTTCCTCGACAACGCCGCTCACCTCCCAGCCGAGGATGACGGGGAGCTGGCCGCGGAGCCGCCCGGCAAGCGCGCCCCCGTACCGCGTGCTCCAGTCCAGCGGGTTGATGCCGGCCGCATGCACGCGGAGCAGGACTTCGCCCGCCCCAGGGGCAGGCTGCTCGACCTCATCGATGCTGAGCGCGCTGCGCGGGGCGAACTGGTGCACCCGGACGGCGGTCATTTCCCTGGTCATCTTTGCGCCTTCCTCGCGTAGCTGACTTGACCTACCGGCCAGCCATGGGCTTTCTAGCAGGAATCAGGAAGATTGCCGCGAAGGTCACCAATGCGGCACCGGCGAGGAACCAGAGGGCGACCTGCAGCGCGTCCAGGTACACCTGGCCGTACGTCGCGGTGGCCGCCTGCGGCAACCGGGAGGGGTTGCGGGCGAGCACGCTGAAGAAGGTGACGCCGAGCAGGGCAATGCCGACCGAATGACCGACCTGCTGGGCCGTGGTGATGGCGCCCGCGGCCGCGCCCGCGTCCTGGGGCGAGACGTTGGTGAGGACGATATCCATCAAGGGAGACACCATGAAGCCGGCGCTGGCGCCGTGAAGCAGCAGCGGCAGAGCGAGCTGCCAGGGATGCAGGGAGACGCCATAGCGCCGCGCCGTCCAGGCCAGGGCGAGAAGCGAGACGACCGTCAGCAGGGCTGCGAGCCACAGCAGGCGCCGTTCAAGCCTCCGGACGAGCGGCCCGGAGGCCGTCGAAGCGGACGCGAAGCCAAGCGCCCAGGGCAGCATGGTCAGGCCCGCACCGAGAGCCGTGAGGCCGAGGCCGCTTTGCAGGAAGACCGTCCACACCAGGAAGAAGGAAGCTCCTCCCACCATCGTCGTCACGCTCGCGACCAGCCCGCCAGCGAAGGCCCGCCGCCGGAACAGGCCGATGTCAAGAAGCGGGGAGTTGCCCCGCTCCTTCTGTCGCGCCTCATGGGCGGCGAGCGCGACGAACGCGAAGAGCGAAGCAGCCATCAGCAGGTAGGCCCACCGTGGCCAGCCCAGCTCCCTGCCTTCCACCAGCGGATAGACGAGCATGAGGAGCGCGGCGGTGAGCAATCCGACGCCGACGGGATCGAGGCGCAGCGGGTGCGGGGCGCGTGACTCGGGCAGCACCACGCTGGCGGCGAGCAGGACTGCCAGGCCGATCGGCAGGTTCACCAGGAACACCAGACGCCAGCCGGCGTCCAGGGGGTCCCATCGGATGAGCAGCCCCCCGGCGAGCGGACCGGCGACGAACGCGAGGCCCACCATCGTGCCGAAGAGCCCCAGCGCGGTGCCCACCTCGCGCGACGGGAAGGACACGCGGATGATCCCAAGGACCTGCGGGAGCAACAGCGAGGCCGTGAGGCCCTGCAGAATCCGCATGCCGATCAGCATCTGCGGGGACAGGGAGAGACCGCAGAGCGCTGAGGCAAGCGTGAACCCGGCCGTGCCCGCGAGCAGCTGACGCTTGCGCCCGTAGATGTCGCCGAGTCGTCCGCCTGTGACCTGAGTGACGCCAAAGGCGAGCAGGTAGCCGGCCAGGACCCACTGGATCTGGGCGTCGCTGGAACCCAGATCACGCTGGATCGACGGGACCGCGATGTTGACGATGTTGATGTCCAGCAGCTCGGTGAAGCCGGCCGCCAAGACCACGGCCAGAACGATCCAGCGGCGGGGAAAGGCCGGCGCCTCCTCCGGCGCGCTCGCGGGCACCGGCTGCCGAGACGCCATCGCAGCGACATCATCGCGGGCGTTCATACCACCCCGGCTCCGCGGAGATAGCCCACGCCGATACGAGCCGCGGAGCGCACTGTGACGCAAGAGCGTCCGTGATCTCCCGCACGTGAATGCCTTGCCCGGAGCCGTCCGGCTCTTTGCGGATCGGGCCTGCATCCGCGGCCGGGTGCGCGCGGCCGGACAGGGATGCGGTCTCGCCGCTCTGCAGCTTCACCGAGTCATGGCTGGCCCAGATCCTCCGCCGGCATTAGCGGTTTTCTACGTTACGCCACGATCATGTAACCGGTCAACCGGCAGGCGGAGGTGTCCGCGCTGCCGGCGGGGACGGGCCGCTGCTCTGTCCGGGCACGGGCAGCGCCGAAGCAGCATCCGATCCGGATCCCGGACGGCCGCGCGCTCGGCCGCCCGGCTGGGCAGGCCCGCCAGCCGCGGCGTGACCCAGCTGGCGTGTTCGCGTCCCCGCGCGGCGCGCCGGCCGTTCAGCGGGGGGTGAGGAAGTGCCCGTCGGCTCGGATGAGTTCGCCGGTGATGCTGGTGTTGGCCCGTGAGCAGAGGAAGGCGATGAGGTTGGCGACCTCGGCGGCGCTGGTGGTGCGCCCGGTGGCGGCGGCAGCGGCCGCCTGCTGCAGGACTACCGGCGGGAGCTGCCGTTCGCCGGGGACGAACCCGGCCATGACGAGGTTGGTCAGGATGCCGGCCGCTGCCAGTTCCCGCGACATGGTCCGGGTCAGCCCGTGCAGGCCGGCCTTGGCGGTGACGTAGGCGGCGCTGCCGGCCCGCCCGTCCTGGACCAGGCCGGTGGAGACGTGCACCACGCGGCCCCATCCCCGCTCGCGCATCGAGCCGGCTGCCGCGCGGGTCATCAGGTAGGAGCCGAGCAGGTTTGCCTCGAGTGAGGTGCGCATCCGCTGCGCCGGCGCGGTCTCGAAGAGCTCCCCCGGATCGGGGAAGCCGCTCCAGGCGACCGCGTTGTTGACGAGCACGTCGATTCCGCCGAACGTTGCCTTGACTTGCTGCGCGGCCCGCTCGATGGACGAAGGCCCGGCCAGGTCGATGGGGACGGTCATCGGCTCGCCGCCGGCCTCCGCGACCAGGTCCGCGGTGCGCTGGGCGCCTGTCTCGTTGCTGTGGTAGCCGGCCGCGATGCGTGCTCCTTCCATCCCGAAGACGATCGCGGTGGCACGACCGATGTTGCCGGATGCTCCGGTGACGAGGACGCGCTTGCCGCGCAGGCCCAGGTCCATGACACACTCCTTTCCCTAGCCAGCTTCATAATTACCTAGCTAGCTAAGCAATGTCAAAACGGCGGGAACTGGCGGTATGTTGTCGGTGGTGAGCGCTCAGCAGCGCAAGTTCAGGAACGTGCTCGCCCAGGTTGCGCGGGAGATCAAGGGCGCCTCCGCCGAGGTGATGCGCCAGGTCGGCGTACACGTCGGCCAGAACTTCCTGCTGCAGGAGCTGTGGGAGGAAGACGGGCTGACCCTCGGCGAGCTGGCCCGGCGGATGGGCGTCGAGGTGCCGACCGTCACCCGGATGAGCCGCCGTATGGAGACCGCCGGCCTCGTCGTGCGCGTCACCGACCCCTACGACCGGCGCATGGTCCGCATCAACCTGACCGGCCAGGGCAACGCCTTGCGGGACCGGCTGCCCGCCATGCTCGACGCCGTCGCCGGCCGGGCGCTCGCTGGCCTGACCACCGCCCAGCGCGAGGAGCTGATCAAGCTTCTCGGGCAGGTGGCCGGCAACATGACGCGCCCGGCTTCCAGGGGGGCAGCAATGGCTCACCGTCACCGTCCTGGCGGCAATGATGCCGTGTCGCGCGGAGCGGGGAGCATCCCCGCGGAGGCGTTTGGCGCCCGGGAACTGGGCTCAGTCCCCAAGCGACCGCGGGCAGGGCCGTGGCGGTGACCCCGCAAGCCGGTTCGCCGGTTCGGCTGGGCGAACTGGCAGTCCAGGGAAAGGGGCCGGGATCGACGCGGGCCACCTCGCCGGAGTACACGCGAACATGGGCACTACCAGGCGCTCTCGCGAGGGCAAGAACCGCCAGATCTTACTGATGCTGAAATGGCACGCATCGGAGCCGGCATCCGGCTCCGCGCCCAGGGCCGTCGTTACGGGACGATCGAGGACACCCGCCCCAGATCCTGGCACACGCACGTCGCTGCCGTGGAAACACCTGGCAGCTGGCCTAACGCGGGAATGGCTGCGCGAATCGGCCAAGGCCTGGGCCTGCTCGGACGTGCCGTGCCGGCGGGGCACTCGCGGCAGGGACAAGACCCGCCATACGCATTGCAGCGGCCCTCGCATCATGGCCAGCCTGCGCCACCTGGTCCTCGCCATCCTGCGGCTGGCAGGGGCCACCTGATCGCCGCCGCGCTGCGCTGCCACGCACGCCGCCCCGGCCGTCCGCTACAAACGATCATGAAATGCGTGCGACTGTGCCGAGGCCGTGGCGGCCGAACAGGTCTGCTGGCCGAAGCCGCAAGGATGAGCTGGCCGCGCAGGGGCAAGCCGGACGACGAGATGCCGGCCGGCGATCGCATCGCCGTACCGCCTCGTCAAACAAGGTATCCGCCGAGCGACAATGTGGAGGTGACAGCAGACCAGGCGGCGATCAGGTCCGCTCTAGGTCGGTCCATTTGCCCACATACGGTGCCGAATAGGAAGCGAGCGCGGGCAGCACCTCGGCGACGCTGCCGACGTTCGGTATGAGCTGGAGGTTTTCCGGCCTCATGAGCCCGCAGTCGGCAGCCTTGCGAAGGAGTTCGTGGAGGTTCTTCCAGTAGCCCATGACGTCAACCGTTGCGATCGGTTTGTGATGCAATCCGGGCTGTCCCCAGGTAGCCATCTCAGTGAGCTCTTCCAGAGTGCCAAGGCCGCCGGGGAGCGCGACGAAGGCGTCCGCAGATCGAACATCTTCTGCTTACGCTGATGCATGGAGGTGACCTCAATGAGCCTGGTACGCGCGAGGTGGGTGACCTCACGGCGGAACAGATGCCGGGGAATGATCCCTATGACATCGCCTCCTGCCGAAAGTGCGGCGTCGGCCAGCAGGCCCATGAGCCCTACTGCGCCGCCGCCGTAAACCACGGTGATGCCGTTGTGGGCCAGCAGTTCGCCGAGGGAGTTCGCGGCGTCGGCGAATTCGGAACCTGCCGGCTTGAAGAACCGCAGGCTCGTGATATGTCCATGCGCGACAGGGTAGGCCGACGGCCGGATAGGCACTGGACGCGCTGGCCATGCACCACGACGGCACCAAGTCATCGGGCACGGCGCGATGGCCGTCTGGCGTGGCGCCTACAGCTCGCCAGGCCGGCGATTCTGCGATCATGGATGCGCGGCTTGCCCGAAGCCGTCATCACCCCCGGTGATCACGGCGGCCAACCCGCCCCCGGCAGCAGCCCAAGGGGCCCGGGGGCCGGTCGATACCTCACTGTGACCATGCCGCCGGAACCGGTTTCAGGGCCGCCCTGGCGCCGCTTGGAGGACGTTGCGGATGCGGCCACATGTGAGGTGGAGCAGCGGTAGCGGGCATTGCGGCTGAAGGTCAAGGGCCTGTCGCTGCGGCAGATCGGTCGGTGGTGGGCTGTTCGCATCAGGGTGGCGCTGGTCGTGCGCCGTGCCTAGCGGCGGACGGTCCGCCGCGACGGGTGGGGACCCGGCCGGGGCGGCTGAGCCTGGCGGTAGACCGCCGCCGAGCCGAGCCGGCGGCAGTCCGCTGCGGGACGCCGCTTGCGCGGCGGGTGACGACCCCAGCTCATCGGTGGGCACGAGCTGCGGGCCGAGCAATCTGATCAGCGTGCGGATGTCCTCGCACTGGCGGCGGCCCCGACCGGTTCCTGCCCCACCGGAAGGACGCTGTGCCCCAACACCGCCCAGCCGAGGCTGAACTCGCGCGTCTGCTGCCCGCGCGCCACCCGCCATCCCGAAGAGCTGCTCGAACCGTCGCAGCCGGGGCGGTTCAGCTATGTTGATCGCGAACCAGTACTGCGAGGTGCGCAGCTGGGCCAGCGCGCCGTCCAAGGCAGCCCGCTGCTGGGTGGGGTCAGCCAGTGCCACCGAGCGTGAGCTGGCGCATGTGGAAGTCGATATGCTGCGCCGGGTAGTGATAGATATCGGCCAGGGTCATGAAGTCCCGGAAGAACGGGTCCCAGTGAACCGGGTCGTCCATGCCGAGCTGCAGGTTCCTGATGGGCAAGCTCACGCGCGGCCAGACGGCTAGGCATCACGCCGATCGCCTGGCCGCTTGACTCCCTGCCGTGAGGGCGCGGCTGCCCTGTCGACCGTGGCGAAGCTAGAAGCTCGTGCTCCTTGTAACCGCCGGGATGCGGGCGGGCGGGAGCGGCTGCGGCGGGTTGCCGCGTGACGGTAGGCGAGCGCGGCGGCTGTGACGGCGGCGGGGATCAGCAGCGTGACGCCGGCGAAGGGAAGGATGGCCAGGCACAGCACCGCCGCGACACCAGCTAGCAGGCGCGCGGGGCCGGTGAGGAGCCGCACGCCGGCGGCCATGCCGACGACGTAGACGATGATGACCAGCGAGTTGGGAACGGCTAGGAAGGCTTCGGCGCCCCAGCGGCGCAGGTAGGCCAGGAGCAAACCGCCGCCGGCGATGGCGCCGACGACAAGGATCGAGACAGCTGGGACGTCGCGGCGGGTTAGGCGCGACATCGGCGCTGGCAGCGCCCCGTCGCGGCCTAGGGCGTAGCCGAGGCGGGAGGTCGCGGCGACGAAGGCGTTGGCGGTGGCAAGGCTAATGATGGTCGCGGCGGCGGCGGCGACCGTCGTGGCGCTGACGCCAAGCGAGCCGGACAGCAAGCGGGCGACGGCCACCCGGTCGAGATCCGGGTGGCCGTAAGTGCCGGTGGCGACGACGGCGAACGCGACGCTGAGATAGATGACGGTGACCAGCACGGCAGCGAAAATTGTCGCCCGTGGCACGTCGCGGCGCGGGTCGCGGAACTCCGCAGACAGATGGGTGATCGCCTCCCAGCCGAAGAACGCGAAGAACAGCAGCACGGCGGTGCGCCCGACTGATGCCCAGCCTCCCGGGAGGACCGGGCTGAGCGCGGCGGCTTCGAGGCGCGGGATGGCCGCCACCGCCGCCGTCAGCAGCACCAGCGCGACCGCGCCGGACAGCACCAGCTGAAGCCGCCCGCTGATCCGCAGGCCGTAGAGATTCGCGCCCACGGCGAGAGCGAGGATCGCCCCGGCCAGGGCGAATGTCTGCACCGGACGCCAGCCGAGGGCGTAGGCGGCGTAATGGGCGCCGGTGAGAGCGACGAGGGCCTGGGCGACCGCAGCGGCCAGGAAGTAAAACCAGCCGACAACCGCCCCGGCTGCCGCGCCGAAGGCGCGCGCTGCGAACGCGGCCACGCCGCCGGCATCGGGGAACCGCGCCGCCAGCGCGGCGAAGGACAGCGCTATCGGGATGCCGAGCAGCCCGTCGAACCCCCAGGCGAGCAGCGAGCCCGGGCCAGCGTGGTCGGCGGCAATGCCGGGCAGGATAAGCACCCCGGCGCCGAGCACCGCCCCGGCGTAGAGGGCGACCGCCTGCGGCAAGGTGATGCTGCCCCGCAGCCTGGGCTGGGACGCGCTGCTGTCCTTCCGGACCGCCGCCTGGCCAGCACCGGCCGCCTCCGGGCCGACCCTGCGGACCCGGGATGGATCGAACCTGCCAGCCAGGGGCTGGCTGCCGGCCGCTGACCGGCCCGTGACCCAAGCCAGCATGCGCCGCGTCCAGCCGGTCATGGCTGCAGCCTAGACGTTGTTGCCGCGGCCCGCCTGACGTGGCGGTCCTCGTCGGCCGGCGGCCTGAGCCGCCGCGACGGCGCACAGCATTCCCGCCGGACCCAGCTGGGACGTGACTGGTTCATACATATAAGGGACGCCACAGTGGGCAGCCAGGATTTCGCTTGGCGGACCATCCCTGCGCACGTGCGACGCACCCGCAGGCAGGCGTCCCAGGCGGCCTCGGCGTTGGTCATGTCGCGCGTTCGTCGTAGGGCCTGCCGGTGGCCAGGGCGTGCCAGATGATGACGGTGATCGCGTGGGCAACGACGGTGATCGCTTTCTTCTTGGCGATCGCTGCGGGAGCCGCCGCCTTTCCTGACGTGCCGGTGATGGAGCGCCTGAGGTATCCGGGGTGGCGGACCGCGGCCCAGGCGGCTTCGACCAGGATGGCCTGGAGGTGCTGGTTTCCGTGGCGGCGGCCGGCGTGCCTTTCCCGGCGGGTTCGTGGTTCCCGGGAACGGCAGCTCCCGCCGGAAGTCCTGCAGCAGGCCACCGCCGCCGCCGCCACCGGGCGCACCAGCGCCGCCGAGGTCGCCAACCTCATCGCCTTCCTCTGCTCACAGGCCAGCACCAGCATCACCGGCGAGCTCATCCGAGCCGGCGGGCACTTCCTCACCCCCCGCTGAACGGCCGGCCGGGCACACCGGCCCGTGGGAGTCCTGCGAACCCGTGAAACACCGCAGGAGGAATATCGCGGCCCGGTTCCGGCGATGTGCCCTACATGACGCCACGCGAACTTACCCCCGATCAGCTGCTGTCAGCCACGCGGGCGGTCCGCAAGCGCCTGGACCTGACCCGGCCGGTCGAGCGGGAACTGCTCCAGGAGTGCCTTGATCTCGCCTTCCAGGCGCCCACCGGCGGCAATCTCCAAGGCTGGCACTTTGTCATAGTCACCGAGGCCGGCCGCAAGAAGGCTCTCAGCGAGCTGTACCGGAAGTCGAAGAACGAAAACGATCCGCCCTCCAGCCCGCCTGAGCACCGGCGGAGCATGGACTCCTCCGCCTACCTGGCCGAGCACCTGCACGAGGTGCCAGTGCTGGTCGTTCCGTGTATCGAAGGGCGCCCCGAGCAGGTGCCGTTCATGCAGCAGGCGGTGATGTGGGGATCAATCCTGCCGGCCACATGGAGCTTCATGCTCGCCGCGCGAGCCCGCGGCCTTGGCACAGCATGGACCAGCCTCCACCTGGCGTATGAGCGGGATGCAGCCGCCGTGCTCGGGATCCCGTACGAGCAAGTGATGCAGGTAGCGCTGATCCCCGTCGCCCACACCATCGGCACCGATTTCAAGCCCGGACCAAGGATCCCCAGAGATCAACGGGTCCACTGGGACAATTGGTAACAGCCATGGCGCCCTGCCTGCTCGGCGTGCCTGCCTCCGGCGGTTCGGGACGAGCGCGCCGGCCTCTAACTGGTTCGGGAGCGCACGCAGCGGCATGCTGGCCGGGGGCGTCATTCAGCCGGGTGCCAACCCGGGGCGATCATGGACGTCGTGGAGCAGGAGATCGAGGTGCCGCGCGGCTCCCTCCGGCCTGACAACCGACAGGCTGGTGTCCCGGCTCCGGAGCAGGTCGCCCGAGGCGCGCGCGGGCAGGCTCGCGCGAAGTCTGGGCGCGAGCGAGCGGCACCTCCTCCGGCGCTGCGAGGCTGCCGCCGGCTACGGGCCGAAGGCGCTCGCCCGGATCCTGAGGCTGCAGCGGTTCCCGGCGCACGCCCGGCAGGGCTGGTTGAGCCTCGCTGAGCTCGGAGCCGCCGCCGGGTACTCGGATCAGCCGCATCGCAGCCCGGGAGTGCCGGGCGCTCACCGCGTCGACGCCTTCGATCCCCCCGGTGGGGCGGAGCCGGGCGGCGGCTCGAGGGAGGCGGCTTCCCGCCAAGCCGTCCGATTCGTTCAAGACCCGGCGCCCGCGGTCTGGCAGAATTGCTCCATGAGGTATCTCTCCGAAGCAGAGCTTGGCCGTGCTGAGCAGTTCATATGGCTGAACGGGCGGCTGATCGACCGGCTGCGGTTCGCGCACCAGTTCCGGGGCGGCACCGCGGGCCGGGTAGCCGAGGCGCTCGGCGCCTACCAAAACCCCGACGGGGGCTTCGGCCACGGCATCGAGCCGGACCTTCGCGGCACAAGCAGCCAGCCCATGGGAACTCACTCTGCCGTGAGCATCCTTGACGAGGCGGGCGCGCTGAGCGAGTCACGGGCCGAGCGGATCTGCGGCTTCCTCGCGTCGATCACCGCGCCAGATGGCGGCGTGCCCTTCGTGCTTCCGAGCGCTCGCTCCGAGCCCCGGGCCCCCTGGTGGGAGACTCCCGACGACCCGCCCGGCTCGCTCCTGGCCACCGCAGCCCTCGCTGGCCTGCTTCACCGGGGAAACGTCCATCATTCTTGGCTCAAGGACGCGACCGACTTCTGCTGGGCGCGCATCGAGGGCCTGGAGGAGACGAACCCGTACGAAGCCGAGTTCGCCCTGACCTTCCTGGATCATGTGCCAGAGCGTGAACGCGCGGAGACGGCGTTCGAGCGGCTAGGCGCGCTGATAGTGGCGGGGGGACACGTAGCCCTAGACCCAGGAGCCCCCGGCGAGGTGCACTGGCCGACCGACTACGCACCGACACCCGGCTCCCTGGGTCGTCGGCTGTTCGACGAGCCTCTTATGGACACGCATCTGGACGCGCTCGCCGGCCGTCAGCAGCCCGACGGCGGCTGGACGGTCAACTGGCAGATCTGGACGCCGATTACCGGGCACGAATGGCGAGCCTGGGCGACGGTGCGGGCACTGATGACCTTGCGCGCGCACGGCCGGCTGGTTTTGGCCTCATGAAGGTCGGGATCAGGCTGCCCGCCTGGATACCGGGCACGCCGGGCGACGTGATCGTGCCCTGAGCGCGGCGCGCCGGGCAGCCCGGCTTCTCGCGTCCTGCCGCGAATCGATCGCATCGTTTACCGGTCCTTCGGTCCGCTCGCCGTGGCTGCCGGCGTGACCGAGCGGATCGGGCTGCTCACGAACGTGGTCCTCGCACCGGCCCGGGACCCGGTCCCTGCTCGCGAGGGAAGCCGCGGGCCTCGATGCGCTCTCGGGAGGCACGTTCACATACCCTCCCCCACCCATACCCGCAGGCCAGACACCAGATCCGGACTCCAGGTGAACTGAATTACGCGGAACCCAGATGATGCAGTGAACATGCGCCGTCGTCACCCACCGGCGTCCAGCTCGGCGATTCCAGTCCGGTTCAGCGGGTACCCCCGGCGATCTCGTTTGACGGAGTGCTCACCGGCCGCAGCGCAGCACTCCGGCTACGCAGACATCGGCAGCTCCCTTGCAGGCAGCTCAGGCTGGCGAACTGCGGCTCCGGCGGGCATTCTCCGGATGCGCGATGAGGCACCTTGCGTGATGTCGCCCTGGAACAGCTCAAGCTGTAACCTGTAAAGGGGAGAGGGGAGGTGTCGATGGGCGGCCGGGCGTACCCGTGGAGAATCGGCCGGCTGAACACCGGTCACTTGTTCATAGACTTCGCCAACAGCGCATGGTACGACGGCCGCGGCAACCTCGACGATCGCCTCGGTGACCCGTCGTGGCGCCAGGAGTTCCTCCGGGAGTGGGGGCTGGAGGAGTACGGGCCGGTAGATGAGGCTGCCCTGCAGGAACTGACCGGCTTGAGGTCGGCGATCCGCTCGGTCGTGGAGCGGCTGCGGGCAGGCCGGGCGGCTGCGGGCGGTGATCTGGAGGGGCTGAACCGTGTTCTGGCCGCCCACCCGGTGCGGTTCGAGGTATCGGCCGGCCGGGCCGGGCCCGAGCTGGACGCTGTTCCCGTTACCGGGCGCGGCCCGGATGTCATCGCGCTGCAGATCGCGCTGTCAGCAGCCTGGTATCTGACCGCGGGGGAACTCAGCCGGCTCAAGATGTGCGACAACCCGGGGTGCCGCTGGATCTTCCATGACGAGACGAAGAACCGCGGCCGCCGCTGGTGCGGCCCCTGCGGCAACGTCGACAAGGTGCGGCGGTTCCGGGAACGCCAGCGTCTCCGCCAGCAGCCCGGTGCCGACCCGGACGACACGGGGAAGGGCGGCAGCGCGAGCCAAACGGCCTGAGCAGCCGCTGTCTGCTGCGTGGCCTGCGTGACATCTGCATCCCGACGGCGGCCCATATGCGGCGCTTCCCTGGGCCAGGCCCCGGCGACACGATCGCCGGACCGCTCACCCCGCCGGGGAGCACCACCGCGCCTGCCAGGCGCTGGTAGGCCACCCGGCAACGGCACATCGGCGAAGATCCGCTTGCACCCGTCGCTCTCCCCGCAGCCTGAAGAGACGTGCTCCCCGGCCGGGATCCTTCGGCGCGCAGCGGCAGGGAGCCTCATTAACCGGGCCAGGAGCGTACTTCGAGCAGCCTGACCCGCCCGCCGAGGTCGACGGTGCCGCCGGGTCCGGGGCGGGTGTAGATCTCGGATCCTGCGCCGTGGCGTATGGTGAGGGGCCCGCCGAGTTTCGCCGTCAGGAGCATCGACGCAGAGCCGCAGGCCTCGTCCTCGTGGACGCCGAACCGCGGTGCGAACACGCGAGCCCGCGTGATACCCGCCTCGGCGTCGTCAAATGCCCACAACTGCACGGCGTCATGGCCGGGCGGGGCCTCTGTTGCCCTTTCGACGTCGGACGAAGAGCGTAGCCGCAGGTGCCGCCAGGGCGGACACCACTCTGCCCTGCCTCGGATCCACAGAAGGTCTCTTTCCGTCCACAGCGGGACATCTCCGGCAGGCGGGCGAAGAAGCCCGGTCCGGACGTGTTCGTGCCTCAGCAGCCAGCCAGTTCCGGTCAGCGCGTGGCCGGCGAAGGGAAGCTCGGTGGCCGGCGTGTAGAGCCGGATCTGGCCTTCGGCCGGGTTTTCCACGAAAACCGTTTCGCTGAATCCCAGGTCGGCGGCGATGGGCTGGCGGCATCTTTCCGGGATCTCGTGCCCGTCGAGGAAGACACCCAGCAGATTGCCGTGGCCGCCTGCCTTGTCGGTGAAAACGCGCACAACGTGCAGGAGGGTCATGGCGCCGCCACGCCAGAACCGGGTCTTGCGGGATTCGCGGCCGTTACGTGCTGCAGCCGGACACTGCCGCGCGCCACCAGCTTGCCGGCGCCCGGCTGCGCGATTCGCACGGCCCACAGCTGGCCAGTCCTGCCCTGGTGCACAGGCTCCGCGACCAGGCTCAGCCGACCGCTCCGGTGCGGGCGCACGAAATCGGTCACGTTGCTGACGCCGACGGCGAGCTGTCCCCGTTCACGGGCCGTGAGATACGCGCCTGTGGTCGCCGCCGTCTCGATCGCGCTGGTGTAGACACCGCCGTGCACCAGCCCCCATGGCTGGTGATGCGCAGGGCCGGTATCCAGGTCTCCCGCGACACGGGCAGGGTCGAGCTCCGTGAAACGGAGGCCGAGCAGCCGCATGAACGCACTCGCGCCCTCCAGATCGGCATTATAGGCTGCGTCCTGGTGAGCGGGGCGGGCGTACGAGCCGGCCCCGGACAAGTGCAGCGACACGTAGGTCTCGTCACCGACGACCCAGCTGTCGTGGCCGGGCGGGATGGCGAAGAAGTCGCCAGGACCCAGGAGCCGTTCGGCTCCATCGGCCATCCGCACGGCCGCTTTCCCGCCGAGGACGAGCCCAACGTGGTCGACCTCACACAACGCCGTCCCCGCGACCGGGCCCACATGCTCGGACCACCGCCACCCGGGCTCGTACACGGCCCGGCCAAGCTCCTGGTTGCCAACACGGAACCGCTCGAACCGGCCGTGAGGGAATGTCCGCACCTCGTCAGGCCGATCGGAACCTACAACCTGGGGCGCGCCAGTCATGGATCGACCGGGTGCTCGGGCAGCATGACCCCGCCGCTTCGGACCGGCTTGCAGGCTCGAGGGAGGGCTGAGTGATTCCCGGACGAGAGGGAACTGAGAAGGTCCGCCGTCCCTGCATGGCGAACCTTCGCTCGCCAGTCATGTCGCCGCCGCGGCCACGCTCTTCGCATGCGCATCTCCTTGCTGTCGAGGACGTGCCGCTCCAGGCCCTCTCGCGTGACGCCGAGGTAACCTCCATTATTCCTTTTATACGTTACGACACAACTAGGAACCCGGTCAAACCCGGAGGCGGGGTGATGCCGGCAGCTACGGGTTCACTACTGAATCTGTCCGGACAAGAGCGGCGCCCGTGGCCGAGGCTCTCACGAGAGCGTCGCGCGGCCGGATGCCGCGTTGAAGGTGAGGCAGATCTGGGCTCGATTCGGATTCCGCCGAATCATGTGACGCGGCTGGCGTCTGCGGGTAGACGGTGATCACGGCGGTGATCTGGGCAGGCCAGATAGGCGCGGGGGAAGCCCGCTGGCCGGATCCCCGGGTGCTGGTCGTGAAGGTCGCGGAAGACCTCTGGTAGCCGGTACGCGCACAGCACTTCGGGGCGCTGACGATCACTGGTCCCGCGGGCTCATCCGGTCCGCAATCACGGTCGTGGCCTCGTTGGCCGGCTGCAGGATCTTGTCAGCGTAGTCGGGCAGCTGGCTGCCGGCCTCGATGAGCACGATGCGGCGGCCCAGCCGGTCGAAGAGCCGGACTCCGAGCTCGTCCTCAAGCGCCTTGATGTGGCTCGTGACCGCCGATTGCAAGTAGCCGAGCTGAGTGGCCGCCCGCGTGGAAGCTCGGGCCAGTGGCCACCGTGCGGAACGTGTTCAGGTGCCGGAATTCCGTAGCTGCTATCTCATCTGACGATCGCCGCCATCTCAGACGTCGCTGGACACGAATCGAGCCTGCCTGCAAGATGTCTGATCATGGTGGGTCGAGACGAGAAAGGCACCGAGATGAGCGGTGCGGCCGATTGGCGCCTGAGCAAGACCTATGACTTCGCCGGCGGAACCGTCGCCTACGAGGTGCTTGGGGACGGTTCTCCGGTGGTGCTGCTGCACGGGACACCGAGCTGGTCGTATTTGTGGCGCATCGTGGCCAGCGAGCTCGCTGGCCGGTTCACGGTCTACGTCTGCGACCTGGCCGGGTACGGGACCTCGGAGAAGCGCGAGGGCCAGGATGTCTCACTTGGTGCGCAGACCCGGATGCTCACCGAGCTCCTGGACGTCTGGCAGCTACCGGAGCCATGCATCGCCGGTCACGACTTCGGCGCGGCGATCACGCTGCGGCTGATGCTGCTCAAGGGACGGCGCTTTCGCCGGGTAGCGTTGTGCGACGCGGTCGCGATCGCGCCCTGGATCACCCCGTTCTCCCGGCATGTGCAACGCCACCTCGAAGCGTTTCAGACCGTGCCCGAGCACATCCACCGGCAGATGATCGCCACGCACCTGCGCACCGCGATCGCCCGCGACATGACCGACGCAGAACTCGAGCCCTACCTGCGGCCGTGGCTGGGTCCCCTCGGCCAGGCAGCCTACTACCGCCAGGTGGCGCAGTTCGACGAGCGCTACACCAGGGAGATCGAGCCGCGCTACGGGGAGATCAGCACCCCCACGCTCGTGCTCTGGGGCGAGCAGGACGGCTGGCTGGCCCCCGAGTCCGGCCGGCGGCTGGCCGGCGCGATCCCGGGAGCGCGCCTCGCGCCCATACCCAACGCGGGTCACTTCCTGCCCGAAGATCAGCCCGGACGCGTGGCCGAGGCGCTCGCCTCCTTCTTTGGCAGTAACTGAGCCGACACCCGCCGATCCGGTGGCGTCACGATCGCTGTGAGCCAGTGGGCGCTATCCAGCGCAGGTTGCTATTGCGCGCAGCCAACTGCCCTTGCGATCTGGGCACAACTGGGTGATCGGCGCGCTGGTCAAGCGCCCCTGGTCGCCTATGACCACCAGGCCTTACCTGCAACAATTTTCGGTCCAAGATACAGCCGGCTCGCCGCAGCACGACGCCCCGCAGCGGCACAACCAGCCACGATCCCGCATCATCCCGAGATACCCGGCCGGAGAACTCAAGGCAAACGTCAACATCCTAGGACACAAGCTCCGCTAGTGGCTCGCCAGCCGCGGCCCGCGCAACGAGGTGGAAAACGCGCGCAACATTCGTGGACGGCAGACGCGAAGCGCGGAACTGGACCGTGGAGGTCGTAGCTGTTCAGGTGCGTTGCGGACCATGGTGCAGGCGGGTTATTCGGCTGGATGCTCAGGTAGCAGCGGGCGCATGAAGCTCCGTTCGTAGCGGAGCACGCAGCCGCTCTGGTCCCTGATGCGGTCGGCTTCGATGAAGTCGGGGTCGGCGCCGAACAGGGCACGATACTGCTCGTAGGCGGCGAGGCTGGGGAAGCTGAACAGGGCGAGGGCCTTGTCGCTCGCGCTCTCGGCTGGCAGGAAGTAGCCATGGTGGGTGCCGCCATGGGAATTGACCAGGTCCATCCACCGGCGGCTGAAGCGTTCGAAGGCGTCGATCTTCGCAGGGTCGATTACATACTCGATGACGCAGGTGATCACGCCTTCAGGCTAGTCCGATCACTCATTGGCTATGAGCGAACGGCCGTCATCGCGGCGTGCAAGAGGCGAGCGGGCGAGGATCGCGGCAAGGCCCGCAGTTGCGGGATGCCGGTGGCGGGCGCGGGCGCGGTGGCTGATGGTGAGTGATTCGCGGCACGCCGGAGCGGGTGCTTGATCACCTAGCGGGAATGGTGATCATTGCATGATGTGCCCGATGCGTCCGGTGTGTCTGGTGAGGAGGAGCTGTCGGCCCTCCCGGCGGCGGAGCTGGCAGCGCGACTGTCTGAGGCGTACCGGCTGATCGGCGAGCTGACCGCGCGGAACGAGCGGCTGGCCAGGCGGATAGAGCAGCTGGAGCGGCAGGCAGGCAAGGACTCGGCCACGTCATCGCGCTACCGTCCTCTGACAGCCCGTACAAGAAGAAGGGCAGGGACCGGTCGCTGCGCGAGCGGGGGAAACGGCGGCCGGGAAAGCAGCCGGACCGTCCGGGGATGACGATGAACCTGGTGGATGAGCCGGATGAGACGATCGAGTGCCCGCCGGCCGTGTGCTGCGGGTGCGGCGCTGACCTGGCCGGGGCACCGGTGACGGCGCGGCGGCGCCACCAAGTCACTGACATCAAGCCGCGCCGAAGGTCACCGAGTACGTGGCGCAGGCGAAGGAGTGCGCCGGGTGCGGGACGGTCACCGCCGGGGAGCTGTCCGCGCACGTGCGGGCCCGCGCCAGCTACGGGGCGGAGACCTGCGCGCAAGCCGCGAACCTGGTCGGCGGCCACCACATCCCTGTCTCCCGGGCGACGCTGCTGCTATGCGAGCTGGCCGGCATCGCGGTGTCCACGGGATGGATGGCTGGTATCCGCGGGAGGGCCGCCGCCCTGGTGGAGGCGGGCGGGTTCATGGCCCGGGTACGGGAGCTGCTGAAGACCGCGCCGGCGGTGCATGCCGATGAGACCCCGGCCCGCGCGGCGGGCGGGACCCGGTACGTGCACCTGGCTTGCACCCGCTACCTCACCTGCATGCATACCGGTGACCGGTCAGCGGAGGCGATCGATGCCGGCGGCGTGCTGCCCGGCTACGAAGGCATCGTCGTCCGCGACGGCTACGCCGGCTACCGGCACCTGACCAGCGCCCTGCACGCCTGGTGCGCAGTTCACCTGCTCCGCGACCTGAAGGGCCTCTACGACTTCGAGCCCGCCCAGCAGCAATGGGCATTCAAGATGGCCAGCCTGCTGATCGAGGCCCGCGACGCCGCGACGGCCTCCCGCGCAGCTGGCCAGTCCGCCCTGGACACCGCCGTTCTGGACGGCCTGGTCACCCGCTACCGGGCACTGGCCGCCGCCGGGCTGGCCGCTAACCTCTACCGGCGCACCGCCACCGCCAAGGATGCCCGCCGTATCGCCCGCCGGTTCCGCTCCTCCGAGGACCTGATCATGCGGTTCGCCACCCGCCCCGACCTGGACATCTTCTCCAACAACGAAGCAGAGCGGACGATCCGCCCAGTCAAGGTCCAGCAGCGCGGGTCCGGAGGCTCATGGCGAACCCTCCAAGGACTCGCCGAGTTCGCGCTCGTCCACTCCTACCTGTCCACCGCCGCGAAATGGGGCATCGCCAAACTCGACGCGCTCCGCGACCTCTTCGGTGGCCACGCCTGGCTTCCGCCCGGCCTCGAACCCGCCGGATAGCGCCAAACCCACCACGTCATACCGCCGACGCTTGCGCTTGCTGATGCGATGAAGGAGCGGGCCTCCCGCTCCCTGGCGGATGCTGGAAGGTGCAAGGCATCCGTCTCCACCAGACAAGGGAGGCCCCAATGGAGACAGCGTATGACGGCCGGCAGGTCGTCGGAATGGACCTGCACCG
>WNGR01001338.1_pt1 | contig 48629 bp, 42 predicted proteins | sample 5407581 | NCBI WGS metagenome assembly WNGR01 (sample SAMN13153383, study PRJNA577476) | soil metagenome | isolation source: 80 cm soil or saprolite under Garry oak tree replicate 2 | place: USA:California | collected 2016-06-15 | reverse complement strand
AGGTCCTGGCCGACTTCGACGCGCTGATCGCGGACGGCATCGACTGAACGGGCCACGGCGGGCGCTCAGGGCGAGCGGCCGAACGGCGGGCCCTGCCTAGCCGTCCCTGCCCTGCCAGGTGGTGATGCACGCCTCCTTGCCCTCGGCGTCGGCCAGCACCCAGAAGGCGGGCGCGGCCGAGTCGGACACCAGCACGCCGCCCGCGCCGAGCGTAGCAGCGACCCGGCGGTGCGCCTCGTCGTGCGGCACCGAGATGTCCAGGGATCCTGTTGCGCTGCGGCCGCGCCTCGCCGGCCTGTTCGCTCATGTGCCACGGTGGCAGGCCCCGGCGGGCGGGCAGGCCCAGGAAGGCGCGGACATGTCGGACGAGCAGCACGGTGGCGAGAGGCGGGAGATACCGGAACTCCACGAGGCGGCCCACCACGGCTTCGCGGCCGAGGCTGAGGCTGAGGCGTACGACCGGGCGCGGCCGTCCTATCCGCCCGACGCCGTCGGATGGCTGATCGACAACCTCGGCGTCGGGCCTGGCCGGCGGATCGTCGACCTGGCCGCGGATACCGGCAAGCTGACCGCGCTGCTCGCGGGGGCAGGCGCCCGCCTCGTCGCGGTAGAGCCGGTCACCGCGATGCGCGAGCGGCTGCGCGCACGGCTGCCCGGCGTCCCGCCGCTGGCGTGGCCGAGGCGCTCCCGTTCGCGGCCGGCTCGCTGGACGCGGTCGTCGCGGCCCAGGCCTTCCGCTGGTTCGACGCCGACCGGGCGCTGGCCGAGCTCGCCCGGGTGGTCCGTCCCGGCGGGCGCCTGGGGCTGATCAGGAACATGCGCGACCGCGGCGTCGGCTGGGTCGACGAGATCTGGTCGGTGATGGACAGGGTCGAGGGGCACGCGCCCTGGCGCGAGCACGGCGGCCGGGCGTCCCGGCTGGATCCGGGCTGGACGGACGGCTCGCCGCGCCGGAGCGAGCGGAGCCTGACCCGGGGCAGCAACGGCACCTGGTCCGCGTGGGTGCGGGCGACCTTCTCGCACGTGCACCCCGGTCATGTTCGCGGAGCGGCTCCGCTGACCAGGCGGCAACCCGCACATGGTGACCCACCGCGGCGACAAAGCCCATCATCGGGGTTCAAAAGGCCGGCTGGGCCCGACCTTCATCGCCGAGGCGGAACAATCAAGCAAGCGATGGTGTTAGATGGGCTTGGTTGTCGTCGAAGGTTCGTGCACGTGTCACACGCCTGCGAAACTAGACAGCGGGCGTCCTGAACACCCGGAGCTCAGACTTCGGATGGGGCAGGCGGTCGCGCAGCCCGGGATGTCATCGTTGTGGATCCCGAAGATCGCAATCTAGGAGTAAGTACATGCCTCAGGGCACCGTGAAGTGGTTCAACTCGAGCAAGGGTTACGGCTTCATCGCACCGGACGACGGCGGCGCCGACGTCTTCGTTCATCACACCGCCATCCTTTCCGACGGGTTCCGTAACCTCGAGGAGAACCAGCGGGTCGAGTTCACTGCGGGCCAGGGCGCCAAGGGCCCCCAGGCCGAGCAGGTCCGCCCGCTTTAGGACGCGCCCTCACCAGATTGTCTGGCGGCCGTGCGGCTCTACTGAGCCGCACGGCCGTTCAGGCTTGCTCGCCGGCCCAGGTCGGGGCGTCGAGCGACTCGAGGAACCCGGCCATCTCGCTGGCGACCTCGGCCGGCGCGCGCAGCGGCAGGTGATGCCCGGCGCCCTCGACCGGGACCAGCTGGGCATCGGGCAGCGACCGGCTCAATGCGACCGCGGTGCGGAACGGCACCAACGTGTCCTTCCGGTCGGCCAGCAGCAGCACCGGCACCTTGACCTGAGCCGCTAGCGCCGCGAGCTGTCCGGCCTCGCCCATCAGGGCCCGCTGCTCGGCGAGGAAGGTACGCCACAGCGGGCCGTGGTCCCAGCGGGTGAATCCCCAGACGTAGGTGTTGACGTGCCGCCGCTTTGCGCCGTCGGCGCCCAGGCGACTGATCGGCCGGCGCATCCTGGCGCGAGCCAGCCACGGCGTCAGCTTCCAGGCGAACAGCGAGCACACCGGCCCGGCCACCGGCGCGGCAAGCAGCCGGTCCCAGCCGTTGAGGCAGTCGGGGCCCACGCTGGCGAGCAGGACCAGCGCCTCGACCCGTTCCGGCGCGCGGGCCGCGACATGCAGCGCGACGCCGCCGCCGTAGGAGTGACCGGCGAGCACGGCGCGCTCGATGCCGCGGGCGTCGAGCTCGGCCAGGACCGCGGCGGTGTTGACGTCCATGCCGCCGCCGGCCAGCCTGCTCGATCCGTGACCGGGCCGGTCGGGCGCGACCGCGCGGATCTGCGCGGGCAGCATGGTGAGTACCTGCCGCCACTCGGCGCCGAGCCCCGGCTGGCCGTGCAGCAGCACGAGGTCATGAGGGCGCACGAGCCTCAGGTTACGCGCAGGTCACGACAGTCTCGCCGCTGCATGGCGGCTTGCCCGCACACGGACCGCGCGCCCCGGCACGGACGCCTCGCCCCCGGAGCACGGCCGCCTCGCCCCGACCCGGAGCACGGACGCCTCGCCCCGGCCCGGACGGCTAGGAAGGTCCGGCGAAACTAGGATGACCTGCGACAATCCCCGGCTCGCCGATAGGGCCAGACCCCAAGTTTCCTTGATCGTTACCCCGGGCCCCGGCCGTAGCGACGGCTGATTAGACCCGCGCGGCGGCTGCCAGAACGGTACTGCGGATCAGGCTGGCCACAGAGATGCCCTGCGCGGCGGCTGCCTGCCGGATCTGACGTTCCTCGTCATGATTGACCCTGGCGGTCAGCATGACCTGTCGCTGGCGCTGCTCTGACCCCTGTCGGCTGCGCGGTTTCTGGTCATTAGGTGTCATGCGCACAGCATCCACCGCGTGGCCTTGCGGAAAGTCCGCGACGCGCCGGCTTGGCTGCGCGGAAAGCCCGCGCAGCGGTGGCAACATCGGCGGTGGCCAGATCCCTCCGGCACCACCCGCAGATGCAGTCCCGAGGAGTTGGTATGAGCAGCTACCAGATCACGTGCGTCACCAAGAGCCCCCGCACTTCGGCGGGACATCAGCACATCGTCGGCGTCGGCATCGCCGGCAGCGGCTACACGGTTCCGGCTATCTACCAGCACATGGACGCCGGGCACCGGTTCTACACGGAGAGCCCGTCAACTGGCAGGTTGGCACTCGTCGACAAGGACTACTGCTGCGGCATCCACACGCTCCGGTCACGCGCCGATGCAATATGGGACAACAACCTGGACAATCTAAGCCCGTGCCGGTGACCCGCCGTCGGCACGGTCCAGCCAGTTGATGCCGTGCGCTGGCGGGAAGGGGGTTGAGCGCGTCGGCTCAGCGCCGACTCTGGGATGGCAGTTGTAACCCAGGGCCACGGCGATGCAGTCGGCGATGAACGGGATAACCCGGTCGGCGTCGGCCACCGGTACATCAAGGCCGTAGCGCTGATCCAGCGTAAGGCGGACGATGCCGCCATTCGTTGGCGTGGCCTCAAGGAAAGGCACTTGCCGGCCGCCGACGAGCACCCAGTGACTCTCGAACGGCCCCACGATCTCGTAGTCACTCATGCTGTCCGCCTCCCTGTCCCTGTCCTGACCAAAGCGTCCGCGAACTGATCAAGATCGTCAAGTCAGCGTGCCGGGTTGGGCGTGATCAGTCAGCCATCGTCGGCAGTCGCCCTCTCCAGCTTGGCCCGCAGGTCTTCAAGGCTGTGAGCGGCCAGGACACGCGTGACGGTGCCGCACCGGGTGACCGCGACCCATGTCGGCGGCCTCGCGCAGAAGCAGTCGATCTCCCACGCCGCGAAGTCCCTGACCAGCGCGGCCAGCTTCCCGCCCGCTAAGAAGTCTGCCATGAGCAGATTATGCCGCAGTTAATAGCAGCACGCTATAGTTCATCGCTCCTCGCTACGGCGCGTGACAGTGATCTATCGTCAACGACATGATCAACCGGGGGTCGGTGATCCCGCCGTGGCAGCAGCTTGCCGACCTGCTCCGGGCGCGCATCGAGAGCGGTGAACTCGCGCCGGGCGACAAGCTGCCGTCCATCGTTGCCCTGTCTCAGGAGCACAACCTGGCGCCGGTCACGGTAAGGAAGGCCGTTACTCGGCTCCAGCGCGAAGGGCTCGTGAAGTCCCGCACCGGGTGGGGAACGTTCGTGACCGGAAAGGATCACGAACCCGATGCGTGAGCTACAGCGACGCAGCCGGCCTGCCTGATGGGACTTCCCGGCTGGACCGAAGCGGGCTTACTGCCGCCCGGAATCCATAGGGCAGAGTTGCCTGACCTCTACGAACGGTTTGTGCTCGACGCGCCTCACCGTGAGCACCGCGAAGTGCTCTACAGCGCGCTCGCGCTCCACGTGAAGCTCGTCCAGGCCATCATTCCGTCTGGGCTGGCGTGGATTGACGGAAGTTTCTGTCGGTGTGGGCCGAATCCACCAGAGGATGTAGATATCGTCATTAAACCCCACGACTGGGACGCCTTTGTGGCACTGCCGGCCGATATCAAGGCGAAGATGTACGGGCTTCTGACGTTGCAGGATGTCGCCGTGATGGAACCCGCCGTCTACCTCAGTCGGCTTAAGCCTGTCGGTGGCGCGGTAGATGCTTTCTTGTGTCGTCCGGGTCTGGACGACTTCTGGTGCCGGCAGTGGTCCAGCGTCCTTGACATGGCGCGTAACGTCGTCAGGGACGCTGAGAAGGGGTTCGCGGAGGTGGCGTGGTGAGCAATCCTTACCGCGAGGCCCTGGAGATGATCACCGGGGATACCTGGGCAGACGATCTAGCCCGCGCATCGGTCCGCGCCGCTGAGGCCAAGTTCTCCCCTGACTACGCACCTCCTGCGCTGCTCCGAGTCGAGTTCCCGGGCCTACGCGAGGTGGAGGCCCGGGACTCTTACCTCGCTACTAAGGCAATTCAGAACGCGACAGCTAAGCTGGCTCATATCATTAGCCAACCGGGAACCGAGACAAATGTTGCTCATGCGGCCAGTCGAGCGAAAGCTCCGCTCTTTGTTCGCAACCAGGGCGGCAATGTCATGGTCTTCGGGTTCCCGACCGTGGAGGACGAAATTCCTCCGGGCACGCTAGCGGGTACAGTATCGGCAACTCTTGCCGTACAGGCGGCGCGAGAACTAGTGATTGTGCTTCCGACTTCGGCGGAAGACGACGCGGCAGTGGATGCCGTGCTGGCACAGCGCCCTACGGTCCGTAACGCCGTGAACGACATTGTCCGGGCAGTACCGGCAAAGGCCGATGGCCTGGATTTCCGTCTAACGTCAAGCGCCGGGGCGCCTATCAGTTCAATGCTGACCAGAGAGCAAGCGCGCGTCCTGAAGGATAGTCTGATGGAGACGCGCGTGGACAGGCGGCAGATCACCATGGCCGGAAGGCTGGACGGCGTGCGGACCAAACGCCGGATCTTCTACCTGGAGCCAGAATCAGGTCCCGAAATTCACGGAGCGCTCGACCTGGAGTCCCTGGACGATATTCGGGAGAATCTTAACCAGCGAGTGGTCGCAAGGCTCGAAATAGAACGCGCGCAATCGGCGAGCGGCCAGAGGAGCCAGCCTCGTTATCGCCTGCTTAGCATAGAACCCTCGCAGGGAAAACTTTAAGTCGCAGATCTGTGCCGACTTTGGAGCAGGAATTGTCAGACCCTCCCAGTAGAATGGTCCTGTAAATAAAAACAGGCGGCCCCCGCGAGTGCGCTAACACCCCGGGGGCCTGGACCAAGGGATATGACCCCATGGCCTGCACAACAGTAACATCCCCCCGTGACGCGCGGCAGGTCCGCGCCCTGCTGGACAGTCCCGAGATCGCTTCGCTGATCACTCAGATTGAGGGATTGCGCTGGACCGGCCGCCCCGGTTACCCGATCCGGTCGATGGTCGGGCTGGCGCTGGTCAAGAGCCTGCACCCCTTGCCGACCTGGACGCGGACCATCGCGCTGGTCCGTGACCACGCTGCCCTGCGGGACGCGCTTGGCGCAACTCCGAGCATTGATGCCGCCTACCGGTTCGCCGCGAAGCTCCGCAAGCACGATGACATGCTCGCCGCGTGCATCAACGCGGTGCTCGCCTCCCTGCACCTCGCGCATCCCGAGATGGGGCACACCATCGCTATCGATGGCTCGGACATGCCGGCCTATGCCAACGGCCAGCGGTTCGTTAAGCGCGGTGGGGAACTGCGCAAGCGGTTCGCTGACGCCGATGCCACGTGGGGTCACCGCTCGTCGATCTCCACCCGCAGCGGTGGCGGTTACTACGGCTTCAAGCTGCATGCCGCCGTCTGCACCGTCACCGGCCTGCCGCTGGCGTGGAAGGTGGAGACAGCGAAGGATTCCGAGCTTCCGCTCGTGCCGGTCCTGCTCGACGCAACTATCGGACGCGGCTTCCGGCCCGACGTGTGCGTGCTGGACCGTGGCTACGACGCCGAGGTGATCTACGAAGAAGTCGAGAGCCGCCACATGCGCCCCGTCGTCCCGCTGCGCCAGACCCCTGCCGTCAAGGCCGGCAGGGACAAGCCCCCGAATTGCGAGCACGGTGAGTGGACGTTCGCTGGGTCGGACGCGAAGCGCGGCGCGTCCAAGTGGCGCTGCCCGACTTCCGAGTGCGCCCCCGCGTCGGTGTGGGTGAAGGCATCCCGGCTGCACCCGCTGATCCCGCGCGGGACTGACCGGTTCAAGGGGTTCTACCACCAGCGCGGTGCTGTCGAGCGCGAGTTCGGCCGGCTGAAGCACGAATGGGGGATGCTTCCACTTCGCGTCCGCCGGCTCCCGCGTGTCGCCCTTCAGGTTGACCTGACGATCCTGGCTCAGCTTGCGTCCGCGCTCGCCGCCACGCGAGCGGTTCCGCTGGTCACGTAGCCGGCTTCGCTCCGCAGCCCGCCACAGGCGGGTACTTCGCCATGTCCAGACGGCGAAATCTGACACTCACGGGTGCAATCCGCGCCGTCCGGGGCACCGTGACCGCTTCGGCGGCAAATCCGCAGCTAGATAAGGTGGATGACGTGATAAGGACTCAGGCTGAGGCGAGTTTCGCCGTTCGTATCGCTGAACCCTCCTAGGCCTGGCCCGGGGCGGCCGTTCGGTCACGCACCGGCTACCCCAGGGCCAGGCCGCTTGGCCGGCTAGATTCCGGTCGCTGCCGCGTCCTCGGCGACCGCGATGGCGAAGCCGAGTGCCCGCATCAGATTCCCGCCTGCCGAGACGACCTTGGCGGTACCGACCACCGGCGCGACCGCGATGAGGATGTCCTGCACGTCCTGCTCGGTGATGCCGCTATCGCTGGCCGCACCGGCGTTCGCGAGGTACGACCCGGGCGGCGCGTCGACCGCGACCAGGGCGGCGAGCCTGGCGATCATCAGCTCGCGCGGCATCAGATGGGTGTGCTCGATCGAGGCCGTGTTGATGTCGGTCAGCGTGTCGAGCACTGGTGTAGTTGCGGGCATGGAAAACCTCCGGTTTGGTGGCTCATGATCACGCTTCCCAGTAGACCGGGGGTCGCGCCGCCGCGCGTCACCTGCGGCGGGTGAGCTTCACACGCCGCGCTGGGCGAACGCCCGGCCCGCCGCTGCCGCGTGTTCGATAGCGGCGAAGTCGCGCTCGTTCTCAAGACACTGAAGGCGCCTGATGTCGGCAGTTGCGGACGTTTGGCGCGTAGCTGCGAGCAGAGGCAGCGGACGGCACCAGGAACACGCCCTGGCCGTTTGCTAGCAGGCCCATGACCTGGGCCGGCATGATTGCGCCAGCGCGCGGAATGACGAGTACTTCGCCCGCTCCCTCGACCTGAATCTCCAGGGGGTCCTCGTCACGGTTACTTGCGAGGTAGTCCCTGATGCGGCGAGCAGTCCGGTCAGCTATCTCCGCGTTGACCTCGCCTGGGTCGACCGAGCTGATCGATGCTATGCCTGCCATCCTTGTGTCACACCAGTCCTAAATCCGATGCATCTCCGCAGTTTCTGCAATCACGCAGAGCCCGCTGATGCTAGTCCGCTCGGGGACCGCACCGCGCGGCTTGAACCATGCGCTCGTGCAGCTCTTCGTCCGGCAGCGGACGGCCAGGTGCGCCCCTGCGGGCCATGTCCGCCTGGCGTCGCGGGTCCGCGCGCCGGGGGCCAGTGACCACGATGTTCGAGCTTCACACGCCGCGCTGGGCGAGCACCCGGCCCGACGCCGCCGCCTCGCCAAGAGCGGCGAAGTCGCGCTCGTTCTGGTCGGCATAGCTCGCGGCGAACTCGGCGATCGCCCGGTCGAACGTGTCCGAGGTGCCGAGATAGGCGGCGATCGCGATCCGGTCGCCCGACCGCGCGTGCGCCCTGGCCAGCGTCCAGCCGCACACCTCGCCGTAGTCCGACAGCCCGCGCGGCGCCATGGCCGCGGTGTCGAGCGAGAGCTTCCAGTCCCTTAGCTGGCGGATGTAGAAGTCCCTCCTGACCCCGTCCGGCGCGGGATTCATCCGATGCCAGCCGAGGAAGGCATCGCTGGCCGCCTGCATCAGCCGCTGCCCCTCGACGACCCGCTGCCCCTGGTTGCCGAACCTGCTCTGGCCGGCGAACGCGCTGAGCACGGATGGCCCCGCCTCCTTGATCTGCAGGAACAGCGGGTCGGACTCGTCCCGGCCGAGCATCAGCATGATCCAGCACCTGGTGCCGACGCTGCCGACGCCGACCACCTTGCGCGCGACGTCGGCGAGCTCGGACCGGTACTGGTCGAGCAGGAACCTGCGGTCGGCGGAAAGCGTCCGCTTGTAGCTGTCGACGGCGGCGACCAGCAGCTTCTCGATTCCAGAGGCGTCCACGTCGGTGGGGAGCAGGCTGGACAGCGGAACCACGAGCGGCGGGTCGGCGACGATCCGCGGCTTGCCGTCGACGATCCGCGTCAGCTTGTCGAGCGCCTGCATGCTGTCCCTGGTCCTGGCCCTGTCGACGCCCTTGGCGAGCTGCGCGCGCTGCTGCGCGGTGAGCCTGCCCCGTAGCCGCCGCTGCACCTCGTCGACGTCGGCGCTGGCGTAGAAGACGTCGAGGTTCGACTGGCCGGCGAACGTGCGCATGGCGATCCGGTACCTGGCCGCCGCGGCCCGCACCATGGCGATGCGCCCCCGCTTGCCGATGCCGCTGTCCCTGGCCGCGATCTCCAGGCTCGCCGCCAGCCGCTTGACGTCCCATTCCCACGGGCCGGGCAGCGTCTCGTCGAAGTCGTTGATGTCGAACACCAGGCGGCGCTCGGCCGAGCCGAACAGGCCGAAGTTGCCCAGGTGCGCGTCGCCGCACGCCTGGACGCCGAGCCCGGTCACGGGCGTCGCCGACAGGTCGCGGGCCATCGGCAGCGCCGCGCCGCGGAAGTAGGAGAACGGCGAAGCCAGCATCCGGCCGTACCTGATCGGGACCAGGTCGGGCAGCCTGCCGGCCGACTGCTCGGCAAGCAGGTCGAGCGGGTCGGGCCGGTCAGCCGACGGCTCGAACTCGGCGTGGCTGCTCCTGGGCACGGTGGTCCTGAGCTGCCTTCCGGCCTCGGCCCGCTCGGCCGGCGTCCGTCGCTTGATCGACGTATCGAGCCGATACCTGTCCACCCTGGCCGATGCGTGTGCGGCGCCGGCCGGGGCCTGCGCCTTCCGCGTCTCGCGCTGGGACGGCAGCTCGGGTGATCGCGACCGGGTCCGCGTAGTGGTTACGCTCATACCTCATGATGCGCGCGGCGCAGACCAGGTGACGTCATCCTGGCCGGGTGAAGTTGCGGAAGTTGCGGCTGTCGCGGCCAGGAGCGCGGACGCTGTGCCCGGTGTGCCTTTCACTCGGCGCGGGTGATGCGCGGGCAGAGCCCGCGGCGGAGCGTGGGTATCCGCACAATGGCGTGAGGAACCGGTCCAGCGCCGACGGCTGGGAAGCCAAACTCAGGGAGGCGTTCAGCGAGGACGTGTGGCGGAGTAACGGCCCATCTGCCGCTACTCCTCCCTGCGGAGCGTGATGCGAGGTTGCTGCATGCATCTGGCGGGTACGGTCCCCTCGGGCTGAAGCTGCACGTTCGTCCGCCGGGATGGGGGCCCGACGGAGCGATCTGACGTGCCGGTCGGCGCCCCTCGGGGGACTGATGACGAGCACGATCAGCGAGCCGGCCGTCCGCAGCGGTACACGAGAGGGCCGGCGGCAGCTGAACGCCGCGCGCTTGCCCGGGTCGCGATCCCGCGGAACAGGCTCGCCCGCTGCCGGGCCGCCCGCTGCCGGGCCGCTCGCGGACGCGCTGCACCGGGCCGAGCGTCGGATCGAGGAGCGGCGCAGGTTCCGGCTGCCCGCGGGCGACAAGACGACCGTGCCGCGGCCGAGCGTTCCCGTACTGCGGCGTCCACGGGTGACCGAACTGATCGAGCGAGCGTCCGCGAAACACAGGGTCACGCTGGTCTGCGGTCCGTCCGGGGCCGGGAAGACCATCGCCTGCGCGGCGTGGGCGGCGGCGTCCCCGGCCGCCGGCAGCGCCGGATGGCTGAGCCTGGACCATGGCGATCGCCGGCCGCGCCAGCTCTGGGCGAACGTCAGGACCGCGCTGGCCGCGATCCCGGCCCTGCCCGGCGAGATCGCCGACGACCTGCCCGATCCGGCCGACGACGCGTTCCCGCTGCACCTCACCCGGCTCGCGCAGCGGCTGACCATGCCGATCACGCTGGTCGTCGACGACATCAGCGACCTGGCCGGCGCCTGCGTGCTCGCCGGAGTCGACCAGCTGATCAGGTACGCTCCGCCGACGCTGCGGCTCATTCTGGCCGGGCGGCATCCGGCCGGCCTGCATGTCGCCAGGCTCAGGGTAGGCGGCGAGCTCGCCGAGATCGGCGCGGCCGACCTGGCCTGCACGCCCGAGGAGGCGCAGGAGTACTTCCGCATGCTCGGCCACGCCCTGCCGGACGCGGAGCGCGACGAGTTGCTCAGGCGCACCCAGGGCTGGATGACCGGGCTTCGGCTGGCGGCCATGCGCGTCGCGCCCGGCAAGCCGGCCGCGTCGGTGTCCAGCATCACCGGTGCCGAGCCGATGGTGGCCGACTACCTGTGGGACGAGGTGCTCGCGTGCCTTCCCGCCGAGCGCAGGCTGTTCCTGCTGCGGACCAGCGTCGCCGACGTGATCTGCGGTGACCTGGCCGACACGCTCGGCGGCAGCGGCAGCGGCAGCAGCGCCGTCATGCTCGACGAGCTGAGCCGGGAGAACATGATGGTCAGGCCCGCCGTCCGGGCCGACGCCGACCAGACGGGGGCGGACCCGGCCGAGTACCGGTATCACCCGATGCTGCTCGACATGCTGCGGGAACGGCTGCGCCGCGAGCTCCCCGGCGAGTCCGTCCGGCTGACCAGGCGGGCGGCGCGCTGGCTGGCCGCCCGCGGCCGGCATGCCGAGGCCATCCGCAGCGCGGCCAGGGCCGGAGACTGGGACTTCGCCGGCCGGGTGCTCGCCGAGGCTGGCCCCGCGATGCTCTTCGCCGGCCCGGCGGCGGAGCTCGAGCCGGTGCTCGCGACGTTCCCGGCCAGCAGGTTCGCCGGCGACCCGGCCGTCGCCGGCGCGCTCGCCGCCGGGGGCCTGCGTACCGGCGACACGTGCGCCGCGGCGCTGCACCTGGACAACGCCGAGCAAGCGCTCGGCCACTGCGCGCCAGCCAAACGCCAGCGGATCACGACCTGGCTCCAGGCGCTTCGCCTGATGATCGCGGGCGGCGAACCGGCCGCGGCTGACGGCATGATCGAGCGGAGCATGGCGATCGCTGCCGAGGCCGAGCGGACCGCGCCGGGCCCGGCCGAGCAGCAGGGTCTCGGCCTGCTGTGGTGCGCGCTCGGCGTCGCCGAGTTCGCCGCGCTGGACGTTGCCGCGGCCAGCGGGAGCTTTGCCAGGGCGCGCAAGTACCTCCGTGATGGCCGACCCGAGCTCAGCGGCCGGGCACTGGCCTGGCAGGCACTCGCCGAGGCGGTCTACGGTGACCCGCTCGCCGCCGACGACCTCCTCGCGGCCGGGCTGGGCGGGGCCGGAGCCGAGGGCGGAGCCGCGGTCGCCGATCCGATCACGGCACGGCTCGCCGCGCTGACCGCGGCCCACGTTCACCTGGTCAGGGACGAGCCCGGTGCCGCGCGGGCGGCGCTCGACCGGTGCGAGCCCGCCGGGCAGGCCGCCCGGGCCGGCGCCGGCCGGCCGCCCGGCCCGGCGCAGGCCGCCGATCCGATGGCGGTGCGCGTGATCGCGTCGCTGGCGTCCGCGGCTCGCGCGCGGCTCGCGCTGGCCGAGGGCGACACCGGCGCCGCGCACGCGCTCGTCAGCCGGCTGCGCTATCAGCGAGCCAGCTCGGGACCCGGCCGGTATCAGGGCGGCAACTGCGCACACGGCCGGAGCGCGGACCTGGAGAAGATCCTCGCGCCGATCGAGGCGGACATCGCGCTCCGCGACGGCGACCACAACCGGGCCGGACTCGCGCTTGCCCAGGCGGCGAGGGCCGGGCAGGACGCCGCGAACCTCGACAGCGGGCTGCTGCTCGCGCAGGCGCGTGTGCTGCTCGCGCAGGGCGACAACCGCGGCACGCTGACCGTGGTCCGGCCGTGCCTCGACCCCGATCCCGGCGCGGCCGACCGGGTCTCACCGCATGACCGGGTCTGCGCGCTGGTCGCCGCGGCGATCGCGGCGCGGCGGCTCGGCCAGGCCGAGCAAGCGGCCGACCAGCTCACCAGCGCGCTCGCGCTCGCCGAGCCGCAGGGGATGTACCGGCCCTTCCTGGACGGCGGCGCCGCGGCCAGGTCGGCGCTGACCGTGCTGATCAGGCCGGTCAGCCAGGGAGCGGCGTTCGCAGCGCGGATACTGCAGCGCTTCGAGCTCGCCCCCGCCAGTCCGGGTCGGGGTCCCAGCCAGCAGGCGGCCGCACCGGTCCCGCTGACCAGCAGCGAACTCGCCGTGCTGCGGTTCCTGCCGTCGCACATGACCAACCAGGAGATCGCTGACGCGCTGTTCCTGTCGATCAACACGGTCAAGACGCACCTGCGGTCCGTCTACCGCAAGCTCGGCGTCGCGACCAGGCGCCAGGCGATCGCGCGCGGCGGCAAGCTCGGCCTGTTGTAGGCGGGGGGTGTCATGGCGGGACCTCGGTCGCACCGGCAGGGCGGGTCGGGTACGATGGACCGATCATGCGGCGCTTCGTACTCATTCTTAGCAGCCGTAGCGGGACCTGATCAGGCAGGCCAGCAACCCGCTGCGGGGATGAGGCGCTGGCCGCGTGCCCTCAGGTAACCGCAAGCGCACCCGTCGCTTCCCCGCCCGGCCGATCCGATCGCCGGGCCGGACCTGAGCTCCGATCAGGAGCAGGCCGGGATACTCCCGTCGTCGTGGCAACGGCTCAGCCTCCAGCTGGAACGCCTGGCAGCTAGTTCCCGCGAAGTGACAGGAGTGTGTGATGATGAGGCCGGATTCCCACCCGGAAGCCCTGCCGGCGGACCAGGCCGACTCGAGTGCCCCGGCACTGCAGGCGGTGCAGGTCGCGCTCGACCGGCGCGACAATGGCGGCGATGCCCGCTCAGCGGGCGACGAGTAGGCCGGGTCGATCAGGATGGAGCGCAGCTCATGAGCGGCCGGCTCTTCGACAAGGTATGGCAACGACACCTGGTAGCCAGTCCCGATGGCGAGCCGCCGCTGCTCTACATCGACCTGCACCTCGTCCACGAGGTGACCTCGCCGCAGGCGTTCGAGGGACTGGACCTCGCGGGCCGTGCGGTCCGCCGTCCCGACCTGACCGTCGCGACGATGGACCACGACGTCCCCACCGTTGACCCGCTCGGGCGGGTCACCGACCCGCTCGCGGCCGAGCAGATGGCCAGGCTGCGCAAGAACTGCGAGGCCCACGGCGTGACGCTGTACCCGCTCGGCAGCGCCGAGCAGGGCGTCGTGCACGTGATCGGCCCGCAACTCGGGCTGACCCAGCCCGGCATGACCGTCGTCTGCGGCGACAGCCACACCTCGACGCACGGGGCATTCGGCGCGCTGGCCTTCGGGATCGGCACTACCGAGGTCGAGCACGTGCTGGCCACGCAGACGCTGCGCCAGGTCAAGCCGCAGGCGATGGCGGTCACCGTCGACGGGGAGCTGCCGCAGGGGGTGACCGCCAAGGACCTCGTGCTCGGCATCATCGCCGAGCTCGGCACCGGCGGCGGGACCGGCTCGGTGATCGAGTACCGGGGCGAGGCGGTACGCGGGCTCGACATGGCCGGCCGGATGACGGTCTGCAACATGTCGATCGAGGCCGGCGCCAGGGCCGGCCTGATCGCGCCGGACGAGACGACGTTCGCGTTCCTGGAGGGCAGGCCGCACAGCCCCCGGAGCGGCGCGCAATGGGAGCGGGCACTGGACGACTGGCGGTCGCTGGTCACCGACGACGACGCGGTATTCGACCGGGAGGTGCGGATCGACGCCGCCGCGCTGCGGCCGGTCGTGACCTGGGGCACCACCCCGGCGCAGTCGGTCAGCATCGACGGCGCCGTCCCCGATCCCGCCTCGTTCGCCTCCGCCGCGCAGCAGCAAGCCGCGCAGCGGGCGCTCGACTACATGGCGCTGACGCCGGGAACCGCGGTCAGGGACATTGCCATCGACACCGTATTCATCGGCTCGTGCACCAATGGCCGCCTGGCCGACCTTCGGGCCGCGGCCGGCGTGCTGCGGGGCAGGAAGGTCAGCCCGGGCGTGCGCGCGATCGTGGTGCCCGGGTCGGCCAGGGTCAAGGCGGAGGCCGAGGCCGAGGGCCTCGACGCCGTGTTCACCGCGGCCGGGTTCGAGTGGCGCTCGGCGGGCTGCTCGATGTGTCTGGGCATGAACGGCGACATCCTGGCGCCGGGCGAGCGCAGCGCGTCCACCAGCAACAGGAACTTCGAGGGCCGGCAGGGTCCCGGCGGGCGCACCCACCTGGTCTCGCCCGCGATGGCGGCCGCGACCGCGGTGGCCGGCCGGTTCGCCCTGCCCGGCGACCTGGAAGGAGCAGGCTAGATGCGCGCTGTGCAACGGGTCGAGGGCAGCGCGGTCGTCATCGACCGGCGCGACATCGACACCGACCAGATCATCCCGGCCGCGTGGCTGAAGCGGGTCGAACGGACCGGGTTCGGCGCCGGATTGTTCGAGGCGTGGCGGGCCGACCCCGCGTTCGCGCTGAATGCCCCGGCGGCCGCCGAGGCGAGGATCCTGGTCGCCGGGGCCAACTTCGGCTGCGGATCGTCGCGGGAGCATGCCGTGTGGGCGCTGCAGGACTTCGGTTTCGAGGCGGTGATCGCGCCGAGCTTCGCCGACATCTTCCGTGGCAACAGCATCGGCGCCGGGCTCGTGACCGCGCAGGCCGACGAGGCCAGCGTGGCGACCCTGGTCGCGGCGCTCGCCGCCGACCCGGCCGCGCGGGTGGTGGTCGACGTCGCCGCGCGCACGGTCGAGGTCCAGGCAGCGGGCTTCACCGCGCCGTTCGCGCTGCCCGACTACGCCCGCTGGCGGCTGCTCGAGGGCCTGGACGACATCGCCGTCACGCTCCGGCACGCCGACGCGATCGCCGAGTTCGAGCGCCGCAGGCCGGGCTGGCTGCCGGTTTCTGGCCCCCGCGCACACGCCACCACCTGATATGCCCTATGGTGGAGGGCGGCAGGCAGCGTCGCCTCCCACTTCCCTCACCCCGGCTCACGGAGATAGACCACGACCATGATCGTCCAGTTCCGAGTAATCCTTATCACGTAGCGCGAGCCTGGTGACGGGCTCGCGCTACTCCTCCTCGGCCGGATCGGCCAGGAGGTTTTTTGTTATCGCGATCCCGAAGCGCACCGACCAAATCCTCGAAGGAGCACACCCGTGGAAGTGACCGGAGCCCAGGCGCTCGTCCGCAGCCTGGAGTGCCAGGGAGTCGATGTCGTGTTCGGCTTGCCTGGCGGCGCCATCCTGCCCGCCTACGACCCGCTGCGATCCTCCTCGCTCCGGCACATCCTCGTCCGGCACGAGCAGGGCGCGGGGCACGCGGCCGAGGGCTACGCGTGGGCGACCGGCCGCACCGGAGTCTGCATGGCGACCAGCGGCCCTGGCGCCACCAACCTGGTGACGGCGCTGGCCGACGCGTACATGGACTCCGTCCCCGTCGTCGCGATCACCGGGCAGGTCCCGACCGCGATGATCGGCACCGACGCATTCCAAGAATCGGATATAACGGGTATCACGGCGCCGGTCACCAAACACAACGAACTCGTCACCGACGCGGAACGGATTCCGGCCGCAATCGCCGAGGCCTTCCACATCGCGTCCACCGGCCGGCCAGGCCCGGTCCTCGTCGACCTGCCCAAGGACATACTCCAGGCCACCACCTCGTGGTCCTGGCCGCCCGCGCTCGACCTCCCCGGCTACGGGGTGCCAGGCCCGGCCGATCCGGAGCGGATCGCGGCGGCCGCGCGGCTGCTGTGATGGCACGCGGTGCCTTCCCCGACACGCACCCCCTGGCGCTCGGCATGCCCGGCATGCACGGCACGTACGCCGCCGTCGTCGCGCTCCAGGAGTGCGACCTGATCGTCGCGCTCGGCGCGCGGTTCGACGACCGGGTGACCGGCAAGCTGGCCGCGTTCGCGCCTAAGGCCAAGATTGTGCACGCCGATATCGATCCGGCCGAGATCGGCAAGAACCGCGCACCCGACGTTGCGATCGTCGGCAATCTGCGCGGGGTGCTCCCCGAGCTCGTGGTCGCGATGCGAACGCTGGTCAACGGCGCGGGCCGGGCGCGCACTGCGGACTGGCTCGCCACCACGGCAGGGTGGAAGCGCGCCTACCCGCTGCGTTACACCCAGGACAGCGACGGCCCGCTCAAGCCGCAGCACGTGGTCGAGCGGCTGTCGGCGATGACCAGCGGCGACGCGATCATCGTGGCAGGCGTCGGCCAGCACCAGATGCACGCGTCCCAGCACTACACCTTCACCAAGCCGCGCAGCTGGATCAACTCGGGCGGCGCGGGCACGATGGGCTTCGCTGTTCCTGCCGCGATGGGCGCGCAGATCGGCCGGCCGGGCGAGCTCGTGGTCGCGATCGACGGCGACGGCTGCTTCCAGATGACCGCGCAGGAGCTCGCCACCTGCGCGGTCGAGGGCCTGCCGATCAAGGTGCTGATCTTCAACAACGGCTTCCTCGGCATGGTCAGGCAGTGGCAGGAGCTGTTCTACGAGGAGCGCTACTCCGAGGTCCACCTGGGCACCGCGATCCCCGACTACGTCAAGCTCGCCGAGGCATACGGCTGCGCCGGCCTGCGCTGCGAGCAGGCGGGCGACGTGGACGCGGTGCTGGAGAAGGCGCTGGCGATCACCGACGTCCCGACGGTCGTCGACTTCCGCACCCACGACGCCGAAGGCGTGTTCCCGATGGTTCCGGCTGGTCACGCCAACGACGACATCGTGCTCGGCCCCGAGTTCACCGCCGCCGAGCAGCAGGCCGCGGCGCGTAGGGAAGTGATCGCGTCATGACCACCCACACGCTCTCTGTCCTGGTCGAGAACAAGCCAGGCGTGCTCGCGCACGTCGCCGGGCTGTTCTCGCGGCGCGCGTTCAACATCACGTCGCTGTCGGTCGGCCCGACTAGCGACGAGCGGGTCAGCCGGATGACGATCGTGGTCGACGGGGAGACCACGCCCGTCGACCAGGTACGCAAGCAGCTCGAGAAGCTGGTGCGGGTGCTGAAGGTCGTCGAGTTGCACGAGGACGCGGCGGTCGAGCGCGAGCTGGCGCTGATCAAGGTCAGCGTGCGGCCTGACGTGCGAGCCGCCCTGCTCGACATCGCCACTGCCTACAGCGCGAATGTCGTGGACCTCGGACCCGAGACGATCGTGTTCGAGGCAGTCTGTAGTCCGGGGCGACTCGACGCGCTGCTCGGCCAGCTCGAGCGGCACGGGACGTGCGAGGTCGTGCGGACGGGACTCATCGCGATCGGTCGCGGGAGCGCGACTATCACAGACCAAAACCCCGCAGAGCTGGCGGCCTGCGCCTAGGGGAACGGTGGCGGTCCAGACCGGAATGAGCCACCGGAGACGGCTTCAAAAATCCAAGAAAGGATTACTGATGGCGACGGTGTATTACGACGACGAGGCGGATCTGGGGCTGGTGCAGGGCCGGAAGATCGCGGTGCTGGGGTACGGGTCGCAGGGGCATGCGCATGCGCTGAGCCTGCGGGACTCCGGGTGCGATGTTCGGGTCGGGCTGCCCGAGGGGTCGAAGTCGCGCGCGAAGGCAACTGAGGCTGGGCTGACCGTGGGGACGCCGGGGGATGTGTGCGGGTGGGCGGATCTGATCATGGTGCTGACGCCGGATACCGGGCAGCGGGGGCTGTATGCCGAGGCGATCGGGCCGAACCTGAAGGCGGGGGACGCGCTGTTCTTCGCGCACGGGTTCAACATCCACTTCGGGTACGTGTCTCCGCCGGCGGATGTGGACGTGGCGATGGTGGCGCCGAAGGCACCGGGGCACACGGTGCGGTGGCAGTACGAGGCGGGGCAGGGCACGCCGGTGCTGGTCGCCGTGGCGCAGGATGCGACGGGGAAGGCGTGGGACCTGGTCAAGTCGTATGCCAAGGGGATCGGCGGGACCAAGGCGGGAGCCTTGGCGACGACGTTCAAGGAGGAGACCGAGAGCGACCTGTTCGGCGAGCAGGCCGTGCTCTGCGGCGGGGTGACCGCCCTGGTCAATGCCGGCTTCGAGACCCTGGTCGCGGCCGGCTACCAGCCGGAGGTGGCCTACTTCGAGTGCCTGCACGAGCTCAAACTGATCGTGGACCTCGTGCAGGCCGGCGGCATGACCTGGATGCGCCACTCGGTCAGCGACACGGCCGAGTACGGCGACCTGACCAGGGGCCCCAAGGTGATCGCGGAACCGACCAGGCAGGCGATGGCCAAGATCCTCGCCGACATCCAGTCCGGCGACTTCGCCAGGGAGTGGATCGCCGAGGACGACGCCGGCCGGCCCAACTTCGAAGGGCTGCGCCGCGCGGCCGCCGACAGCGAGATCGAGCGCGTCGGTCGCCCCCTGCGCCGGATGATGAGCTGGCTCGACGCCGAAACCGACCATGCAGAGGGCTCCGCGGGGTCGTCCCCGCGGGCTGACAGCGAGGGGGAGCTCTGATGCCCGACCACGTACGCAGCTACGCCATCGCGCACCTTGCCGGTGACGGGATCGGCCCAGAGGTCACGGCCGTGGCCAGGGACCTGGTTGACCTGGTCGGCAAGCGGCACGGCTTCGGCGTCGGCTGGCAGGACTGCCCGCTCGGCTCTGAGTACTACCTGCGCACCGGCCAGGTCCTGCCCGACGAGATCCTGAACGAGCTGCGCAAGACCGACGCGATCCTGCTCGGCGCCGTCGGCAGCCAGGCGGTGCCGCCGGGAGTGCTCGAGCGCGGCCTGCTGCTCAGGCTCCGGTTCGAACTCGACCTCTACGTCAACCTCCGCCCGGCCAGGCAACGGCCGGGCGTGGTCGCGGCAGGCGCCGACGACCTGGACTTCGTCGTCGTCAGGGAGAACACCGAGGGCCTGTACGCCGGGGCGGGCGGCATCGTCCACCGGGGCACCGCGTTCGAGACCGCCACCGAGGAGTCCCTGAACACCCGGGCAGGCGTCGAGCGCTGCGTCCGGTACGCGGCGGGTCTGGCCAAGCAGCGCAGCGGCAAGCTCACCCTCGTGCACAAGACCAACGTCCTGACCAACGCCGGCAGCCTGTGGCTGCGAGTAGCCCAGGAGGTCGCCGCCGAGCAGAGCGTGAAGCTGGACTACGCTCACGTCGACGCCGCCTGCCTGTACATGGTGGGCGACCCGGGCAGGTTCGACGTGATCGTCACCGACAACCTGTTCGGCGACATCATCACCGACCTCGCCGCTGCCCTGACCGGCGGCCTCGGCCTGTCCGCGAGCGGCAACCTCAACCCGGACAAGACCGGCCCCTCGATGTTCGAGCCCGTCCACGGCTCGGCCCCCGACATCGCCGGCACCGGCAAGGCCAACCCGGCAGGCGCCGTCCTGTCAGCGTCATTGATGCTCGACCACCTCGGCGAACCGGCGGCCGCCGCGGCGCTAGATAACGCGGTTGACGCTGTACTGAGCGCCGGCGGTCAGCCGACCACCCAAGCCTGGGCCGACGCCTTGTCTGCACAGCTCGCCCTTACGGAGGTGGCCCGGTGAGTGCCGCAGGACCGGCGGCGCCTAGGGTTTCAAGCGGGCGCGCCTTCGTCGAGATGTACGATACGACGCTGCGGGACGGCTCCCAGCAAGTTGGGCTGGACCTGACCGTGGAGGACAAGCTCCGGGTGGCTGTTGCTCTGGACGCGCTCGGCGTCGATGTGGTGGAGGGCGGGTGGCCTGGGTCGAACCCGAAGGACAAGGAGTTCTTCGCGCGGGCTGGGGAGCTGCCGTGGCGGAACGCCGTGCTGGCGGCGTTCGGCGCGACCCGGCGGCCGAACCGGTCGGCGGACGGGGATCCCGATCTGGAGACATTGCTGGTGGCGAACACGCCGATCGTGACGCTGGTCGGGAAGGCGTGGACGCTGCACGTGGACGAGGCGCTGCGGACCACGCGCGAGGAGAACCTGGCGATGGTCGCGGACTCGGTAAAGTTCTTCGTGCGGGAGGGGCGGCGGGCCGTATTCGACGCCGAGCACTTCTTCGACGGGTACGCGGCTGACCGCAGCTACGCGCTCGAGGTGCTGGCCGCGGCCGCGGAAGCGGGTGCGGACACACTCGCGCTCTGCGACACCAACGGCGGGACGCTGCCCGATGACATAGTGCGCGTGGTGCGCGATGTGCTCGGCGGGTTTCCTGGCGTGCGGGTTGGGGTGCACTGTCACAACGACTCGGCGTGCGCGGTGGCGAACTCGCTGGTCGCGGTCGGCGAGGGCGCGACGCATGTGCAGGGGGCGGCGAACGGTTACGGCGAGCGGTGCGGGAACGCGGACCTGTTCGCGGTGATTGCGGGTCTCGAGCTGAAGCGGGACTACGAGCTGCTACCGGCTGGCAGGCTCGGCGCGCTCGCGTCGACAGCGCGGGAGATCGCTGAGCTGGCGAACCTGCCGTTCGAGGCCAGGCAGCCGTACGTGGGGTCGTCGGCGTTCGCGACCAAGGCGGGGCTGCACGCGTCGGCGATCGCGCGGCGGCCGGACGCGTACTCGCACGTGGACCCGGCGCGGGTCGGCAACCGGGCGCACGTGCTCGTCAGCGAGCTGGCCGGGCGCAGCAACGTGCTGGTCAAGGCGGCCGAGATGGGACTCGACCTGTCGGGTGACCAGGCGCTCGCCACCGCCGTGCTCGATGAGATCAAGGAGGCCGAGCATCGCGGGTATGCGTTCGAGGCCGCCGATGCGTCGTTCGAGCTGCTGGTCAGGCGGGTGGCAGGGCGCAGCCCGGGAAGCGAAGCAGGGCGCATGCCCTCGTGGTTCGAGCTGGAGGGATACCGGGTGGTGATCGAGAGGTCCGAAGGCACCGCGGAGGGATCCGGGGGGTCGTCCCCCCGGGCCAGCACCGACCGGAGCGAGGCGATCGTCCGGCTGCTGCTCGGCGAGCGGCGGGTAGTCGCAGTCGGCGAGGGCGTCGGGCCGGTGCACGCGCTCGACCAGGCGCTGCGCAAGGCACTGGCCGAGCTGTACCCGGAGCTCGCCGACATCCACCTGGTCGACTACAAGGTACGGATCCTGGACGGCCGCGCCGCGACCAGCGCGGTGACGCGGGTCATGCTCACCTCGGCCGACCACCGGGGCGAGTGGACGACCGTCGGGGTCTGCGACGACATCGTCACCGCGTCCTGGGAGGCTCTTGCCGACGGGATCAGCTACGGCCTGCTCCGGGCTGGCGCCGAGGCACTCGTCCCGGCCGGCGCCTGAGATACCGGCCCCGCCAGCATCAGCGCGGCTGCGGCGACGGGCCACGAACGATCCGTTATCGCTGAGAAGGGCTTGACGACATGACCAATCTGCCACGGCCGCGCAGCGGCCCGCTGACCACAGGACCGGCCCGTGCACCGCAGCGCGCGATGCTGCGCGCGGTCGGGCTGAGCGAGGACGACCTGACGCTGCCGCAGGTCGCCGTCGCCTCCTCGTGGAACGAGGTGACACCCTGCAACCTGCACCTGAACGGGCTGGCCGGCGCCGCGAAGGAAGGCGTCAGGCAGGCGGGCGCCGTCCCGATCGAGTTCGGCACCATCGCCGTATCCGACGGCATCGCGATGGGACACGAGGGCATGAAGGCGTCCCTGGTGAGCCGGGAGGTGATCGCCGACTCGGTCGAGCTGATGGTGCACGCGGAACGGTTCGACGCGCTGGTCGCGATCGCCGGCTGCGACAAGTCGCTGCCCGGCATGCTGATGGCCTGCGCCAGGCTGAACGTGCCTTCCGCGTTCCTGTACGGCGGCACGATCCTGCCCGGTCACGCGCTCGGCCGCTCGCTCACCATCCAGGATGTCTTCGAGGCGGTCGGCGCGCAGGCCGCCGGCGAGATGTCGGACGCCGACCTGCTCACCGTCGAGCGGGCCGCCTGCCCGGGCGCCGGGTCCTGCGCCGGGATGTACACCGCGAACACCATGTCGGCCTGCTCGGAGGCGCTCGGGATGGCGCTGCCGGGAGCGGCCTCGCCGCCCGCGGTGAGCGCCGAGCGGACCGCGCTGGCGCGAGCGACCGGCGAGGCCGCCGTGCACGCGCTCGCCGCGGGGCTGCGGCCGCGCGACATCCTGACCAGGACCGCGTTCCTGAACGCGGCCGCGGTCGTGATGGCGACGGCAGGGTCCACGAACGCGATCCTGCACCTGCTCGCGATCGCCGTCGAGGCGCAGGTCGAGCTGACCCTCGACGACTTCGACACGATCAGCCGCCGCACCCCGCACATCGCCTCGATGCGCCCGGCCGGCCGCTTCGTGATGAGCGAGCTCGACCAGGTCGGCGGCCTGCCCGTGGTGCTGCGCGAGCTCCTCGAGGCCGGCCTGGTCGACGGCGACGCGATGACCGTCAACGGCAGCACGCTGGGCGAGAACGTGGCCGCGGCGCCGCGGCCGGACGGCGACGTGGTCCGGCCGGTCAGCGACCCGATCAGCGCCGAGGGCGGGCTGGCCGTGCTGCGCGGCAGCCTGGCTCCGAACGGCGCCGTGGTAAAGGTGCCAGGGATCGAGACGCTGCGGTTCGAGGGTACGGCGCGGGTGTTCGAGCGCGAGGAGGACTGCTTCGCCGCGATCACCGGCGGGAAGGTCGCCAAGGGCGAGGTGCTGGTGATCCGGTACGAGGGGCCGAAGGGCGGGCCAGGGATGCGCGAGATGCTCGCGGTCACCGCCGCGATCAAGGGCGCCGGCCTGGGCAAGGACGTCGTGCTGGTCACCGACGGGCGGTTCTCCGGCGCGACGTTCGGCGCGTGCATCGCGCACACCGCTCCCGAGGCGTTCGACGGCGGGCCGATCGCGCTCGTGGCCGACGGCGACCGGATCGTGCTCGACGTGCCGCAGCGCCGGCTCGACCTGCTCGTCGACGACGCCGAGCTCGACCAGCGGCGGGCTGGCTGGAAGCGCCCGGCGGCCAACTACGCCAGCGGCGCCCTGGCCAAGTACGCGGCGCTGGTCTCCGGCGCCGACCGCGGCGCCGTCTGCCTGCCGCATCAGCACTGAGCTCGCGGTCCCGGGCGCGCGGTTCCGGCGCGCCGGGGACACCGGCGGCGGGGCGAGCGGCAGGGCGGCCAGCGCATCGCGACACACCGGCTAGGGTGTGTGCGCATCGATCTACGGGACACACCCTAGGATGACCGTTCGTCCGCCCTTCACGGCACCTATGCGACACAATTAACCCGCGGAGGGCACCGTGCGCACGAATCCCGAACCGGAGGCTCGGCCCATGACTGACGACTTGACCCGCCGACGCCTGTTCGGGATCGCAGGCGCCTCAGCCGCGGGCGCCGCCGGCCTGGCCGCGAGCGGATGCGCCGCGATCGGCTTCGGCGCGCAGGGCGGCGGCGGCGCGCAGGGCGGCGGCGAGCAGAGCGGCGGCGGCACGGCGGAAGCCAGCACCGCCGCGGCGTACTCCGCCGGGCCGCCGTTCAGGACCCGCCCCGATCTCACCCCTCCGCACATCACCCTGCGGCGCACCGGCCTCGGTGCCGACTCCAGGTACATCTTCCTCAACGCGCCCTACTCGGGGCCCGGGCACGGCGGCTCGTACATCATCGACCCGCACGGCCACTTCGTCTGGTTCGGCCCGAACACCGCGAGCCAGCACCGGATGAACTTCAGCGTCCAGTCCTTCAAGGGCGAGCCCGTGCTCACCTGGTTCCAGGGCCTGGTCGTCGAGGGCTTCGGCCAGGGCGAGCTCATCATCGCCGACTCCTCCTACAAGATCCGGCACGTCATCAAGGCCCACGGCGGCCAGCTGGCCGACTTCCACGAGTTCGTCGTGACCCCGCAGAACACCGCGCTGATCACCATCTACCGCAAGCACGCCAACGTCGACCTGCGTCCGGTGGGCGGCCCGACCGGCGGTCACCTCGTGTCGGGAGTCGCCCAGGAGATCGACATCGCCACCGGCCACCTGCTGTGGGAGTGGGACAGCTGGGCGCAGTCCAATCCGCACGTGCCGCTGCGGGAGTCCTACCAGAAGCTCGGGGTCGGCGACGGCGGCCACGGAACCATCAGCTCCCCGTACAACTACTTCCACATCAACTCAATCGCCGAGGTCGGTGACGGGTCGGGGGACCTGCTGATCTCCGGCAGGAACACCTTCACCGTCTACCGGGTCAGCAGGAAGACCGGGCACATCGTCTGGCGGCTGAACGGCAAGAAGTCGGACTTCACGATGGGCCCGCGGAGCAAGTTCTTCTGGCAGCACCACGTTCGACCGGCCCCCAGCGGCCGGATGACGGTCTTCGACAACGGCGTTCCCGAGGAGCAGCACTCGCGGGCGCTGCTTCTCGATGTCGACACGACGCACATGCACGCGTCGCTGAAGAAGGCCTATACCCACCCGGGCACGCAGTACCGGGCGGGCGCGATGGGCAGCGCTCAGCTTCTCCCCGACAACCGGATGTTCGTCGGCTGGGGCACCGAGCCGCATTTCTCGGAGTTCACGGCGGACGGCAAGCTCCTGCTCGACGGCGACATCATCAAGGGCGACCCTTCGTACCGCGCGTTCACCGAGCACTGGGTCGGCCATCCGACCGACAAGCCCCGGGCAGCGGCGCGGCACCGGACCGGCGGCGCCACCGTCTACGCGAGCTGGAACGGCGCCACCCAGGTCCGCTCCTGGGGGATTTTCGCCGGGCGGACCGCGAGTAACTTGCACGAGATCGCCACGGCGCGCAAGAACGGCTTCGAGACCGCCATCAAGGTGTCCAGCCGGGGACCGTACTTCGCTGTTCAGGCGCGCGACGGCAAGGGCCGTGCCCTGGCCAGGTCGGCACCAGTTAAGATCGGCTGAGTTAGCTGGGTATGACCGGTCTAGCTGGCTGGCCAACCTGGCCAGCGCGGCACTCGGTTCCCGGCTGCCTTCCGCGCTTTCTTGACCGGAAAATCGTGCGGGTGACACGTTCTGGCCCAGAATCGCTGCTGCCCTTGAGCCGAGCGGCACACACTCGGAGAACTTCTTGACGAGGAACCGGATGAACGAGACCTGGACGCGGCGCGAGCTGCTGAAGCGCACGGGCACGGCCGCGGCCGCCGCCGCCGGACTTGGCCTCGTCGGCTGCAGCGCAGGAAACGCCGCTTCGCGCAAGCACCATCACTCAAAGAACCTGCAGTACTTCGTGTCCCGGCCTGACCTGACCCCGCCCAAGGTCGCGCTGACCCACGTCGACCCGCACCACAAGCTGCAGTACCTGTTCCTGGGGCTGGCCAACTCGGGGCCAGGCGAGGGCGGCGCGATGATCATGGACACCACCGGCGAGCTGGTCTGGTTCGCACCCGATACAGGTCCGCACCAGAGCAAGATGGACTTCCAGCGTCAGATCTACCGCGGCAAGCCGGTGTTGACCTGGTTCCAGGGGCGGGTCGTCACCGGCGGATACGGGGAAGGCGTCGCGGAGATCGCCGACGATTCCTACCGGGTCACCGACACGATCCGGGCATTCAACGGGCTCCAGGTGGACGAGCACGAGTTCAAGATCTCCCCGCAGGGCACCGCGCTCGTCTCGGCCTTCCATAAGCAGCGATACGACCTGTCCCGGCTGGGCGGGCCTAAGAACGGCTGGCTGCTCTCCGGAGTGGCCCAGGAGATCGACATCGCCACGGGGAAGCTGCTCTTCGCGTGGGACAGCCTGGACCACGTGGGCTTCGACGAGACATACCTCCCGATCCAGGGCGGGCACGGGAGCCAGACGCTGCCTTACGACTACTTCCACATCAACACGATCCAGGACACCGGCGACGGAAACCTGCTGATCGGTGCGCGCAACACCTGGTGCGCATACAAGGTCAGCAGGAAGACCGGCAAGATCATCTGGCGGCTGAACGGCAAGAGATCAGACTTCACGATGGGGCCAGGCAGCGAGTTCTACTGGCAGCACGACACCCGGCTGCACGGACCCGGTGTGCTGACGGTCTTCGACGACGGCTACGACGGCGTCCTGCCCAAGAACGAGAAACAGTCCAGGGCGCTGATCCTCGACGTCGACTCCGACCGGATGCTGGTCACGCTGCGCAAACAGTTCATCCACCCGGGTGAGCTCGTGCTCGCCAAGGCGATGGGCAACGCGCAGCTGCTTCCGAACGGCGGCATGTTCGTCGGCTGGGGCACCAACCCGTACTTCTCCGAGTTCTCGGCCGACGGCAGGCTGATACTCGACGGCCGGCTGACCAAGGGTGACCCCACCTACCGGTCGTACATCGGGGACTGGACCGGCCTTCCCGCTGAGTTGCCTGCCGCCGCGGCCAAGCACCGGGCGGGTGGCGCTACCGTCTACGCGAGCTGGAACGGTGCGACCGAGGTGGCGACCTGGACCGTCCTGGCTGGAGGCGCCCAGACCTCGCTGGCGCCGGTCGCGACGGCGCGCAAGTCGGGGTTCGAGACGGTCATCGCCGTGCGGGCCAAGGGCCCGTACTTCGCCGTGCAGGCCCGCGACGCGAAGGGCGGCGCGCTGGGCACGTCGCTTCCCGTCAAGATCGCCTGAGCCCGGACCTCCCGCCCGCTTCCCCGCCCGTCCGGCCGTCCCGCCCGCCCCGCCGCTGCCGCGCTCCGCGGGGAAACGCTTTGACTTCACGTGCACGTGAGCTCTTAGGCTGGGCGGGCGTGCCGCGGGCACGGCGAGGGATGTGGGGAGCGATGGCGACGCGATGACGGACGGACTCTGGGCAGCGGACCGGCGGGCACTGACCGTGGGCCTCGCGGCGACGATCACGTTCGTGGCCGCCGAGGCACTTGCGGTCGTCACGGTGATGCCGCTGGTCGCCAGGGACCTGCACGGGCTGAGCCTGTACGGATTCGTGTTCAGCGCGTTCATGCTCGGCACTGTGGTCGGGATCGTCGCGGCGGGCCGCGCGGCCGACCGTCGGGGACCAGCCATTCCCTATGTGACCGGGATAGTGGTCTTCGGTGCCGGGCTGACGGTCGCGGGACTGGCGCCGTCGATGCCGGTGCTCGTCGCCGGGCGGGTGCTGCAGGGGCTCGGCGCGGGAGCGGTGCCCGCGGTCGCCTACGCGGCCATCGGGCGCAGCCTGCCCGAACGCCTGCGCGCCAGGATGATGGCGGTGCTGTCCACCGCCTGGGTTGCTCCCGGCCTGGCGGGGCCGGCGCTCAGCGCCGAGGTGTCCAGGGCGTTCGGCTGGCGGTGGATCTTCCTCGGCCTGCTGCCGTTCGTCGCGCTGACCGCGCCGATCGCCCTTCCCGCGCTCGTCAAGCTCGGCCGCGCACCCGACCCGACCGCGGGAGGGCACCGGCTCATCGACGGTGTCGGGGTGGCGGCCGCCGCGGGCCTGGTACTCGTCGGCCTGACGCTGGCGGTCGGCTCGGCGAGCGGCGGCGGGCCGGCCCACGGCATCGTGACGGCGTGGGCCGTCGTGACGGGCTGCCTGATGGTAGCCGTTGGCGGTGTGCTCGGGCTCCCCGTCCTGCGGCGGCTCTTGCCTGCCGGGACGCTGTCGGCACATTACGGCCTGCCCGCCACGATCCTCAGCCGCTCGCTGCTGACCTTCTGCTTCTTCGGCGCCGACGCCTTCGTCACGCTGACGATCACGATCCTGCGGCATCGTAGTCCGGCGCTGGCCGGCGTCGCGGTGACCGGCAGCACGCTGGCCTGGACCGCCGGAGCCTGGATCCAGGCCAGGATGAACGGCAGGTGGGAGGGTCGGCGGCTGGTCAGGATCGGCCTCGTGGTCATCCTGACCGGAATCACCGGCCTGAGCACCGTGCTCAGCAGCGACGTGGCCGTCGCCGTGGGAATCGCGGCCTGGACGATCGCGGGCCTCGGGATGGGCCTGGCGTTCTCGCCGATCACGCTGTTCATGCTCAGCGAGGCGCCGGCGGGCCGGGAGGGCTGGGCCTCCGCCTCGCTGAACCTCGCCGACGTGCTCGGCAGCGCCATCGGCATCGGCCTGGCCGGCACCGCGGTCGGCGCCGCGGTGCGATTCGGCTGGTCGCTGTCTGCGGGCTTGGCGGCCGCCTTCGCTATCCCGGCGGCCGCCGGGATCGCGGCGCTGGCCATCAGCGGCCGGCTGCCGGCCAGGCGGCAGGACGCCGCCGTTCCGGTAAGCGCCGAGCCCGCGGCCGGGCACCAGGGCGGCCCGGGCCCCGCTCTGCCGCCGCCGGCTGCGCCATCTCCGCCTTCTTACCGCCGAGCGCGTCCGCGAGCGCCTTCAGGCTGAGCTGGCCGGTCACGGGAACGACGGCGACCGCCAGGTTGCCGTCCACGCTGGCAATGAGGGTCTTGAACACCCGCCCGGGCGGAATGCCGAGCTCGGCAGCGGCCTCGGCGCCGTACGAGCCGGCGTTGGCCCGGTGGCTGTAGGTGTGCACCGAGTGCGCGATGCCCAGCCTGGTCAGTTCCTGAGTCGCTCGGGTGCCGCGCGCCGCCACGTCGCCATGCTAACGGCCGCCTGTCGCCGACCGCCCGGCCGATCGGAGCCGGCCGGACGGCGGGCCGCGCTACCTGATGCTTGTGGCCTGGTCCGCGGCCGTGAGCCACGGCTCGGGCGCCATCGTCAGCGCCTGCCGGTAGACGGCCTCATAACCCTCGGCCATGACCTCGACCGTGAAGCCCGCCTCGACGTGCTTGCGGCAGACCGCAGGCCCGAGTTCCCGCGCGAGGGCGATGCCGAGCGGAAGGTCGTCGGGGTCGTCGACGATGATGCCGGTCTGGCCGTGCACGATCAGCTCGGGCACGGCGCCGCGGCGGAGCGCCACCACGGGAGTGCCGCAGACCATCGCCTCGATCACGACGAGGCCGAACGGCTCTTCCCAGCAGATCGGGAACAGCATGCAGGCCGCATGGGAGAGCAGGCGCCGCTTGGCCGCGGCATCGGCCACGCCGTAGATCGTCACGTCGCTGCCGATCCTCGGCTCGATCTCGCGCGAGAAGTACGCGCGCTCGACCGGCTCTGAGCACTTTCCGGCCAGGACGATCGGCAGCCCGGCCGCCCTGGCCGCGTCGATGGCCAGGTGCGGGGCCTTATCCGGGTGGAACCGGCCGAGGAACAGGGCGTAGTGGTCCTTCTCGGCTCGGAACGGGAACGTCTCGGAGCGGATCGCGTTGTGCACCGTCGCGGCCCAGGCGAGGTCGGGCGCGCTCGACCGCTGCGCATCGGAGATCGCGATGAGCTGCACGGTGTCGCCGAGCGCGCGGTAGTACTCGCCAGAGTCGCCGTGGACCGGGCCGTGCGCCGTCACCACGGTGGGCGTGAGCCGCCCCCTGGCCATCAGCGGGCCGGCCATCGTGTGGTCGTGGATGACGTCGACATCGAGCGCGTCGAGAATGCCCGCCACCTTAGCGGCGTGGACGATCTCGGGCATCGCCTCACCCAGCTGGCTGGCCGGGCCGACATCGTAAGTGGTGTGGAACCGCTGCGCCCTGGTCGCGTGATTGCCGGCGCCGATAAGCGTTACCTTGTGGCCCCGCGCAACGAGCGCGTCCACCAGATCGGCCACCACCGTCTCGATCCCCCCGTATGCCGCGGGCGGAACGTTGAAGTACGGCGGCGCCACCATCGCGATGTGGATCTGCTGGGCCCCTACCGGAGCCTGCTGAGTTCGGGTAAGGGTCGAGCCTGTGGTGCTCACAGTCAACGCCTCCTTGCCTGACGGGATCAGCCGGCGCGGCTCGGAGCGCCGGTCGGGCGCCCCAGTCCGGCCGGAAATGATCATGCCCGTAGACCGTAGCGCCAATGCTGCAAGTGCATTAATAAAAAGCCAATGGCTTGGTAATGAGTTTACCTTTGCGCGCGCAGCAATGCGGCGCGAAATGCTAAGCGGACTGCGTTTTCGCAACGTGCCGCGCATATCGACGTGTCGCCTTATGCGCGCGGTCAGCGACTTCGGCGCTCCGTAACCGCGATATTGTACGGAGATTGTCGCTTATTGTCTGAGTAAGCGGGTGATCGTGGCCAAGTGCCCGCTCACAATCGGCGATGGTCCGCTCGAAGAGCCTGATCGCATCGCTCAGCCGCCGCGCCATGTAGTAGGCGTGCGCGAGGTTGGCGCGGGAGGTCAGTGCGTCCGGGTGGTCGGCGCCGAGCACTCGCTCGAAATCGGCGACCGTCCGCTCGTAGCCAGGGATCGCGTCCGCGAGCCGTCCGGCCGAGTGGAAGGCGCCGGCCAGGTTGCCCCTGGCGGTGATGGTCTCCCGGTGATCGGGACCCTGCACCCTCTCCCGGTCCGTGATCAGGCGCTCGTACAGCGGGATGGCATCCTTCATCCGGTGCATGGAGTGATAGCACGAGGCCAGGTTCCCCAGCGCGCTCAGCGTGTCGGGGTGGTCGGCCCCGAGCACCGCCTCGCGGCTCGCCACGGCCTGGCGGTACAAGGCAAGCGCCTCCTTCAGCCGCCCGGAGGTGCGGTAAGCCAGCGCGAGCAGGCCGGCCGCCGTGATGGTGTCAGGGTGATCCTGGCCCAGGTTCGTCTCCCTGACCTTGCGCACCCGGGCGAAGATGGCGGTCGCCTCGTCGATCTGGCTGGCTCGCTGGTAGGCGCGGCCGAGGTTCAGGTACTCGGTGAGGACGTCGCGGTGCTCAGGCCCGAGCGCCTGCTCCCAGTCGGCGACGTTGCGCTGGTACAAGGCGATGGCCTGCTTGGCCTGGCCCGCCTGCAGGTAGGTGCTCGCCAGCCGGCTGCGCGCGCCGAGCGTGTCGGTGTGCTCGGGCCCGAGCACCCACTCCCGCTCGGCGACCACCCTGCCGTACGTCTCGATCGCCGCTTCGTAGCTGCCGGTGGCCCGGTAGATTCTGGCCAGGACGGTCCTGGCCGTGAGCGTGTCCGGGTGGTCGGCGCCCTGCGCGTGCTCCCGCTCGACCAGGCTGACCAGGATCAGCTCCCTGGCTTCGTCCAGCCGGCCGGCCTTCTCGCAGGCCTCGGCGAGCAGGTCGCGCAACGCCAGGGTGCGCGGGTGCTCGGCGCCCAGCGCGCGGCCGCTGGCCGCGAGCATCGACTGCCAGTAGGCGATGGCCGCCGTGGTCAGGCCCGCCGCGGCCAGGCTGTCCCCGGTCGTCATCAGCACCGGATGCGGCTCGGGCACCCACAGCAGGTCGCCGGCGATTCCGCCGAGCCAGCCGGCGCAGCCGCGCAGCGCCTGTTCCTGCGCCGGATCGGCCTCGAGTTGCGGCCACACCTCGGCGATGGCATCGGCCGCGGACCGCGCCGCGTCGTCCAGCACGGCGGCCGGGACCAGCCTGCGCACGGTGTCCTGGATGACGGGGTGGACGGCCACCAGGCCGCCGGCGACCGACCGGTCGGCCGCGACCAGACCGGCGGTGACCAGGTTGCCGAGTGCTGCCATGACCTCGTTCTGGTCGACCGGCATCCCGCGGCCGTGCCTGGCAAGGTACGCGGACGCCGCCCTGCTTGCGGCGACGTGAACCGGCACCCCCGCGGGATCGAGCAGCGCGACCAGGGCCAGCAGCGGGCGGGCCAGGCCTGCCGGCCTGAGCTGGTCGGCCCGGTCGAGCGCGAGCGACCAGGCAACCTCGGCCGGCGAAACCGAGCCGTCGGCTGACCGGCCGAGCAGTTCCTGCCTGCGGCCGGCGAACCGGATCCGGTACTGGCGGCAGTTGAGCGCGGTGCCGGCGATCGTAGTGGCCGCGAGCGCGAGTGCCAGCGGCATGTAGCCGAGATCCGCCGCGAGGTCGACCGCCTCGACTCGCTTGCCAGCCTCGTCGTAGAGCCTGGCGGTCAGGTAGCCGAGCGCCTCCCTGGGGCTGAACTCGCCGATCCGGCAGACCCTGGGGCTTGCGTCTGCCACCTCGGACATGTCGGCGGATTGATGACAGGTGACGACGACCTGGCCGGCGGCACCGGCCGGCCACAGCCCGCGCAGCCCGCCGGAGTCAGTCACGTTGTCCAGGACGATCAGCCACTGCCGGCCGGTGCGGCCCAGCCAGTCGAGGAACCGCCCGGATGCCGCCTCGGGCAGCACGCCGCGCTCGGTCAGGCCGATGTCGGCGGCGGCCCTGGCGTAGCTCATCACGGTGGCGGACGGGCTCGAGGCGTTGACCCACACCTGCAGATCCGATCGGCCTGACCTCGCCGCCGCGCGCAGCATGGCCGCGGCGAGGTACGTCTTGCCGTAGCCGCCGGGCCCGGCCAGGACCGTCAGCGGCGGCCGGTCGCTGTCGGGCCGGTGCCCGTGCTCGGCATCGAGGCCGTAACCGGTCTCCGGCCGCAGGCTGAAGAAGTCCGTGAGCGCGGGGGCCGACCCCGACCAGACGGGCCACGTGACTACGGCTGCGGCTGGCGTTCCGCCCCGCCGTCCAGCACTGAGATTGCTCATGACCGCCTGATCGATGAACGCAAGGCAGCCCCATCGCTGCTAGCCCGTTTTCGGCACCCCAACAGTACGACGGATTGCCGTTCAACAGGCAGGTAACCGCACAGACTCAGCGGAATCCGACAGGCGTGCGGGACACGCCTGCCTAGCGTCGCATCCGGCGCCACAGCGGCCTGGGCACCAGCCGCATGACCGCCGCGGCGCCCGCGACGGCGCGCGGCACCCAGACCAGCGCCGCCGTGCCCTCCAGCGCCGCCGCTACCGCCTCGCCGACCTCGGCGGGCGAGGAAGCGAGCGGCGCCGGGCTCATGCCAGCGGTCATCCTGCCCGTGACGAAGCCGGGCCGGACGAGCACGACCCTGACCCCGGTACCGGCCAGGGCGTCGGACAGGCCGCGGGCGAACGCGTCAAGTCCCGCTTTGGCCGCGCCGTAGACGAAGTTGGCCCTCCGCGGCCTGATCGCCGCGACCGAAGACAGCACAACGATCGTGCCGTGCCGCTGCGCGCGCATCCGGCCGGCGGCCGCGAGCAGCGTGGTGACGTGGCTGGTGAAGTTCGTCTCGATCATCCTGGCCGCGAGAGCCGGATCACGGTCGACCTCGTCCTGTGCGGTGAGCACGCCGGTGGCGGCGATTACCAGGTCGACCGGGCCGCCGGCGAAGGCCGCGTCGACGACCGCCCGCTGGCTGTCCGCCACGAGCGCGTCATAGCCGATCGTCGTGCAGCGGAACGGCAGTTCCTTGCCCGCCGCCGCCAGCCGCTGCTCGTCCCGGCCGGCCAGCAGCACCTCGGTGCCGGCCGGAGCCCGCAGGGCGGCGAGTATCGCCAGTCCGATCTCGCTGGTGCCGCCGAGCAGCAGCACCCGGCCCGGCCGGCCAAGCTGGTCAAGCATCATACGGCTCCTTCGGTGGCGCCCAGGCGCCCTTGCCCGACCGGACGCCTAGAGGCCGATTGCGAAAAACACCAGCCAGGCGATCTCGCAGGCCACCATCACGGGGTCGCGGGCGATCAGGTCCTCCACCGGCTTGCTGGTCGCCCGCGCGGTCAGGCGATCGAACCTGACCAGCGCGGCGGCCAGCGCCAGCGAGCTGGCCATGTGCCACGAGCGCATGCTCGCGTGCGGCTCGGTGTAGGCCCACAGTACATAGGACAGGACCATCACGGCCGACACGGCGCGCTGCGTGAGCCGGAGCACGGGAGCCGAGTAGCCCCGCATGGCCGGCCGGTGCCTGGCCGCGTCCGCCCCGAGCACCGTCAGCTCGGTGTAGCGCTTGGCGATCGCCACCATCAGCGCGCCGAGGCTGCAGACCAGCAGGAACCAGCCGGACGGCGGGACGTGGGTCGCCGCTGCCCCGCCGACGACGCGGAGCACGAACCCGGACGCCACGCAGCCGAGCTCGATGACGGGGACGTGCTTCAGCCCGGCGGAGTACAGGAAGGAGACCACCAGGTAGGCCGCCACGGCCGTCGCGAGCAGCGGCTCCCCGATCGCCAGGCCGGTGCCGAGCGCGACTATCACCAGGCACGCCGCCAGCGCGACGGCGTGCCGCACCGGCAGCCGCCCCGCCGCCACCGGCCGGAACTTCTTGTACGGATGGCCGCGGTCCCGCTCCGCGTCGACGACGTCGTTCACCAGGTACACCGCGGACGAGGCGGCGACGAACGCGGCGGCCGCGATCAGCGCGTACCAGAAGCCGAAGGCGCGGCCGAACGAGTCACCGGCCAGTGGCGCGGCGAAGACCAGCAGGTTCTTCGGCCACTGCCGCGGGCGGGTGCTCTGCGCGACGGCCTTCAGCCACAGGAGCGAGCCGGCGAGGCGCGCGGGAGTCCCGTTCTGCGGCTCGGCAACCCGGGCCGCCGGCGAGGGAACTGTCATCGGGAGAAGACCGCCGTGAAGTCTCGGTTGGAGATGTAGTAGTACCGGTCAGGAGGCTGGACCTGACCGCGCAGCAGGTTCACTGGCGTCGGGTTGGCTGGACGATTTTTCGCCAGATAGTACATGAAGGACATCCAGTCGGGATTGATATCAAGTTCCATGGCCGTCACGCATCCGGCACGCTGGAGCAGGCTAGCAAGCGTGCGGACGTCCAGCGCGGGACCGTAGACAAAGATAATCCTGCCGTCCGCGGTGATCCCGACACCGGACCGCCAGACGTTGTACCCGCCGCCCAGCGTGGCACCCCAGGTGGTCAGCACATTCTGGTTCACCGTCGCGGGAACCGTACCGTGCTCGACGATCGGGCGCAGGTTCTGGCGTACCGCGGCGATGTCGAAGCCCATGTGCAGCGGGCCGTACCCCCACCGGCCGATCAGCAGGCGGCCGTTCTTCAGGTAGACCTCGGAGGCGGCTCCCTTAACCAGCCTGCCGTCGTAGTGCCCGTGCAGGAAGAAACCGCCGCCCGAGGAACTGATCCGGAACCCGCTATTGAACGTGGCCACCAGGCCGAGCCGACCGCCGCGCGGTATGTCCATCGGCGCGCCCCAGTGGCCGTCGCCGGGATCCTCCGTCCCCGGCCGGAGCGAGAACTTGAGCAGCCGCTGGTCCATCGAGACGACGCCGGCGTAGTACGAGGAGTACCGGCGGCTCTGTCGCACGTACGTCTTGAACACCGCGGGAACGCCCTTGACCGAGACGGCGACCTTCCAGACGCCCTCTCCCGGCAGCGGCCGGCCGGCGGGCGAGCCGAGGCGGGCCGGGATGACCGGCGCGAGCCCTTGATAGCGCTTTTCCTTGTGCACGGCCTGGCCGCCGAGCTTGTTGAACGAAACGCCGGGCCGGCCGCCGGCCTTGGGTTTCTGGTACGTGAGCCACTCGCCGAACGTGACCAGCGGCCCGAGGCTGTGGCTGCGCGCCCATTCGGCCATCCGCTGGGAGAACGTGCCGCCGCCAGGGACGCTCAGCGCGTGCCCGATCGACCAGCCAGTGATCAGGAGGAAGGCGGCCAGGACGGTCGCGAGCAACCGGACCGCCAGCCGCCAGCGGGGGCCGTGCCGACGACGGCGAGGCTTCCGTCCCGGCGCTGGCCGCGAACCCCGCGCCGGCGCTGCCGGTCGAGCCACCCGGACCTCCTCGCTCGCATGCGCAACTCTGCTCACTTCAGCCAGCGGCGCCTTCTTAGCCAGCGGCGCCTTCACAGCCAGCGGCCCAGGCGATCTCAGCCAGCGGCTTCAGGTGTTCCCAGCCGGCGCCCCGGCAGCCGCGACCGGCCGCAGTACTTCCGAGGCACTCGTCTCATGCAGCCCTTTGGGGCGCTTCGGCGCGATGGCCGACGCTGCCGCTTTCCGCCTATGCCCTTCGGTCCAGCCGGTCAACCTGCGGCAGCGGTACGCCACGCGAGGCTTACCCCGCACGAACGAGACAACGCGTACCTGAGCCGCGGAGTTTCCGCCTGGCGGCCCGACTTGAGCGCAGCCAGGGCCCCGCACGGTCCGGCACCTCAAATCCGGCCACGAGGCTCGGCGGCTACCTCCCGGGTTCGAGCTGGACGGCCGGGGCTATCGTGGTGTCGTCGACACCGGCCAGACGGGGACATCGTGCTAGCCTGCGCCCTGACCAAGTCCCTTTCGTCGCGCGTGGAGCCGCATTCATGCAAGAGCGCACCCTTGTGATCGTGAAGCCTGACGCCTATGAACGTGGCCTGACCGGCGTCATCCTGGCGCGCTTGGAACAGCGTGGCTTGGTGGTTGAGGCGATGCGGGTTTCCAGGAACCAGGCGGAGATCATCACCGATCACTATCCGCGCTCGGACGAGTGGCTGACGGCCGTCGGTAACAAAACGCTCGCCGACTACGCCAAGCTCGGCATCTCGGCTAAGGACCGCATCGGCACCGACGATCCCGCCGAAATCGGCCGGACCGTACGCGCATGGCTGACGGACTTCTTGCTGAGCGGGCCGGTAGTCCCGATAGTGATCTCCGGCAACCGCGCGATCGAGACGGTCCGCAAGGTCGTCGGTCATACGCTGCCCGTGGCGGCGGCACCGGGCACGATCCGCGGCGACTTCAGCTCGGACTCGCCCGACATCGCCAACGAGCAGCAGCGGCCCGTCAAGAACCTGGTACATGCCTCGGGCGACCAGGAAGAGGCCGCCCGCGAGATCAAGCTCTGGTTTCCGGACCTGGGATGAGCGCTCGCTGCCGAAGGCCGACCGGGGCCGGCACCAGGCGGCTTCGCGCCCGAACCCGTTTCCGCCGGGTTGCCGCATTCGGCGCAAACGCGGGGTCTGGCGTGTGCGCCGACGCCCGGTGTGATACCTCCGAACTATGGTGGCCAACGGAAACCAGCCAGACGAGGTTACGCAGGCGGCGCTCGAGACAGTGTCGCAGGCGGTCGAGCTAGCCGACACCGAGCAGCGGCAGGGCCGCACGCCGCGGGTGCGCGGGGTCCGCGGACGGGTCAGCGCCCGGCTGGCCGGACGGGCCTGGCGGGCGCAGGATGAGCGGCGGATCGGCACCGCGGTGACCGGCGCGGCCAGGCGGGGGGCACGGGTCACCCGGCGCGGCGTGTCGGCTGGCGGCCGCTGGCTCAGCGGCCAGGTGCTCGCGATGGCGCCCAGGCTCCCGGTCAGGGACCTCGCCACGCTGCGCGCCCAGTTTCCGGGCCGCTCGCCAGACGAGCTGGCCGGCGCCCTGATCGCGGGCGCGTCCCGTGCCTCGGCCGCGGTCGGGGTAGCGGTCGGGGCGTGGGCCGTGCTGCCGATCCTGCCGGCCGCCGGCGTGGAGATCGCGACCGAGACCCTCTCGGTGGTCGGCATCGAGATCAAGCTCGTCGCGGAGTTGCACGAGGTATACGGTCAGGCCGTGCCCGGCAATGTGGTCGAGCGGATGACCGCGTACGTCGGAGCGTGGGCGCAGCGCCGCGGCGTGGCGCTGGCACCGGGCGGCCTGGTCATCGCGGCGGGGTCACCGCTGGCCAGGCAGCTGCGGCGGCGGCTGGCCGCGAGGGCGGGCCGGAGCATCTTGTCGCTCGGGCCGCTGCTGACCGGCGCCGCGGCGGGCGGGCTGATCAACCGCAGGGAGACCCGCAAGCTCGGCCGCATGCTCGCCGGCGACCTGCGCAAGCGGTCGCCGTACGGCAACGTCTGGCCAACCTGACCCAGCCAGAACCGGCCCGCTCCATGATCACGCGGTCCTGGAGGCCGCCGGAGCGGCGGTCCTGGAGTGCGCCGGAGCGGCGGGCCTGGAGTCCGGGCCGAGCCAGCGGTCCAGCCAGCCGAACTGCTCGGCCAGCACGTGCAGCACCGACTCCCGCGCGACGTAGCCGTGGTTCTCCAGCGGCAGGATCACCAGGCGTGCGGTCCCGCCGGTCCCGCCGATCGCCTGGAACAGCCGTTCCGACTGGACAGGGAAGGTGCCCGAGTTGGCGTCGTCGGCACCGTGCACGAGCAGGATCGGCGCGCTGATCTGGTTGGCGTACCGCAGCGGCGACACGCGGTCGTAGACCTCGGGCACCTCCCAGAAGCTGCGCCGCTCGGTCTGGAAGCCGAACGGCGTCAGCGTCCTGTTGTACGCGCCGCTGCGGGCGATCCCGGCCGCGAACAGGTCCGAGTGCGCGAGCAGGTTCGCGGTCATGAAGGCGCCGTAGCTGTGGCCGCCCACGGCTACCCTGGCCGGGTCGGCGATGCCGGCCTCGGTCAGCGTCTGCACGTGAGCGGCCGCCGCCGCGGTGATCTGCTCGATGTAGGTGTCGTTCTTCGTCTCGGGGTCGCCGATCACCGGCATGGTGGCGTCGGCCAGCACGGCGTAGCCGCGCAGCACGAACCAGGCCGGGTCGGAGGCGGTCAGCCTGGTGAACCGCGTGGTGCTGCCGCGTACCTGCCCGGCCGTGTCCGCGGTGCCGAAGTCGTGCGGGTACGCCCAGAGCACGAGCGGCAACCGGCCGTCGCGCGCGGGGTCGTACCCGGGCGGGGTGTGCAGCAGCCCGGAAAGCTGGACGCCGTCGCCGCGCTCGGTCACGATCAGCCGCTTGGACAGGCCGGTGAGCTGCGGGTGCGGGTCGGGCCACCCGGCCAGGCGGCGGCGCGAACCCGGCCCGCCCAGCGGGGTGACCCACAGGCTGGGCGGCTCGGCCGGGCTCTCGTGCCAGATCACGGCCTCCCCCCCGGCCCCGGCGGCGAAACAGAGCACCGTCTCGTGCGCGTCGGCGGGGCTGGCGAACAGCCTGGTCGTCTCCCCGGTCGCCAGGTCGTGCCGGTCCAGGAACGGCCGCTCCCCTTCCGGCGTGGCCCCGTCTCCGCGCAGGTAGATCGCGGAGCCGTCCTGGCGGATCGTCCTGGTGCCGTCGGGATGCAGCAGCGTCATCGGTGCGCCCGGGTCGGCGTAGTCATCGTCTTCGGCGAGGTCGAAGACGACCGTGTTCCGGCTCGGATCGGCCAGGTCGCACCGCCAGGTCGTCAGCCACCTGCGTTCCCTGTCCCGCTCGGTCATCAGCAGATCGCCAGGCGCGTCCAGGTTGGCCCAGCCCAGGCAGCGGTGCTTGACCAGGAAGGCGCGCTCTGGCCGCCGGTCGAACGGCGCATCCAGCCGCAAGATCACGTCGCGGTGCTCGGCGACCGCTACCGGGTCGCCGCCGTCCAGCGCCTCGGTCCACAGCAGCCTGGCCGGGGCCCGCTCGTCCCAGCCGACCTGCCGCGGGCCGGTCGGCACGCCCATCCTGGGCACCTCGTCGCTGACCGGCAGGTCGGCGACGACCGTGACCAGCTTGCCCGCCGCGGTCCACACTTCGGTGCGCCGGGCGAAGTACACGTAAGGCACGCGGAACGAGAACGGCCGCTGAAGCCGGTAGACGAGCAGGTACTGGCCGTCAGGGGACTCGCCGATGAACTGGTACAGGCCGGCGGGCCCGAGCTGCACGGCCGCGCCGGTGGCCGGGTCGACCCGCAGCGGCACGGTCGTGGCCAGGTACTCGAAGCGGTCCTCGTCGGCCGCGGTGGTCAGCAGGTCCTGGAACGTCGCCATCTGCGACCGCTTGCCCGCCACCTCCTCGATCCGCGGCTCGGCCGGCGGTCCCGCGTCAGCCGTGCCGGTGACCGCGGGGCCGCCCGCACCCGGGGGCACGCCGAGCGCGAGCAGCGAACGGCCGTCCCTCGACCACCTGACCATGCCGCCCAGCCCGGGCGGCTCGGCCCCGAGCACGTCGCTGACCCGCAGCCCGGGCACCTGGACCGGATCCGCGTCGCCGCCGGCGTCGCAGGTCCAGACCCCGATCCCGGCTGGCTCGTCGACCGTGAACGCGAACCGGCTGCCGTCGGGCGCCCAGACCGGGATGCTGACCTGCGCGCCGTCCGGCAACGCGAGCGGGCGCTCGGTGCCGTCGCCGATCCGCAGCACCGACAGGCCGGTGAACTGCCTGGTCCGCTGCCGCCCGCGCAGCCCGGGGTCGAGCCGCAGCCCGGCCAGGCTGAACCGCGGCCCGGCCAGCATGGCGACCGGCGGATGAGCCTGGTAGTGCACCAGGACGACGAACCGCTCGGTGGGGGACGGCGACGCCAGCGGGGTCGGCGGCGCGTCGATGATCGAGACCACGTCGGCATCGGGCAGGCGATACGGCAAAACGGGCCCCTTCGGTCGCTCCTGGTACGGCACCGGCAGCTTAGTAGGTCCGCTGCAGGTCCGGCACGCGCCAGCCCGGCGCCGCCAACCCGCCCCAGCCGCAGCCTTCCCGTCATACCGGCGCAACAGCGTCCGTGCCGGAAAACAGGCTGACCGGAAGGTAAGCCGCAGGTAACCTTGGGCGCCATGATCGATAACAGGACGCGGCGCCAGCTCGACGTCAGACTCGCACGTGATCAAGCTGGCCAGCGGCTCCCCTCGGTCACCGCCATTCTCGCCCGCGACGGCGAGATCATCTGGACCGGCGCGCGCGGCCTGGTGGACGGTCAGGCGCCGGACACGAACACTCAGTACCGGGCCGGGTCCATCACCAAGACCTTCGTCGCCGCCGCCGTGCTCGGGCTGCGCGACGCCGGCCGGCTCAGCCTGTCCGACCCGCTCGGCGACCACCTGGATGCCGCGACGGCCGGCGCGGCCGGCCCGATGACGATCGGCCAGCTCCTCTCGCACGCGGGCGGCCTGCGGGCCGAGACGGCGGGCCCCTGGTGGGAGCGGACGCCGGGGCTCTCGCTCGCCGAGCTGTCGGCAGGCTCGCTCGGCGAGGAGGCGACGAGGTTCCGGCCTGGCCGACGGCAGCACTACTCGAACGTCGGCTATGCCCTGCTCGGCGCGCTGCTGGCGGCCAAGCACGGCCGGCCGTGGTACGACGTGATCTCCAGCGAGTTGTTGCAGCCGCTGGGCATGAGCCGGACGACGACACGGCCGCGGCGGCCGCACGCGACCGGCTACGCGGTGCATCCGTATGCCGACGCACTGCTCGCCGAGCCGGAACACGACGCCGGGGCGATGGCGCCAGCCGGCCAGCTCTGGACCACCGTCGCCGACCTGGCCGCATTCGCGAGGTTCCTGGCCGGCGACTCGGCCGGGCCGCTGGCCCCGACCACGCTGGCCGAGATGCGCGAGCCGGTCGTGCTCAGCGACGAGGCCGGGCAGCCGTGGGCGGCAGGCTACGGTCTCGGCCTCCAGCTATGGAACGCGGCCGGGCGCCGGCACTACGGCCATACCGGGTCGATGCCCGGATTCGTCGCCGTCGTCCAGATCACAGACGCCCCCGGCGCCGACACCGCGATCGTCGCGTGCAACTCCACCAGCGGCTTCAGCCAGTCGCTCGGTTCCGACCTGCTCGCGATCCTGGCCGACGGCGAGCCGTACTGCCCGCCCGCGTGGATCCCGACGCGGGTCGGCGAGGACCTGCTCGACATGCTCGGAAGCTGGTTCTGGGGGCCGGCGCCTTACACGCTGCGGCTGTCCGGTGACGTGCTCGAACTGCGCAGGGAGGGCGGCGGGCAGACCCTGCGGTTCAGGCCCGACGGCGACGGCGGCTGGACTGGCATCGACGGCTACCAGTCGGGCGAGCCGCTCGTCCCGGTCACGGGGCCGGACGGCTCGGTCAACGCGCTGGATATCGGCTCGTTCATCTACACCAGGACGCCGTACGACCCGGCCGCGCCCGTGCCGGGCGGCGTCGACGCCGCGGGGTGGCAGGCCGCGCCCGCTCCCGCTCCCGCTCCCGCGGCCCAGTCGCTGTAACCGCGCTAACGAACTCGTCCGGGCCGGTGGCCCGCCCGCGCTCCCGCGCCGGGCGGACCACCCGCGTCCCAGCTAGCCGGATCTAGCCGGATCTAGCCGGCGTCAGTACCAGCCGTACACAACCTCGTGCGCCCACGCGTGGCGCGGCTTGCCGTATCGTGACCTGATGTAGCGCAGGCCCCACCTGATCTGGGTCCGCGCGCTGTTCCGCCAGTTCGGGCCCGCCGTGGACATCTTGCTGCCCGGCACGGCCTGGGGGATGCCGTAGGCGCCGGAGTACGGGTTGTAGGCGTGAATGCGCCAGCTGCTCTCATGCTCCCAGAGCCTGTTCAGCGACCTGAACTGGTACTTCGGCCGCCAGCCGAACCGGTTGTACATCATCTTCCAGGCGATCTCCCTCTTCCACCCCAGGCGGTGCCGCGCGGCGGCGGTCGCCTGGGTTGTCAGGACGGTGGCGGATTCCGCCGCGGTCGTGCGCGTGGCTCGGGTGGCCGTGGCTCGCGTGGCCGTGGCTCGGGTGGTACTGACCGAGTGCGCCTGGACAGCCGGCTGAGCGGCTGCGCTGCCGGTAATGCCGCCCGTGGCGGCGATGGCCGCCACGGCGAAGGCCGGAGCGCTGAGAGCGATCGTGAGTCGGGACGTGGACGTATGGCTGCGCGATTGCGAGCGAGACAAGGTGTACTTTCGGCCGGGCACGCCATTCGCGTGCTCAACTGCCACCCGTGGGACCTGCCGGCCATGGCGGGATCGTGCCCGTCAGCCTGGCAGCGGCGTGTCGGCGCGTCGCAGGTTCAGGGCGACAAAGTGGTTACGATACGTAACCCACCGCGCACGCGGGGTGCTTTCGTTTCTCTACGATGCCCGAACTGCCGTGCAGAGGCAGGAAGAATCGTCGAAAAATTCCTATGAAATGAATCACATGCGAGCTTCAAATGCCTTGCGCCATTCGCCGGTAACGGCACCCCAGCGCCGACGTAAAGGGCCGGCGAGCCGAGCGAAGCCGCTGGTCAGCGCCGCGCCTGTCCGGCACCCACGGTCGTCATCATGCCGCGTCACTGACGGCGGCGAGCCGGGGCAGATGCAGGGCCTCCTCGGCCAGATGCTCGATCGCACCCCGCGGCGAGGTTCCCCGTCCAGCGGCCAGCCCGGCCATGACTCAGCCCCGGATCAGTGCGCCGACCGGCACTCCGGCCTGCGCTGCGATCCGCTCGATCTCGGCGAACTCCGCGGCCGGCAGCCGCACCGACCGCATGACCGACCATCCGCGGCGCGATCGTCGGGCGGCGATCGTCGGGCGGCAGCGCGCCGGCCCATAAGCCTTACTTGCCCGAATCCTTCGCGGCCTGCGCGCCGCGACTGTCTACTTCCCGCGGCTTCGGGTCAGTTCGGCGCCCGAGGTATCCGGTTTGGGCATACCCAATCGATGTGAAGCCGCGAAGAGGGGCCAGGCTGGGCCGCAGGCTGCTGGCCTAGGCTCGCGGATCCTGGCCGCCGCCACATGTCATTAGCTGTGGCTCGGCAAAACTCACAAGTCGGGCATGGGATCGACGCTGGGTCGTGATATGTGGATTCGGTGGCGCGCACCGCGCGGCGGAGCCATATCAGGAACACGACGATGATCGCCGCCGCCGCGATATTGGTGACGTGGTCCGGCCAGTACGCGAGCGAGTACTCCGACCAACTGGGACCCCGTGCGCCAGCCCGGCCCATGAATGCCGATCCTGGTCATGACGGCGGCGGTCAGCGCGGACAGCAGCACGATCAAGACGTTGGTTAGACCGCGAAGCGGCAGATTCGGCAGGGGTGCGACCGGGGCGACCACGCGGTCCCGGCACCGTCCACCTTGTCCAGCGTGCCAGGTCGTAGGACTTCTTCATGTGTTGCGGACGCGCGGCGTCGGCGCGAGCGGCCCGCCCACGCGGTGTTCATATCGTAGGTCAGGGACGTGAGACTGGCCCGTTCTGGTCAGTAGGCGAGCAGCGCGCGGATCGCGGCGGCCGCCGAGTCGACGGTCGGGATCACCTGCTGCTCGAGCGCGTCGGCGAACGGCAGCGGCACGCTGGCGGCGGCGACCCGGCGGATCGGGGCGTCCAGCAACTCGAAGCCCTCGTCGGCCACGATCGACGCGACCGTGCCGCCCCAGCCGCCCTGGTACGGGTTCTCCTCCACGATCAGCAGCCGCGACGTGCGGCCGACCGAGTCGAGCACGGCCGCCATGTCCAGCGGCACCAGGCAGCGCAGGTCGATGACCTCGGCGCTGACCCCCTCCTGCGCCAGCCGCTCGGCCGCGGCCAGCGCCATCGGCACGGTCGCCGCGAGCCCGACCACGGTGACGTCCGTGCCAGGCCTGGCCGTCGCGGCCTGGCCGAGCGGCACCTCGTGGCCGGCCGGGGCCGCCGGGCCCTTGCTCGCGAACAGCCCCTTGTGCTCGAAGAACACGACCGGGTCGTCGCTGCGGACCGCCGACGCCATCAGGCCGATGACGTCGGCCGGGCTGGACGGCGCCGCGATCTTCAGGCCGGGAATGGCGAGCGTCCAGTTCTCCACCGCCTGCGAGTGCTGGGCGCCGAAGCCGAGCCCGCCCCCGTTGGCGGTCCGCACCACCAGCGGAACGGTGACCTGCCCGCCGGTCATGTACCGCATCTTGGGTATCTCGTTGGCCAGGTAGTCCCAGCAGACCGCGAAGAAGTCGGAGAACATGATCTCGGCGACGGGCCGCATCCCGGTCATCGCCGCGCCCATGGCCAGGCCGAGTATGGCCTGCTCGGAGATCGGGGTGTCCCAGATCCGGCCGGGGCCGAACTCCTCGAACAGTCCCTGCGTGGTCTTGAACACGCCCCCGGCCTTGCCGATGTCCTCGCCGAGGCACACCACGGCCGGGTCGCGTCGCATCTCGCGCGCGATGGCTTCGGCCACGGCCTCCCGGTAGGTGATCACGTCCGCCATTGCGAGCCTCCGTCTGCCCATACGTCGGTGAGCGCGTCCGATGGGTCGGGTCCAGGCGCGGCCCGCGCGGCGGCGATCGCCGCCGCGACCAGCCGCTCCGCCCGGTCGTCAGCCTGGACGGCGTCCTCGACCGGGACGCCGAGGGCGGCCAGCCTGGCCCTGGCGATGTCAAGCGGATCGCGTTCCAGCCATTCCTGCACTTCTTCTGGCGGGCGGTAGGTCGCGGGATCGGTGCGGCTGTGCCCAAAATGCCGGTAGGTCCGCGCTTCGAGCAGCGTCGGACCCCGGCCCGACCTTGCCCGCTGTGCGGCGCGCGAGACTGCATCGGCAACAACCAGCACGTCGTTCCCGTCGATGACCTCGGCCGGAATGCCGTAGGCGGGCGCCCGGTCGGCGGCCGGGTTCGGCACCGCGGTCACCGTTTCGATCGGCGTGTACTCCATGTACAGGTTGTTCTCGCAGATGAACAGCACGGGCAGGGACCAGACCGCGGCAATGTTGAGCGCCTCGTGGAAGGCGCCGATATTGGTCGCGCCGTCGCCGAAGAACGCCACCGCGACCTGGTCGCTGCCCCGCAGCCTGGCCGACCAGGCCGCTCCGGCGGCGAGCGGCAGGTGCGCGCCCACGATCGCGTACGACCCGAGCATCCCGGCCGACGCCTTGGTCAGGTGCATCGAGCCGCCCTTGGCCTTGCACAAACCCGTTGCCCTGCTCATCAGCTCGGCGAGGCACTCCTCGGGGGTGGCGCCGCGGGCCATGGCGTGGTGGTGGCCGCGGTAGGTGGCGAAGACGTAGTCGTCGGAGCGCAGCCCGGCGCTGGCGCCGACCGCGACGGCCTCGTGGCCGGCCGCGAGGTGCGTCGTGCCCTTGACCAGCCCGGCCAGGAACAGGTCGTGCGCCGCCTTCTCGGTCCTGCGGATCACCGCCATCTGCTCGTACAGCGCGAGCAGCTCGCTGGCTCCGATCGTGTCCGGCGCGGCTGGTGGCGTCGTCATCGGTCCGTTCCTCCGTCTCCCGCGCCGCCGCCCGGCCCGGCCTCGCCGCGACTAGCATCCGCGGGGGGTTCCGGGGGGTCGCCCCCCCGGCCAGCAACGGTGTTCAGATGCGACTGGCTCTCGCGCAGGGTGTCGAGCGCCCCGCCGACGGTCCAGTACTTGCGCCCGGCGACGAGCAGTTCCTCCGCGGGGAACTTCGTGATCACCTCGCAGCCGTCGGCCGTCACCACGACCTCCTCCTCGATCCGCGCGGCCGACCAGCCGTCGGACGCCGGCCAGTACGTCTCGAGCGCGAACACCATCCCTTCCTCCAGCGTCTCAGGATGGTCAAGCGAGACCAGCCGGCTGAAGATCGGCTTCTCCCAGATCGACAGGCCGACCCCGTGACCGTACTGCAGCGCGAACGCGGCGGTCTCGTCGGGAAAGCCGAACTCGGTCGCCCGCGGCCACAGCGACACCACGTCGGCGGTCGTGGCTCCCGGCCTGACCAGGGCGATCGCGGCGTCCATGTACTCGCGGCAGCGGACGTACGCGTCGCGCTGCGCCCGGGACGCGCTGCCGACGGCCAGGGTTCGGTAGTAGCAGGTCCGGTAGCCGTTGAAGCTGTGCAGGATGTCGAAGAACGCCGGATCGCCCGGCCGCAGGATCCGGTCGCTGAACACGTGCGGGTGCGGCGAGCAGCGCTCGCCCGAGATCGCGTTGACCCCTTCCACGTACTCGCTGCCAAGGTCGTAAAGGACCTTGCTGACTAGGCCAACGCACTCGTTCTCCCGCACGCCTGGACGCAGGAACTCGTACAGTGCGTCATAGGCCGCGTCGACCATCGAGCAGGCCTGGGTCAGCAGGGTGATCTCGTCGGGGGTCTTGGTCCGCCGAGCCTCGAGGAAGACCTGCTGGCCGTCGGCGGTCTCGATCCCCTCGTCGCGCAGCGCGGCGAGTATCGGCATCTCGGCGACGTCGATCCCGACCGCCGCCCCGGCCAGGCCGTGCTCGCGCAGCACGCCGGCGACCTGGCGCGCCACCTCGTGCGCGATCCCCGCGTCCGGGTGGAACGCGCCGCGCAGCGTGGAGATGCCGGCCCGCGCGCCGGTCCTGGCGGCGCCCTCGGGGGTCGGCGGCCCCGGCGAGTGGTCGAGCCACGGGTTGTACAGCTGGTGGTGCCTGGCGGCCGACCCGAAGTCCCAGACGACCGGCTCGCCGTTGCGCGGCAGCAGCGCGAACCTGATCAGCTTGTCCATCGCCCAGGTGCCGATGTGGGTGGCCGTCATGTACCGGGTGTTGGGCATTTCGAAGCTCAGCAGCGCGCCGAGCTCGGACTGCTCCAGCCGGGCCTTCAGCCTGGCCAGCCGGTCCGCGCGCAGCCGCTCGAAGTCCACGCGCTGCTCCCAGTCGACCGCGTTGGTCCCGAAGGTACGTATCGCCATGACCGCTACCTCACCGCTTCGTGATCGATCTGCCGAGGTCCGCCAGGATGACCGTGGCGGCGTTCCGTCCCGGGGCGCCGGACACCGACCCGCCGGGGTGCGTGGTCGCCCCGGTCTGGTACAAGCCGGCGACGGGCATCCGGTGGCAGGCCCAGCCTTGGACCGGGCGCAGCTCACCGGACTGGGCCGGGCCCGCGTCGCCGCCGTGGCAGGACCCGTGCCAGTTGTGCGCGTTCATCCGCTCCAGGTCGAGCGGGCTCTTGACCGCGCTGGCCAGCATCACCTCGTCGGTCAGGTTCGGCGCATACCTGCGCAACTCGGCGAGGTTGGCCGCCGACACCGCGTCCTTCATCTCGTCCCAGTGCCCGGTTCCGGCGGCGAGCTCGTACGGCTGGAACCCCACCACCTTGAGCGTGTGCGCGCCGGCCGGTGCCCTGGACGGGTCGGCGACCGTCGGGCAGAGGACGAGCAGGACGGGGTCGTCGGTGGCGATCCGTCCGGCCCTGAAGTCGGTGGCCAGCCGCAGCATCCGGTCGGCGGACTGCGGCGTACCGGACGCGACGCAGGTCAGCGTGGTGCCGTCGGCGGCAAACTCCGGCGGCTCCTTCGTCGCGTAGTGGCTGACGAACATCGAGATGCCCGGCTGCCAGGTCGCCACCCCGTCCAGGAAGTCCTCGCCCCAGGCCGCGGCGGGCGCCATCTCGACCAGGTGCTTCACGTGGATCGTCGACAGCACCGCGGTGCGGGCCAGGTAGCGCTCGCCCGACTCGGTCTCCACGCCGGCGCACCGGCCGCGCTCGAGCACCAGCGCGCTGACCCGGGCGCCGGTCACGATCACCCCGCCGTGGCTGGTGATCACGCTGGCCAGCGCGCGCGGCAGTGCCGCGGAGCCGCCGCGCGGCAGCGTCCAGCTGTGCCGCTGCCTGCCGTAGGCGAGCGAGTAGGCGAGCAGGCCGGTGCCGGGGCGCTCGGGCGGCTGCATGGTCATGAACGACATCCACAGCATGAACGCCCGCGTGTGCTCGTCTTCGAACTCGCCGGCGATGACCTCCCACGCCGACATCGCGTTCCTGCGCACCCACCCAGACCCGCCCGGCTGGCTGGCCAGCGCGGAGGAGGCCGTTTCGCCAAATCCAAGAGGCGTGTACCGGGCGCGGCCCAGGGCGGGAGCGACGGAGCGGTAGGCGGCCATCATCCGCCGGTA
>WNGR01000371.1_pt1 | contig 48775 bp, 40 predicted proteins | sample 5407581 | NCBI WGS metagenome assembly WNGR01 (sample SAMN13153383, study PRJNA577476) | soil metagenome | isolation source: 80 cm soil or saprolite under Garry oak tree replicate 2 | place: USA:California | collected 2016-06-15 | reverse complement strand
TGCCATTCACGACAGTGTGAATACACCCTGGACGGTCGAATCCCTGGCCGAAGCGGCGGGCATGTCTCGCTCCGCATTCGCAGCACGTTTTAAAGAGCTACTCGGACAAACACCACTGGAATACGTAACGGAGTGGCGGATGCAGAAGGCGATGCAGTTACTACAGCAGCGTGACAAAAAGCTCATCGACGTCGCTCGGTCGGTCGGTTACGAGTCCGACGCTGCGTTCAGTAAGGCATTCAAGCGAGTTGTCGGGGCCAACCCTGGTGGATACCTCAAACGTGGTTTTGAAGGCCACGGTAATGCCGGAATGGCGGAAGATTTTTGAAGCGGAGGATTCTGACTTTGGCGGCGGGGCCTAGGTGCCATGGAAGTGTGTTCTTCCACTGAAATGGGTGCCCCAGGTGCCTCGCATTTGGGAACGGGAGACCACGGACCCAAAACCGACCGAAGCAGACCACGGTCAGTCCCGGTAGACGCCGATCTCAACTGCGACAAGGTCCCGAAGTCCGGATCTGGGAACCCATAGTGGACTGAGATCGCTCTGCATTACACTCCCCCTGAATGACTCGAAGCCGGTTTCGGGACCGCTCGGACGAAATTCGGATTCTTGTTACCCGACACTGTCGCGATACCCCAGCACTGCCTCCGCGCCACAACCAAGGCAGTTTGATCGGTACGCAAGGTGGTAACTGATGCATAGCCCATCATCCCCACTCTGGTTTCCCAGATCCCGACTTCGGAGGAATCTATAGCCAACCCTGATCGTAATCCCGTATCTTCCACCTTCCGCAAACCGGTCTTGCGCCCGCATTGCAGCATTAATGAGGCAGGAGAGGATCTTTTCTTGGCACGCCCCTTCCTCTGTCCTCGGCGCTGGTGCTCCTAGGGCCTCTCACATCCCCCTACTCAGTGGCCGGTCCCCACTCTGGAATCGGCCCTCGAAAAAAAGTCGTCCTCCGACACCAAATCTCCGAGCAGCAAAACACGGGCTCGACGCAGTGACATATATGGATTTCAAAACAGCAGGCACTTATGACACACAGCCGACAAATCCCCGACATAGTATGGGTACGTTCACTAAGAACTGTGATTTGTCGCCGGGATTCTCTATCGGCGCGCCCTCTGCGAACACATCCGCCGGGAAGTCCAAGCGGGAACGCGGCTGACAGTGCGGCGTATGTGCGAGTTGACAAAGGTTAGTCAGGCGGGCTATTACCGGTTCCTCCACGGGGCGTCTCCGCAGCCGAAAGTCGTCGAACTGCATTACTTACAACATTTGACGATTATAGCGTCGTGCCCGGCTGGAATGAATTCGTCGCGCGCCTGGATGCAGAACTTCCGCCGCCTCGTTACCCGATGGAAATATTACATTGAGAACTCCCTCGGCTTCGCCAACCGTTCGGCGAATTCCGGCACCGTTCCAACACCGTTCAGTCGTGCCAGCCTCCAAGGATGCGTGGATGACCTCGAGCCCGTTGCAGCTTCCCAGAGATCCTTCAACAGTCTTCGATAGTTCAACGGAAATCCTAAGGAGTTCCGCGACGCTCCATGCCTGTGCAATACATCCACCCGCGTCATGTGGAGCTTCAGCGCTGAACACTTCCGAAACCTGCCCCAGTCCGTCGTCATAGAGATGGCGTTCCAGGCCGGCCAGCCATGCACGTGCGTCGCTGATCGCGTCAGGGCCGAGCAGTTTGACATACGCAGTCAGGAACGGGCCCATAAGCCACGGCCAAACCGTTCCCTGGTGGTAGGCCGAATCGCGTGAGAACGGATCGCCACCGTACGTGGCACGGTATTGTGGATCGGAACGCGCCAGCGTTCGCAGCCCGACCGGTGTCAGCAACTCGCGCTGTACCGTGGCCACCACAGCCCGCGCCTTCTCCGGCGGCAGCATTGCATGAGGCAGGCTGATTGCAAATATCTGATTCGGACGAATGGAGGCGTCGCGTTCATCGCCGTTGACAACGTCGTAGAGGCAACCGAGCTGCGGATTCCAGAACTTTTCCGCGAAACTGGCCCGCGCGAGAGCGGCGAGCGCGACCCAGCGTTCACATTCCATGCTGTGCCCGGCCCAGCACGCAAGGTCGGCCATGAACATCATGGCGTTGTGCCATAGCGCCTGGATCTCAACCGGCTTGCCATGCCGCGGCGTTACCACCCAATCGCCGATCTTGGCGTCCATCCACGTAAGTTGCACGCCGGGTTCACCGCAGTTCAGCAGGCCATCTTCATCGACCCGAATGCCATGCCGCGTGCCTCGGAAGTGCCATTCCATGATGTCGGTCAGCACGGGGTAAAGTTGCGATACGACGGTCGCCCGGTCACCGCTGTGCTCCACATATTGGCGGATGGCTTCGAAAAACCACAGCGTCGCGTCCACCGTGTTGTACTCCGGCGTTTCGCCGGCATCGGGAAAACGGTTCGGCAGCATGCCGCGGTCCACGTGCCTGGCGAACTCCAGCAGAATACTGCGCGCATCATCGTAACGGTCCATCGCCAGAGTCAGACCGGGCAGCGCGATCATGGTGTCCCGTCCCCAATCGGAGAACCAGTGGTAGCCGGCAATGACCGTCTTCTGAGCGCCGCGGCTGACGATGAACTGATCGGCGGCGGCACAGAGCTGGCGGGTGAGTGGATCGTCGGTCTCCACGCTTCTGGCAATTGCTGCCCGGCGCTGGCGCTCATCGATTTCGTACGCCTCCGCCAGCGTGGCATCGCGGTACTCGGTGGACGCGATTACCGAAGCATCCGGAAAGTCGCTGAGATTGAAGGTGAGTACCAGCGGATTGAAGAGGTCTTCACGAAAATCGAGGCCCCGCTCACGCTCGCGGTCAAATTCGAAGTTGCGATACCAATCACCCGATTCGCGCACGCTTGCGCCGGTATGACTGATGTGCAGCGGCGACATGCCGGCGTACGGCGCAACGGAAGCGACGCCCTGCTCGACAGTGATGCTGCCATTGAGAGCGGCGTTTTCGTGCGTGGCGCCGTGGTAATCACGAAACGCGATAAGCGGCCGCAGTTCGAGAGAAACGTTGCGGGATTCGGCGGCCACGAGCCTATACCGCACCACGACCGAGTTTTCGCCGTGCACCATGAACACGGTCTTCTCTAGCTTTAGACGTTCCAGTTCGTAAGTAAACACAGGGAACGGGTCGAGACGGAAGCCGCTGAGGAACTGCTGTCCCTGCGGATGGACAACTCCAGGGTAACGATTGACCGAGAGTTCGAAGCGCGCGCCGTCGATGACAAGCGTTTCTTCGAGCTTTGACAGCAAGACCATGCGGCCGACTGGCGGCGTTGTAGCGGCCACGAGCAGTCCGTGGTAGCGGCGCGTGTTCATGCCCACCATAGTGGACGAGGCGAAGCCGCCGATTCCGTTAGTCTCCAGCCATTCGCGGCGCTGCGCTTCATCGAGGTTGCTACAGATTGTTGAATCAAAAATGATCATGCCACGCCTTCCTCTCTGGAGAGCATCGTGTTGGGTTCCGGTTGCGTTTTTGACATCGCTGCATGTTGGCTAAGATTGACGAACTGCACGAGGTCCTTTGAGAACAGCACGTCGAGCGTCCAATCGAGCGCCACGCGCACCTTCTTCTCGAAGCGAGGCAGCTTACTTAAATAAATGGTGCGCCATAGCCACCACGCAACAAATCCGGAGAAGTTGATTCCGAAAATGTTCGCCACTCCCGTTCTGCGGCCGATAGCGGCAAGTTGTCCGATGGTGGAAAACGAGAACGCCTTCTTGGCAGCACCTCCACGCATGGAATTGATGATGTTGCGCGCCAGCACGCGGCCTTGGCGAATCGCATGCTGCGCAGTGGGCGGGTAGAAGCCGCTGCGTTTGCGATCCGGGATGAGCGCACAATCTCCCACTGCCCAAACGCCGGGCCACTGCGGCACCTCGAGCGTGTCGTCCACCAGCAGACGCCCGCGCTGCTTTTCACAGGGCAGGCTGCTCAGCAGCGCGGAAGGCATGGTGCCCGCAGTCCAGATGAGCGTTTTGCAGACAATGGCTTCGCTGTCGCTCAGCGTAGCCAGCATTCCGTCATATCCTGTGACCCGGGTGTTCAGCCGGATTTCAACCCCTCGCTCTTCCAGTTTCTTCTGCGCGTAACGGCCAAGGCTCTCACCGAGTTCCGGCAGAATAACCGCTCCGGGGTGAACCAGCACGACCCGAATCTGTTCAGGCCGCAGGTTTGGATAGAAGCCCACGGCCTCGTGCAGGAAGTCGTTGAGTCCGGCAACAGTCTCAACCCCCGCGAAGCCGCCACCCGCGACCGTAATCGTAAGCAGCGGGCGGCGCAGCGCCGAACAGCATTCCGTGTCCGCTTCCTCCAAAATTGCGATCAGCCGGTTGCGCAGGTGAACGGCGTCATCGAGCGTCTTCATCGTCAGCCATTTTCCTCAAGTCCCGGCAGGTTGAAGAAACTGGTGGTGGATCCCATCCCTAGAACGAGTTGGTCGTACTCCATTTCGTGGGTGTGGTAGTCGAAGCCATGCGCTACGGTGACGCGCCGCCGCTCAAGGTCAATGGATTCCACATCGCCCTGAAAGAACTGCACCTTGCGGAGCAGTTTACGCACCGGGTTCACAATGTTCGTCACATCGAGGTCGCTTGTGGCGACCTCGTGCAACATTGGGGTGAACAGAAAGAAATTATCGCGGTTTACCAGCGTGATCTCTGTGTCTGCGTCGTTCTTCAGCAGTCGTTCCAGTTCCAGAGCTGTGTAGAGACCGCTGAAGCCGCCGCCCAGTATGAGAATGCGATGCTTAGCCATGCCACTCCTATGCCGCCACTTCGCAGTAAACTTTGATGGCGCCGTTGCCGTTGTTGAGGTGACGGAACAGTTCCGCGTAGTTTTCAAGTCCACGCACAGGATGCGTGAGCAGACGCGATAGCCAACCCGGATACTCCGCTTCGGCCTGTGCCATGTCGCGCACGCCTGATTCAAAGGATTCGCGGCTGGCATTCACCGTCCCGACCATGACCTTGTTACCCAGCACGAACTCAAGGTTGATGCGGTCGGCCGGGACTTCCACCTTGCGATCGCCGCCGGTCACGCTTGAGAGCACCAGCACGCCATTTTTGGCAAGCGCCAGCATGGAATCGAACACCACGGGCGAAAAGCCGGTCGCCTCGAAGACCAGGTCGAACGGCCCAAACTCCTTCGAGCCTTCAGGGATCGACTTCTGCTGCGTGGAGACGTAGCGCGCGCCCAGGCTCTCAATCAGCTCGGCATTCAGGTTTGGCTGGTCGGCTTTGGCAAAGGTCGTTACCTCGAGTCCGCGCAAGCGCAGGATGAGCGTGGCGAGCAGGCCGATGGTGCCCGCGCCCATCACCGCGGCGCGCCGCGGCCGCCAAACGCGCAAACGGCGCTGGATCTCGTAGGCCTGCGCGATACCCTTCTCAACTACCGTCATCGGCTCCAGCAGAACGCCGACATGCTTCAAGCCCTGGGGCATCTTGACGATGTGGTCCGCGTCATCGACGTAGTACTCAGTGAGGTATCCGTGCAGGCGGCTGATGCCGCGCTCGAAGTACTCACTGTCGGTGGTCATGTCGGGATTGCCGATCTGGTCGTAAATGCTGGTACCGGGGCGGCGGACGGTCGCGACAACGTAGTCGCCGCGCTTCAACTCGGTCACGTTCTCGCCGACGGCTTCAACTCGTCCGAAACTTTCATGCCCGAGCACGAGGAACGGGTAGCCGTTGGGCGCGACGCCATATTCGGCTGAATTGATCTCTTTATCCGTGCCGTCCACGCCCACGCGGAGCACCTTGACCAGCACGCCGCGGCCATACGCGACTTCATTGACGTCCGGCTTCGGAAGCTCTGCAAGATGCACGCTGCCGGGATTTCCTGGAAGAACTGCTACTGCTTTCATTTCATCACTCCTTGAAGAGAATCTGTCATGTTGAGCGAGCGCGTTGTCGTTTCGCTCAAGCCGAAGGTTTGCTTCGCTAATCGGCGGCCATGGCGGACCGCAGCCATTGCTGTCCGCCTTCGCCGCTCTGCTGCATCAGCTTCGCGACCAACGCCGTCCAGCCAGTCTGGTGACTCGCTCCCAATCCAGCGCCGGTATCACCGTGGAAGTATTCATGGAAGAGCACGAGGTCGCGCCAGTGTGGGTCCGATTGGAATTTTTCCAGCCCGGTGAACACCGGACGTTTTCCGCTCGAATCTCGCAGGAAAATGCGGTTCAGTCGCTGCGAGATTTCAGCCGCCACCTCTGCCAGGGTCATCATCTGGCCTGATCCAGTGGGGCACTCCACCTTGAAGTCGTCGCCCAGGTAGCGATGAAACCGCTGCAGCGACTCAACAATAAGGAAGTTCACTGGAAACCAGATGGGCCCGCGCCAGTTAGAATTGCCGCCGAACAGGCCGGACAGCGATTCCGCCGGCTGGTAGTCAACGCGGTGTTCGCTGCCGTTGACCTGCAGCACATACGGCTGTCGCTCGTGATACCTGGACAGTGCGCGGATGCCGTAGGGCGACAGGAACTCGCTCTCATCCAGCATGTAACGCAGCACGCTGCGCAGCCGCTCCGGATCCACCACCGAAAGCAGCCTTCGCTCTCCGTTGCCCGGCGTTCGCATGCAGGCGACGTTGCCGGTCAGGTCGGGACGATTGGCAATGAACCACTCCATGCGCCGGCGGAAATCGGGCATCCGCTCCAGCATTTCGGGTTCGAGCGTCTCCACCGCAAACAACGGGATGAGACCCACCATCGACCGCACCTTCAGGGGCACGCGGCTATCGTCTGGCATGTGGAGAACGTCATAGAAAAAGCCATCCTCTTCGTTCCACATGTTTGCGCCGTTGCCGCCGCGATGCGACATGGCGCGCGCGATATGAAGGAAGTGCTCCCAGAACTTGCTGGCCACGTCTTCATAGCCGGGATTCTCTTTCGCCAATTCCATGGCAATCGCGAGCAGGTTCAGCGTGTACATCGCCATCCAGGCGGTTCCGTCGGACTGCTCGAGATGGCCACCGGTGGGCAGCGTCTGGCTGCGATCGAAGACACCGATGTTGTCCAGCCCCAGGAAACCGCCTTGGAAAACGTTCATGCCTTCTGCGTCCTTGCGGTTCACCCACCATGTAAAATTCAACAGCAGCTTGTGGAAGACGCGCTCCAGAAATGCGCGGTCGCCGCGTCCACGCCGCTTCTTGTCGATCTTGTAAACGCGCCAGGCGGCCCACGCGTGTACCGGCGGGTTTACGTCGCCGAAAGCCCATTCGTACGCGGGGATCTGCCCGTTCGGGTGCATGTACCACTCCCGTAACATCAGCACCAGTTGCTCTTTGGCGAAATCCGAATCCACCAGCGCCAGGGGCACGCAGTGGAAAGCCAGGTCCCAGGCGGCATACCAGGGATACTCCCACTTATCGGGCATGGAGATGACGTCGGCATTGTAGAGGTGAGGCCACTCGGCGTTGCGGCCACGGCGCCGCTCCTGGGGCGGTTGTGGCTGCCCCGGATCGCCCGCAATCCACTGCTGCTGAACATAGTGGTAGAACTGCTTCGACCACAGCAGCCCGCCGAAAGCCTGGCGCATCGTGGATTTCGCGTCCGGCGACAACTCTTGCGGTATGACTTCGCCGTAGAACTCATTGGCTTCAAGCTGCCGTGTCGCGAAGGTGCGTTCGAACTCACCATCCAGTGCTTCGGCCCCGAGTTGCTTGTCGGAGAGCCGCAACCTGAGCGTCACCGTTTCGCCTGGCGCTATGTTCCGAATGTAACGCGCCGCTGCCTTGGTGCCCGTCTGTGTCGGATTGACAGCTTCGCGCTTGCCGTCCACGACGTAGTCGTTAATGCCGTCTTTCGAATAGCTCGGGCCATCGGTGTCGTAAAGCCGGCGCGTGTTAGTTTCGTTATCGCAGAACAGGACTTCCGGACCATTCTGGCAATACAGCCAGCGCGCGCCGTATTCAGGGTGCTGCAGGGCAAGCACGGTGTTCGGACGCGTGCCTTCCACCTTGCTCATCGTGGGCTTGGCGTCCGCATTCCCCCAGCCCCAGGTGTTGCGAAACCAGATGGTCGGCAACAAATGTAATTGCGCCGCTTCAGGACCACGATTGGTGGCGCGTATGCGGATGCAGATGTCTTCCGGCGACGCCTTCGCGTATTCCACGTGCACATCGAAGTAGCGGTCGTCTTTGAACACGCCGGTATCGAGCAGCTCAAACTCCGGTTCTGCTTTCGAACGACGCCGGTTCTCCTCGACGAGATGCCGATACGGAAATTCTGCCTGGGGATACTTGTAAAGAAAATCCATCCATGAATGCGTCGGCGTGCTGTCGAGGTAAAAGTAGTATTCCTTGACGTCCTCGCCGTGATTGCCTTCGTTGCCGGTAAGCCCGAACAGGCGCTCTTTCAGGATCGGATCGCGGCCGTTCCACAACGCGAGCGCAAAACAGATCTTCTGGTGGCGGTCGCAGATGCCTGCGATGCCGTCTTCATTCCAGCGGTACGCTTTCGACCGCGCATGATCGTGTGGCAGATGTTCCCAGGCCGTGCCCCCGGTACTGTAGTCCTCGCGGACCGTGCCCCATGCGCGCTCGCTGACGTAAGGTCCCCAGCGCTTCCAGTGCGCGATACGAGTTTGTGATTCTTCCAATCTTCTGCGTTCAGCGTTCATATGCACTCCGATTTATTTGCTATGGATGAAGAGTTCATGCCCGTCAGGGTCGTGGACGAAGAAACCCGCTGCATCAACGGACGCGTTTGCCACCGGCATTAAGGTTGCGTCACGAGGGATGCTGATGCGATGTCGCAGTTCGTCAACGTCGCTGGTCAGCAGCACCGTGTGGCGATGAACGAGATCTGAAAAGTGCGGGGTGAACGGCAGGTCGCGCCCGGTGCGCGGCGCCAGGTACTCCAATAACTCGATTCCTGGCCCGGCAGCGGTGCGCAATGTCGTAATCCGCAGGTGCGCCCCGGGCACATGGTTGAGCTTTTCTTGCTCGGGGCCGTAGTTGTCACTGTTGCCCGCGACTGCAAATCCGAGCAGGTCACGGTAGAAGTGGAGGCTCTTTTCGGTATCTGCCACCACGATGGCGGTGTGATCGATACCGAGGAACAAACGGTCCGTGCGGTGCCACTTCTGCGCGCCTTTGCCTGTCGGGAACTGGAGAATTTCCAGTGGATGTCCGTCCGGGTCAGCGAAATAGAAAGCGCGGATGCCGGCGGCATTCCTGTTCCAGTCGGGCAAGCGCTGCGGCCCAGCCGAAAGCTCCTGCACGCGATTCTTCTGCACTCGCTGGTATGCGCGGTCCATGTCGCTGACGATGATGGCGATGTGCTGAAACCAATGATCGTTGCTGCGGGAGTCGGCCGGAATGGCTCGGCCCACACTACTGAACTGCACCAGTTCAATCGCTTCGTCACCCAGCCGCATGCGAACTACTCTTGCCGAAACATTTCCTGCTTGTGAGCTGGAGTCAGCAACAGTCGCGAACGACAGCACTTGCGAATAGAAGTTCACGGAGCGATCCATGTCGGCGACGGTCATGCTGATCGCACCGACGGCGTTGATCGCCGCCTTCTGTGCCGCTGCCGGTATTACGGCCAGCCACAGCACAATTGCGATCATTCTCAGCTTGGGGTTCATCCGTTGCATGGCTCGCTCCTTTCGTTAAATGCGCGCAGGGGTTGTAACCGGGACACCCCCGCGCAGGTTGTTATCGCGCGCCAGCCATTTCACCGGCCAGGGGCGCGGTGCCGAAATTTGCACTGAAACGCTTGCACCACACCGATACCGCGCGATACTTCGACAACTCCACATCCGCGGGTAGCGTGTAGTTTTGATCACCGATGTTGCCCTTGATGGAGCCCAGGTCGATAAAGCCGGCCTGCTTGACAGTGTCGCTGTCGGTCGCATCGTTGGCGGCAACGAGGTAAACGTGCACGTCGGGGCCGTTTGAGGTTTTGAAATTCGTGAACCGAAGCACGCGGCTGCCGTCGCCGAGGCGGTGGATAGCGGCGTTGCCGCTCGTCTCATGCAGAACCGTGTGGAACGTACCGGAGGCGAGCGTCTGGTCTGATACCGCGGCCTGCGCTGTGGGAAAGCTTTCGTTCACCTTCTGGTTCGTGAACAGGCGCTCGGGTCGAAATGCGTACCATCCGAGGACGGCAATAATCAAAGCGGCGGGGGCAAGGATTCTGAGTTTCTTCACGGGGGCTACTCCTTCAAGGGTGGTTTTAGTTGGACTTCGCGTTTGCGGCTTCGGCCATATGCTGCCGGTGTCCGCAACGGAAAATGCAGGGTTGAGGGTTGGCGTGGTGCAGCTTCGCGCAGATGGGAGCAACGCCCTGGCGGAACCGCAGGAAGAGTTCCGCTGCCGCCATCATGCCGATGACGGGAGCGGTGAAATAAATCCAAAGCGAGGTGAAGTAGTGCGCGCCGACAGCCGAAGCGGTACTGCGCGCCGGGTTCATGCTCATGCCCGAGAGCGGCGACTCGAATGCAATGTACAGCGCTACCAGCACGGCCACGAACATGGGTGTCAGCCGCGTGAATCGCCGGCTGTTCGTACTGAGCAGCACGACCGTCATCAGCACGAAGGTGATGACAATTTCGGAGGCGAACGCGACCACGACTCCGTGCTTGCCCGGCGCCGTAACCGCATAATGTACGGAGCGGTGCGCAACCGCGCTGCCGAGTACTACTCGCACCAGCAGAACTCCGAGAGTGCCGCCGATGAATTGCGCAAGGACGTAGAAGATGGCGTCGCACGCCTCGACCTTGCCAAGTCGGAAAAAGGTGAGTGTAACCGCCGGATTCAAATGCGCGCCCGAGCGCTCGCCCCAGGGCGACGTGATCAGCGCGTAGGCGGTGCAGCCCATCGCGATCCCCATCAACATGCGGCGCAGCGCCAGTGATGGGACCGCTTGCGCGACGCTCGATAGCGGATGGAATAACAATGCCGTGAACACGCACGCCGAGACCATGAAGATGCCGAGCCCTGCCGCCTCCATCGCATACTCCGCGTAGTGGCGGGTCGCGGCTGCGCCGACTGTTTTGTCGTGCGCAGCAGCGAGGTGCGGGAGGAGATGAGGAAGGCTTCGAGGCTGGATTCTTGAGGTCATCGTCGTTGCATTCTTTTCGTTCACGCGCACTATGATTCGGCACATCGCGATTTGTTACGCACCGCGCGAGAGATTTTTGATGCTGCGGTTCTGCGAACAAGAAAAGACCCGGCGCGAGCCGGGCCTCGAGCGCAGGATCAAAATATCTATGCGGCAGGGATGCGCAGCGCAACCTTGACGCAAGGAGAGTCAACTGAGACAGCTTGCCGATGAACGGGGCCGGCGAGGTGCCGCGGCAAACGCATCAGCCGTTCCCACTCGCGCCAGCACTGGTCGGCGGCGGATGGCAATGGCGCCAGCAGTTCGGCGGCTTTCTGCCACTCCATTGCCGCCGTACAAGGAAACCCGCGACGCTCGTCATTCTCCGCTGCGCTGCAATAGGTGCCTGCGGCCGTGATCATTGTTGTGAGCGCCATGGTCACCCCACTGGAAGTACGTGCCCTGCGCTGCCGGTCGAAATATCTTGCGTTTGCCATAATCACCACCTGTGCATCTGATTCGCTGCGGCGGCGTTCGTGACAGCACCGAGCGCCTGCATAGCATCTATTTCTTCAGCGCCGGCCCACAGTTTTCCGGAGGCTGATATGGACGATCGCTACGCCATCAATGCCGCCAAGACAGAGTTTCGCGAAGCTTTCAATGCAGGTGATGCCAATCGCATCATCGCCATCCTCGATCCTGCGTTTGTGTATATGGCGGATGGACATGCCTTGGCCAGAGGCGTTGGCGCCGGAGATGCCATTCGCGCGCACTTTCGCGACCTCCTGGCGCGCTATGAGGTGGAATTATTTCCAATCATCATCGATATTCACATCGAGAGTGGCGTCGCCTACGACTATGGTTGGCACATATGGAAGAAGACGCCGCGCAATGGCAGGCCGACAGTCACAACCAAGGATCGTTACGTGGACATTTGGCGGAAGAACAGCAAAGGCGAGTGGAAACTCTGCATGTACATCAACAACACCGACGTCCCCATGCAGATGCCGGCGATCGCTGCCTGATCAGCGCAGCTTGTCGAACAGATGTTCGCTGAATGCGGCTGGCACTTCAAACGTTTCACCGTCCCCAACCAGCTTGATCACATTGTTTGTGCCGTCGAGGATGGCCTTGCAATGATTGCACACCGAGAAGTGTGCTTCCATGCGCGCGCGCAACTCTGGATCCACCACTCCTTCCAGGAAGTTGGAAATCTCGCGCCAAACCTCGATACAACTAATCTCAATCACCTTCATCGCTTTGCTCTAAATCGAATTGGCTACCATGGTCGTACTTTTTCCCAAGCGCGGCCCCTTATCCATGCACCATCGATGCCCGGAGCTAAAGCATCTCGCATTCTTAAACGTGCCCGGTGGAGTCGTGTCCGCACATTCTCTTCGCTGATGCCCAATGCTTCAGCGGCTTCGGCTACGTTCAGGTGCTGAATGTCACGAAGCACCAGCACCTGACGGTACTTCGGCTCAAGCGCGGCCAGAGCCTTGCTGAGCGCCTCCCGCAATTGCTTGAGCTGCAATGATTCCAGCGGAATCTCGTTCCAGTCGGCATAATCTTTCGGCCAGTAGTCGCCCTGCTCATCGGATGTCGGCTCGTCCAGCGATTCATAGAGCTGGCGATGTTCCTTGCGGAGTTTCATTCGCGCCTCATTGATCGTGATCTGGACCAACCAGGTGCTGAACTTGCACTCGCTGCGAAATTCCTTGATGTGCGTGAAGGCCTTTAACACCGCTTCCTGTGCGACTTCCTCGGCATCGGCTTCGTTTTCGAGCACCGACTTTGCCGCGAAATAGATTACGCGCTCGTAAGGACGCACCAAGCCGTAGAAGGCTTCCTTATCGCCGTCGTGAACCCTGCGGATCAACTCCTGCTCCGGAGATTCGAATATCGGTTGCGGTGTCAGAGACATGCGTGCCTGCACTGGGGCCTGCACGGAATCCGCAGGCTGCGACACAACAGTATATGACAAAGCAGACACCACACCACCTCAGATCCGGCAACTCGCAACGCCGCGCTTCGCGAGATACTGCTGATGATACGGTTCCGCGCTATAGAAGCGCGCTGCCGGTACGATCTGGGTCACGACCGGATGGGCAAACCTGCCACTCTGTTCCAAGCGCTCTTTGGAGGCACGCGCCGCCATCTCCTGTTCCGCCGAATGAAAAAAGATTGCCGAGCGGTACTGGCTGCCCACGTCTGGCCCCTGGCGGTTCGTCGTGGTCGGATTGTGCGCGTTCCAGAACACATCGAGCAATTCTTCGTAGCTCACCTGGTCTGGATCAAACTGCAACTCGACAGCCTCGGCGTGGCCCGTCGCTCCGGTACACACGTCAAAGTAGGTGGGATGTGGCGCCGACCCGCCGGTGTATCCCGCGGTGGTCGCCTTCACTCCTCTGATCCGGCGAAATTTCTCTTCGACCCCCCAGAAACACCCCGCAGCAAAAGTCGCTTTTTCCATGGATACCTCCGAGAACACGAGATGGGATGATCAAGTCATCAAAATGTTACAGAACAAATCTTGCAGGCTTACTCCAGCCGCTGTTCTGCTTCTCGCGATGCCGAGTTCCCGCAATTGGGGCAAGCATGGAATTCCTCGACGTACTCACCGCTTTCGCCATAGCTGAGCTTGTCGGCGTGGTGGTTCATGGTCGCGCCGCACTTAGGACAGATCATCGCCTGCCGGGTTTTCATATCGAGGGCTCCAGCGCAATATTGTCGCGGCCATAGCGTAGGGTCTTCGACATCCACACAAGTTCATCCAGAAATTTGTGAATGCACGGAACGAAACTCCGGTCCATCAATTCGCCATTGGCGTCGAAAACCTTGTGTACGTTGGAGAAGTTGACGTCCCAGAAAATGGTCACCAGCCCGAGTTCCCGCATCACGGGTATCAGGTCCTGAATGCCGCGCGTACCGCCGAACGGGCCGGCTGAGACGCCCACGATTCCCACCGCTTTGTGGATGTACTCCTGGAGACAACTGTCCAATACGTGCTTCAGCATTCCGGAATATCCGTGATTGTATTCGGGCGAGACTACCACCAGGGCGTCAGCGCGATTTACTTTCGCGGCGTAATCGGGATGCTTGATCGCTTCACCGGCATCGTCCACCGGCAAGGGCAGAGTGCTGAGGTCGATTAACTCAGTTTCCACGCCGGGCAGTTGTCGAATCTCGGCCAGCACGGTCTTAGCGGCAAAGGCGCTCATTCGGCCTTTGCGGACCGTGCCCAGAACAACTGGAATGAACAGCGGACTAGCATCAAGCATAACTTTTCACACCCAAGCTTTCGCAAGAAGCTGTGTTGCAAGAAGCTGATTGCCGGGCCTTGAATCGCTCAAGCAGGTGGTCGCCCACGCGCAGCGCGTTCGCCATGATGGTCAGAGCCGGATTCACAGCTCCGCTCGATGGGAAGAAGCTCGCATCGACCACGTAGAGGTTATCTAGTTCATGCGCTTTGCAATTGCGGTTGAGAGCAGACGTGTTCGGATCGCTGCCGAAGCGCACTGTCCCGTTCTGATGCGCAACCGCTGCCAGAGGGAGCTGTTGACCGACGTATAGATTCCGCCCGAAGAGCCCCTGATGACATTCGTGACCGTGCATCGTGCAGATCGTCTGTTTCATTTGCTGCTTCAGCTTCTCTGCCAACCGCTTGTGCCCTTCCAGGTTGTTGGGGGTGTAACTCAGCACGATCTCCCCGCTGCGGTTCAGCGTCACACGGTTATTCGGATCCGGCAGGTCCTCGGAAGTCAGCCAGAAATCGAGCGAATGCTTCGCCATGAGCTCCAGAGACCATCCCGGCGCAATCGCCGGCGCGCCCGCACGCAAGGTGTCTGCATCGAGCTTGCCCACAAACGAGATGTGCCCCATGGGGTACTGCCAATCGTCGCTGCCGAAATAGAAATCGTTCATCGAAAGCGTCTTCTGGAAAAGCGTCGGATTGGGGCACTTCGAGATTGCCATCAGTACAGAATTCGTGTGCCCCATGTAATGCCGCCCCACCACGTCCGAGCCATTCGCCAGCCCGCGAGGGTGATGGTCGTTGGCGGAGCGCAGCAGCAGTGCTGCGGAATTGATCGCACCGCACGAGACGACCACGATGTCGCCCGAATATGCCTGCACTGCACCGTTCTGCTCCACCACAACCTTGCTCACGGCGCGCCCCGAAGCATCGGTTTCCACTCGCGTGACCTTTGCGTTCGTCAGCAGCTCGACGTTCGGATACTCCAGTGCGGGGTCAACGCACACCACCTGCGCATCGGATTTCGCCGACATCAGGCAGGGATGTCCGTCACATGTCCTGCAACGGATACAGCGGCTCTTGCGCTTATTTCGCTCGTCGAGCATGATGCCCAGCGGTGTGTGGAACGGCCGTAACCCGTTACGCGCGAAGTCATCGCTGAGCTGCTGGATGCGAGGCTCATGGCTGACTGCCGGGTGCGCATAAGGCCCGCTGGCCGACGACTCGCTCGGGTCTTCGCCACGTTCGCCGTGAACCTGATACAGGCGCTCGGCTTCGAGGTAATAAGGTTCCAGTTCGTCGTATGAGATCGGCCATGCCGGCGAGATTCCCCCCGCGTGCCGCAACTCGCTGAAATCTTCACGGCGCAACCGGAACAGTGCCGCACCATAGAACTTCGTATTCCCGCCCACGTAGTAATTCGTGTGAGGATGCAGCGGCTTGCCGCTCTTGTCCTGCCACGCTTCCCTGGTGTTGTACTTGGCCTCCAGGTTCACCGCCTTGGTACTCCAGTTGTCGGTTTCGCGCGGAACATAACCTCCGCGCTCGATCAAAAGGATCCGCTTACCCGATGGCGCAAGCCGGTAAGCAAGCGTGCCGCCGCCTGCACCGGTGCCGATAATAATGACGTCGTAATGATTGGCGAATGACATGGCCGATCTCCTCCCACTTGGCCATGTGATTCGCATTGGTGTTTTTTGTGACACGCGAGTGGAGGCGTTTCAGTACAGGGACAGATTGAACCAGAAGAGTAGAGATACTGTTGCCAATATTGCGAGAGCCTGACTACGCGGAATTACTTTCAAGATATTGCGTTTCGATCCGTCGCAGGCTGCGGTAGCTAGAACATGATGAGTCTTCGAGGCCCGAGTGATTGAGGATCGTCACTCGAGCGTGCATGTAGCGAATGAGCCCCGCATTCTGCAGGGTGGCTGCGCTGATGCTGACGGTAGCGCGCCTCGTTCCCAGCATCTGGGCCAGCAGCTCGTGGGTAAGACTCAGGCGTTCATCTCTCACGCGGACTAAGTAAGTTTGTGAGCCGGCAAAGAGCTTTGCCTTGAAGTAAACGGGCCCACTCCCGCTATCATTCCGAGCGTGGGCGCCGTTTTTACGCTTTTATCGGCAGGGGAGTGTGCCTCGACGAAGGTCTATGCTCTTTTCCGCTCTGGATGAGTCTCCAGCTGACTATTCCTGGCGGGTTGCTCTCCAGCATGGCCCGCTTCCGCTTCACCAGCCAGCGCCATGCTGCAACCAAAACCAAAACCGTTCAACGCGAAAGCAGCGAACGGCAAACTGTGGGTTAACCAGTTCTCTCAGCAAAAGGATCCACTGCACCTTGACGCTGTCCAGCGCATTGGAATCCTGAATCTATTGGTTGTTCGCAGTAATTCGGACACACTTGCGCCGCTGACAGCTTGTCCAATCTGGAGGGCAGGTGATCATCTCCAAAGTCCTCGGAGACCGGCTTCTGGACCGTTAGGAGAAAGCCTGCTTTCCACCATACTGAATCCGCGGCGTAGGAGGCCGCCAGTATGGTTCGTCGACAGAGGAAAGCAAAACGTTCTAAAGCCAAGTCGGTCCTTCGGCTCCCCGACCTGGAGCAGTCGAAAAATGCCGTACTGAATTCGCTGCCAGCGGCGTCATCTCAGCAATCCTACGGACATGCAATCGATGAGTTCATCGGCTGGTACTGCTCTGAACCACGCCTTGCCCTTAATCGTACTGTCGTCCTCCGCTACAGGTTTTTCCTTGAGCAGAAGAACCTTGCTCCTTCGACCATCAACGTACGCTTGGCTGCGGTGCGGCGGCTCGCTTATGAAGCCTCCGATACGGGACTTCTCAGCCCCGAACTGGCTGCTGGTATCCGTCGCGTCAAAGGCGCTAAACGTTTGGGCGTGCGCGTCGGGAACTGGTTGACCGCCGAACAGTCCCGGGCGCTGGTCCAGATAAGGGGAGCCGACACACTTCGCGATAAGCGGGACTGTGCCGCGTTGTCGGTTCTGCTCGGCTGCGGTCTGCGGCGAGCTGAACTGGCGGCTCTCAAACTCGACGACCTTCAGCAACGGGAGGATCACTGGATCATTGCTGACCTGATCGGCAAAGGGAAACACATTCGAACCGTCCCCGTACCAGCCTGGGTAAAGGCAGCCATTGACCAATGGACGGTGGCGTCCGGAATAGGGGACGGCAACATCTTTCGCCAAGTCCACAGGACGGGCAGAATCCTAGGTGTCGGGATTACGCCAAAGGCAATCTGGCACATTGTGAAACGAGCTGCCCGGTGTTCGGGAATTGAGAAACTCGCACCTCATGATCTGAGAAGGACCTGCGCGAGACTGTGCCACCTCGCCGGTGGCGAATTGGAACAGATTCAGTTTTTGCTGGGACACGCTTCAGTCCAGACGACAGAAAGGTACCTTGGCTGTAAACAGAAGTTGCGCCACGCCGTGAACGACAACATGGGGCTGGATCTGTAAAACCCTCAGCAGTCCCCGAACGAGACTTGGGGACCGCGTCGAGGGTGGAATCGTCGTTTCCCCTTACCGACCTTCCTGCCTTCGGGTAGTCGCAGGCGCTGGGCGAGCAGGTTCAAGAAAGTCCCATCGTTCGACATGCGAGGCAACGATGGGCCACCTTGCTCCTTCGGGAACCGATTGGACCCAAAGAACTCGGCCTTTCCATTTCCAATCCGTTGATCGTCAAGACCCCGCGAGGGTGAAGTAGATGTGGATTTGCGTGTCAACTTCTACAGAGGTACGGCTTGTATCGCCATTTGCGGACTGCTTCAGTGGCACTTGGTATCAGCATCAGGCGGTCGTGCGACTCGGTAACTGCCGCAGCCTTTTCCCAGGCAGGTGCCTTTGTGGTGCTGGCTGCCATCGATCGCGTCACGCAGGGCAAAGCCGCGACGCGAACACGCTTCGCCTGATCGGAGAAGCTGTAGATGCTCACCTCCTCGCAGATCTCGCGTAACAGAATTGCGAGACCATACGCGGCGTCAGTGCGCGACATCTCAGACCGGCGAGAGCTGAGCGGTCATCGAGCCGGGGGTGTCCACCAGCAGAACGGTCTTTCCCTTCAGCTTCTCCTTGCCTGCTACACAAGCAAACATTGCACGCTCGAGCTCCTCTTCCCACTGTGGCGCATAACGAGCCGCAGCGATGAAGCGAAAAGGCAGAACACGAACAACCGGGTGATCTTCGCGCTTTTCCAAACGCCCGACAAATTGAAATACCTTTCGGCGCGGCAGTCAGTGAGAGCCGGTACACTGGAATTCAGTGACGTTAGGTGCTTCGTAATCTGGGGCAGCCAATGATCGCGCTAGCCTGATCTGATCTCCTTTCGCTCGCTAATTTGCCATTGGCACGCGGACTTCGCAGATGACATATTTCACGGTTCTGAAAGACTACGGAGGATGGAGGGCGGCGGCGAGTGTGTGGTTCTTGTGTCTGGACGACAATCTTGTCAAGAAGTTATTGGATGCGTGCCAGCCGAAAGTCCCGCCAACCGACGTTACGGAAGGTTGGACCCGAGAGGAACTAACCCTTGGCGAGGGGAGCCGCTTAGATTAAGCTAGGGCCTCACTCAGAAAGGACTCTAAATGGAACAACAAACGGTTTTGGTGTGTTCTCAGTGTGGACGGACGTTTGCTGATTCGGAATTGGTGCAGATTGCCGGGACTTGGGTGTGTGGCGATTGCAAACCGGTGTTTCTGAACCGGGTGATGGCATACGGCGTAGCGGGGACCTCGCCACTGGGCAGGCGTTACGCCGGATTCTGGGTTCGTTTCGGTGCGCGCCTCATCGACGGATTGGTTCTGACGGTGCCTATCCTAATCATTGCCGCTTTATTAATTCCAAATCTGATACGGGCGTCGAAGAGCCAAGCGCCAAACCCCGCTCTGGGGGGCTTCACTCTCACTGTGTTTGCAGTCTTCTTTCTCGTGACGGTTTGCTATGAGGTCGGGATGTTGAGGTATCGCGGTGCAACCTTGGGAAAGATGGCCTGCGGATTAAAGGTAATCCGCTCAGACGGTCGCAGCTTAGAATGGGGTGTATCCATCGGCCGCTTCTTCATGTGGAATGTAGTCACCAACGGCATCCCATATCTGAATTTTATCCTGATGTTAGTCAGCAGCATCACGTTGGGAGTTGATGGCGAGAAGCGAGCGTTGCATGATCGCGTGTGCGATACGCGGGTGGTTTATAAGCAGAGCATAGCGTGAGCTTCAATCTCATCACTCCCGCTCCTGGCGATTACGAGACGCCCAACACCTCTGCAAATATTGCGGGGAAGTCCTCGCACGTCGGACCAGGAACTGTAAACTGCCCCGGTTGTAACGGGGAAGTGGAGCCAGTTGAGACAGAGTCAGGATGGCAGAACTGCCCCAACTGCGAGAAGCCACTGCAGATCCGCAATTGGCACGTCGTCCGGCAGAGCACGAAGGCAGTAGCCGCTCTCGCGGACCAATCGACGTGCTTCTTTCATCCGGACAAGACGTTTCAAACTTGCTGCCAAAGGTGTGGCCGATTCGTATGCGCGCTCTGCGATTTACAACTGGGAGCGGAGCACATTTGCCCGGCGTGTTTCGAGCGCGGCCGCGCTGATTCCGGTGCGGAGGTTGGCGGGGCAGAATGGCGGCATAGCGATGTGTTATACGATTCCATTGCCTTGACACTCGGGTGGGGTTGGATTCTTTTTTGGCCCGTGTTTGTCGCCGCTCTTCCGGCCGCGATCTTTTTGCACGTGAAGTATCGGAAGGCGCCGCAGTCATACTTAATTCCGCGGTCGGGCTGGCGTTTCTGGATGGCGTATGTGGGGCTCGCCTGGGTTCCGCTATTGATCGCCATTTCAACCCTGGTACCTCGGATGGGAGGGCGCTGAGTGGAGAGTGCATTCCGTAAGATTGCGAGTGTTGGCAGTCTGACCGGCGGGACAAAATGGTATCTGAGTGAGGACTGTCTGCTCGCCGCGAAGCGCGTGATGTACTCGGTCGAGTACCAGCGGTTCTATCTGCGCGATTTGGAATCCATTGTTGTCTGGCCCACGCGTATGTGGCTGTTGCGGATGCTCATTCCGGGCCTGTTGTTTGCAACTCTCGGCGCGTCGATGTGGCGCTGGGTGAATTTCACCGCGGACGCGGTTTCCTGGGGTGTTGGTCTCGCGTGGGTCGCGCTGGAACTGGCGCTCGGGCCGACGGCTGGGACTCGCATTTGTACTACGGGAGCAAGCGTTGACTTGCCTCTGGTGACTCGAACGCGCCGCGCACAGAAGGTCCTTGCAAAGATTGATACAGCAGTTTGCTCCACTCGCGGCGTTATTGAGCAAACGACTGTCATTCATCAAGCAGCGGAGCCCCAGACTCAATTGAGATCCGAATCATCCCCGGTCGCGGCCACCATTACGGCTGCAACAGAAACAAATGGCTCCTGACACACCGTCGGTACCCTCACAAAGACCCTCGGCGGCAGGCTTGCGCCATGCTCGCTGCCTGTTTCATCCGCTGCGTGAAGCGGCTGCAAGGTGTCCACATTGCGGCGGGACATTCTGCCGTGAATGCGTAACGGAAGAGGAGGGAAAGCTTGCCTGCCCGCCATGTTTGCGTCGGCTAATGCGTCCGAGCGCACCGAAGGCATCTCGGGCACGTTTATTCCGGGAAGTTCTTGCCGGACTTACCGCCCTTGCCTGTCTGACTGCGCTCTTCTTTGTGTTGCTGCGTTGGCGAGCGAATACCTCGGAACAGCATCTGAACTTCGACCACGCTGTAGATGATCGACTGTCGGAGCAAAGCCATGACTGAAGCTGCATTGGCTCCGTCTACGTCGCAAGGTGCACGTCGGATGCTCGTGCGTGCGCGCCGGAGCCGGTTGAGTCCGCTGGAATCACTGGAGCGCGGCTTTGTGCTGTTCCGGTCAACATTTGCGCGTGACGCGTGGCGTTATTACGTCGGCGCTACACCGCTCGTGCTTTGTTTAATTCCGATCTGGGTAATCAACGGTCAGATTCGGATATCCAATGGAGCGCTGCTGGCAGAGGTGGCGCTGCTCGTCGGCGGGTACGTGCTGCGAGTGTGGATGGTCGGCGGTTACATGCGAAACGTTCGCGAGCGGGAGTTTGGCACGCCGGTATCGAAACCAGCAGGAGCGATGGCGCAAGCGGCAAGTGCAGGACGCCTGCTTGCGTGGAAGATATTACTGAGTGCCTGCGCGCTGATCGCACTGCCGAGCGTCGCTGGAGCGTCCTGGTTCTACAGTGGGTGCCAATTCGCCAGTCTTGAGGCTCAGGAGGATGGCGAGAGGCACTCGCTTAGCGGTTGCATGGGACTCGCAAGTCAATCGTTTGGCGGCGGCGTGCTTCTGTTCGTGGTGCTCTTTCCCCTCTGGATCGCCGTGTGGCTGAACGGCGCAATCTTGGCGATAATTCTCCCGCAGCTTCTGCACTCGATTTTCGGTGTGAATAGCCTGCTATCCACACCCATGGGGATGTTCGCGCTGATTCGCAGTTCAGCGTTCTGGCTTTCCTTGATAGCGGGCGCGTGGTTGGCGCTTGATCCTGTCGTCAAATGTACGTTCGTCATTGTCTATCAGCATCTGAAGTCGAGGCGCGAAGGTGATGACCTGCGCGGCTTACTAGCGAGCCTGCCTCGTGAACAGGAAAAGAAGGCGCAGATGATTGCATCGGAGGCGTCTCGCGGCAGGATAATGACCGGCGCGTTGCTCGTCCTGGCTGCTATTCTGCTTAGCGCTTCCCTGACAACGCCCGCGCGCGCGGCGCAAGTCCTGCCAACACAGAGCACAACGGAGCCGCTAGGCAGTTTGACCCACGAGGCACGAGTTCGAGGATTGCGTAAAGCCCTGGACGAAGAGTCACAGCGCGCGATTTATCGCTGGCATGACGCTGAGCACCCGAGTCCGCCAACTTGGTTTGACAACTTGCTTGCCAAGATCGGGCGCAGCATAGACCGCGCTTGGAATGCAATTGTGCGTTTTCTTCGCAAACTGTGGCCCAGCGGGTTGAACCTGTCGCTCGGAAAGGAAAGGGGTGGTAATTGGCAGCTGAAGGATCTTCGATTATGGCTGACGCTAATCGCGATTTTAACTCTCACGACGGGAGCGATGTTCTTTTGGCTGCGGCAGCGCGACGAGACAACAGTACTTTCCATTCCGCAGGAAATCGCTCCAGTCCCCGATCTGAACGACAGTGAGGTGGCGACTGAGCGTTCCGAAGATGAATGGTTCGCGCTTGCGAGCCGACTGGAGGGGGAAGGCGAATTGCGCTTCGCACTGCGTGCGACTTACTTCGGTTTGCTTGTGGGTTTGGCGCAGCGCGAATGGCTCACGATTCGCCGTGATCGCACAAATCGCGAATATCTCAATGAGTTTACGCGGCGATGGCGCCGGCGTCCCCAGGCGGCGGTCGAGGTGCGGGCGCAAATCCCTGAGAAATTGCGCGGCAGCCTGCGACAGTTTGACCGGGTTTGGTACGGGTTGCATACCGTAACGCCAGAGGCGGTCGCCGCTTACCGCCAGGATCAGCAGGAGTTTCTCAGCCATGTCTGACAATAGGCGGAGCGAAACCGTGGTGCTCAATTGGCGAGGTCCGCTGCTAGCTGCAGGGATATTCGCAGTTGTATTCGCGGTTCTGCTGCTCATGGCGCATCAGAACCAGTCAAAAACGAGTGATATGGGATCGAGCTTGCGCGAGGATCCCTACGGCACCAGCCTTTTGTTCGATTCCTACGGGCGTGCCGGGTATGAGGTGAAGCGCAGCCAGAATGAAGACTCCCTGTCCGATCAGGATGCGTTGAGGACAACAGCATTCTTTATTGGCGGCTACCCCGCTGATGATTGGAAAATGGAAAAGGGAAAACTTCGGATCGGAGAGAAGTTTCGCCGACGACTGGAAGATTTTCTTGCGCGCGGCGGACGCGTCGTGCTGATCGCTCCCGCGAGGAAACTAAAGTCCGAATCTCAAGGCTGGGAAGTCGAAAACAAGTGGAGCCAAACTGCAAATGAGTCCGGACCGGCTTGGATCTCTCCCGATGCCAGCGCGACGCCGACGGGCAGCGAGAAGTTGTTTCTCGGCACCAGATCCCCGTGGCTCGAAACAGATGTGGCTTGGACGGCGCTCTACGCAGGCCCCGCGGGGGCCAATGCAAACGCTGACGCATCGGCGCGTGTTTATATGGCAATGCGGTCGGTAGGAAATGGCGAGTTGATCGCCGCGAGCCAAGAATCGTTTCTGTTGAACGAGGCCATCAAGGAGCGTCCAAATCCGGTGCTGCTGGATTTTCTCGTGGGCGGCCGGTCGGTGGTGTGGGTGGATGAAACATTGCACGGACTGCATCAGGACGAGGGCGTCCTTTGGTTGGTGCATCGATACAGGCTGCAGGCCGCGCTCTTGCTTTTCTGGGCGACGCTGCTGGCATTGCTTTGGAGTATGAGCGGTGATTTGGTGCGACGTCCGGCTCCCGATCAGAATGTACAGCTCATGCGTCACACTGGTGGCGCCGGAGTGGCCGCGCGACGGCTGCTACAGCGAAGCGTTCCACGAGAACAGGTGGTTGCGGAATGCTGGGAACAGTTCCGTCATCGTTCGCCGCAGGACGCACAGGCTATTTCTGCAGACCCAGATAGCGGCGCGCGGCTGCAGGTTGCGCTCGCGCAGCCTGCTCTTGCGGGGTACAGGGAGTTAAGCCAGCTAATCGCGGAGCGCCACGCATTCGCAAAGGCTTTGGCTCACGGCAACCGCCATGTTCCAGATAGTTCCATAGCTTCACCGAAGACAAGTCCCGAGGAGGAACCGATTTCATGAATGAGAAACCGCCACTTGGTTCGGGCGTGCAGGCTCAGGATGCGCACGCAGAAACGCGATCGTCAGAGGATTCAGCCATGATCACGAGTGGTGCGCGCCGCGTTAGAGAAGCGCTAAGCCGCGTGATTATCGGCCAAAACGAAGCCATTGACCTCGCTCTTGTAACGCTACTCGCTGGCGGACACGCGCTGATCGAAGGCGTTCCGGGCGTGGGCAAGACGCTGCTGGTGAAAGCGCTCGCGCGTGCGGTCGCTGGCGAGTTTCAGCGGATTCAGTTCACGCCGGACTTGATGCCCGCCGACATTACCGGCACGAGCATCTTCGACCTGAAGACACAGGAATTCAGATTGGTGCGAGGGCCGATTTTTACCGATTTCTTGTTGGCGGACGAGATTAACCGTGCTCCCGCAAAAACACAATCGGCCTTGCTGGAAGCCATGCAAGAGCGACAGGTAACAATTGATCGCGCTTCTTGCGCGCTGCCGCCAGGGTTCGTTGTCTTCGCGACGCAAAACCCGATCGAGCATCAGGGAACATATCCGCTTCCGGAGGCCCAGAAAGATCGCTTTCTACTGAAGATACACATGGGCTATCCGACAGCGGAAGATGAGAACGAACTGGCGCGCTTGGCAGCGGAAGGCGAAGCGCCGGAGCGTAGGTTGGCGGAAGAGCTGCGCGTACCCGTCTTGAAACCTGACGAACTCGAGCAATTGCGCACGGAGACGGAGCGCGTGCGCGTCAGCGAGGCGGTAAGCAGTTACATCGTTAACTTGGTTCGGCAAACACGGCAGCACTCAGCAGTGTGGGTTGGTGCTGGGCCGAGGGCGACGCTCGCATTGCTTTCGGCGTCGCGGGCACTTGCGGCACTCGAAGAGCGCGACTTCGTACTGCCTGAGGACGTAAAGACCCTGGCCGCTCCCGTGCTAGCGCATCGCATCGTTCTGCGACCAGAGTTCGAGATGGAAGGTGTCGAAATTCGCGAGATAATCAACGCGGTACTGGAGACGCTGGAAGTACCGCGGTAGGCTGCATACGTTTTTCAGCGCGGCAGGTGTAGGCATCGAAGCGGGCAAATCATGATGGCTGGAAATGAAAGGTCGATGGGAGTCGGGGCGCACAGCGCGCCTCTTGTCGCCGAGGTCGAAGCCACGGCGGCGTCGAAGAGTCGAGCCCTGCTTGTGTACGACAAATCTGGGCAGCGCGTCGCGCTTCATCCAACGGGAACCCAGCTCAGTCCAGAGGTGTTGCTTGCGTGGGTGATAGGACTATTGGCCGTTGGAGGCTGTATTGCGCCGTGGCTCAGCCGCGGATGGCTATGTTTCGAACTGATCGGCACAGTTCTGGCGCTGCTGATCTGTGTTGACTCCCTCGCGCTGTGGCTTACTCGGAGAGAATATGCACCAGTCCTGCTGTTGCCCGAAGGAGGCCTTAGGGGACGTGAGGGGCAGACCATCCGGGTTCCGCTCGCATTTATCGGCTCGGAACGACGCCGACCGTCCTGCGAAGTCCGCGTGGGACTCATGGCGGCAACGCATGAGAGCGAAGCCGCTGTTCGATTAGAAAACGAACCTCAGCGGCTGCGACTCGATCATTCGAATTTCGCCGAAGAAGGATCGACAAAGGAAAAATCCGCGCAAATTCCGCTCTGGCCATGGATGCCGGAGATCGCTTTGCTGCGGCGTGGGTTGTGGCCTGGGCCGCGTGTTGGCGTTGAGCGACTGTCGCACTTCCGAATCTGGCGGTTGAGACAGTGGTTTGATTTGCCGGAGCCTTTGCGAATAGAGGCGGACTTGCGGTCCGGGCGACAGGAGATTCTGCGCAGCCCGATTTACCGCGCGCTTGTAGCCTCTCAACAGACACCTTGGACTGGGCAGGGGCGCGAGTTCGAGCGATTGCGGGAGTACCTGCCTGGCGATAGCTACTCAGAGATCGCGTGGAAGTCAACGGCGCGTCGTGCTGCTCCGGTCACGCGGCTATTCCAATGGGAGCAGAAGCAGGAAGTCTATTTTGTGGTGGATCAATCTCGGGCTTCCGCGCTTGCGCTCGATCCAAGCATAGCTTCCGAGAGTTGTGTTTCTCAAAAGCGTGCGCCGCGACGATTGCTGGATCTCGCCGTGGAGACGGCACTAGTGGGCGCCACCGTCGCGCTTGAACTTGGCGACGAGTTTGGCCTGGTCACCTACGCGGATGAACCGAAGTCCTGGTTACGCGCGGGAAGCGGTCAATCTCACTTTCATCAATTCCGTGAGCGACTGTTAAATATTGAGCCTTTGCCGACGACTGCGGATTATGAAGCGCTCTTCAGCGAAATTCGGGTACGGCTGCGTCGGCGTGCTTACCTGCTGCTGGTGGCGGATTTGACGGAGCGCTCAGGTTCGGACTCCTTGCGTCACGGGGTAGGCCTAGTTCGCTCGTCACATGCCCTTCTGATGACTAGCATCTTGCCTTCTCATGCGCGGCCGGCATTTTCGCCAGAGGACGAGTTGCACACCGACCAGGATGTGTATGCGGCGCTCGCAGGTGAAAAAGAAAACCAGCGCCTCGGCGCATTAGCGAGGCAAATGCGCCAATTGGGCGTGCAACTCCGGTATGTCCCTGCAGACAAGTTCTTGAGAACAACTGTTGAAGGATACCTGGAAAGCAAGCGGGAGCAGCGACTGTGATTCTAAATCTTGAGAAATTTCAGGCACAGGCACGACAGCGCTGGGAAAACCTCGAATTGCTGCTGTGTGCGCTCGAGAGCCGGCCGGACCGCCGATTGAATTCAGCGGAAGCGGAACAACTGCAGGAGCTCTATGCCCAGGTTGCTGCAGACTTGAATCGCGTCACTCACGGCGCGTTGGTCCCCGAGCTAAGACAATATCTCGAGCGACTGGTGGCGCGAGCTTATGCGGAACTGTATTACGCGCCGCCGATACCCGCCGAACTTTGGCAACCGCGTCGCTGGTTGAGAATTTTCACTGCGTTCCCGGAAACGTTCCGGCGTCAGTCCCGCTATTTTGCGATGGCCTTGTTCGTCACGGTATTGGGCTGTGCGCTGGGCGGACTGGCGGTGCGCTACGATCCGACATCTGTGGACGTTCTGCTTCCGGCAGATTATCTGCGCAATCCGGGTGAGCGCGTTCATGAAGCGGAGCAAGGACAGAGTGGGCGCGAACATTCGGCGCAGACCGAAGCCGCATTCTCGGCGCAACTGATCCGTCACAACATCCAAGTCGCGCTACTCGCGGCAGCTCTCGGTGTAACGTTCGGTATCGGGACCGCACTTCTCCTCTTTGAAAATGGCGTGCTGCTCGGGGCAGTGGCGGTTCGCTACACGCAGCAAGGCTTCGGCCTTTTCATGACAGCGTGGCTGTTGCCGCATGGCGTATTCGAGATTCCGTCGATCCTAATTGCCGGACAGGCAGGGTTCTACTTGGCGCGCCTGCTGCTGCGTCGGCGCGAAGATCGCAATGTGCGTCACTCCGTGCGCGAATGGTTGATCCTCGTCGCTGGACTGGCCATGCTGCTGGTGTGGGCTGGACTGATGGAAGCTTTCTTTTCTCAGCACCACGCACCAGTTCTGCCGTATTGGTTCAAGGTGTCGGTTGGCGTAGCGGAGCTCGTGCTGCTGACGGCCTACCTGCTGTTGGTCGGGCAGAGGGGAAATAACTCGGAAGTGCACACAGAAGTTCTTTCAGAGGGCGAATGACAAATTCTCCAATCCGCTCGTCACAAACGGCCGAACTGACCATTGCAACGCCGGAAGGCGTGCTCTTTCGATTGCCGCTCGCCGGTCCCGCGTCCCGCCTTTGTGCAATGTTGCTCGATCTCGCGATCGTGTTGGGTGTGGTTAACGGGATAGGGCTGCTCGTCTACAGGATCTTCGCGAAAGCACCAGGATTTGGGGTCATGGTGATCACGCTCGCGGAATTCGTGATTAGTTTTGCGTATGGAGCATTGATGGAGGGATTTTGGAACGGGCAAACGATTGGAAAACGCCTATTCCATTTACGCGTGATTGATGAGGCTGGACTTCCGTTGCGGATCGAACAGGCATGGGTGCGGAACCTTATGCGCGTCGTTGATGCGCTGCCATTCGCCTATCTGGTTGGAGGAGTCTCCGTACTGAGCAGTTCCGCAATGCAACGTTTCGGCGACCGCGTGGCGGGGACGCTCGTTGTACGCCAGACACCCCTGGCCTTGCCTGGGGAGGAATTTTGGATCCGGCAAAAATACAATTCTTTCATGGAATATCCCATGATCGCGATGCGCCTCCGTCGAGCCGCAACGCCGGAACTGGCTGGTCTGATTCAAGATGCGCTGCGCCGCCGCAACGAACTAGCCCCTTACGCACGACGAGAAATCTATCGCAAACTGGCCACGTATATTCAGATCGAAATCTCCTCATTCCCCGACGAATTGGTTGAGATGCTTAGCGATGAACAGTATTTGATCAATGCGGCTGGCGTGCTCTTCGGGGATCAACAGCAGTCAGGAGTCGTCAGTTAAGGCGAATCAGGCGACGCACATGGCGGTCGGTGGACCAGCGGAACCGCTTGTCATGGATACGTCAGACGCCGAATTCTGTGCTCAAACAGCGCGAATAACTTATGAGACCATCCTCAGGAAAGCTTCCGGTCATTTGACGTCTCAAACTTCAGAGATATCCAAGCGTGATATGTCGCGAATATGCGGTTTTATTGGTCGGAGAGTTCAGTTTAACAAAGGGCGACCTGGTGGCCATTTCTAAATTCAAGCAAGCATGTGGAGCACACATCGATCCGGGAATCTTCGCCGCTTTGCGAGCGCCTGGCTAAACACTTAAAGCCGTTCAGTCGCTCGGCCACCGCTTGGCTTGCAAGGCCTCTCCATAGTTTTCCCGAAACCGGCTTCGAGTCATTTATCGACCGAAATCCTTAGCGTGCAATGCGAGTTCACTCTGGGTTCCCAGATCCAGACTTCGGAGAAATTTATAGTCAACCCTAATCGCAATCCCGTATCCTCTACCTTCCGCGAACCGGTTTTGCGCCCGCATTGCGGCATTAATGAGGCGGGAGGGATCTTTTCTTGGCACGCCTCTTCCTCTCTCCTCGGCGCTGGCCCTCCTATGGCCTCTCACGTCCCCCACACTCAATAGCCGGTTCCCACTCTGGAATCGGCTCCGACCCAAATCTCCGAGCAGCGAAACACGGGCTCAACGCAGTGACGTATCAAAACAGCAGGGACTAATGACACACAGCCGACAAATTCCCCGACGTAGTATAGGTACGTTCTATAGAAATTGTGATTTGTCGCCGGATTCTTGTCTGTGATGATCCTCGTTGTTGCGCTATGAAATTGCCTCAAACGCGAAACTTGGGCAACAGCATCAGGCATGGCCATTCCTGCTTTGAGTTCAATCACCACTGTCTTTTCATTCTTGTCCACCGCGGTAATGTCGATGCGGCCCGCATCAGTCGCCCGCTCTCTACCTTCATCGACAATCTTCATTCCAGACTCTAGTTGCTCGATATTAGTCCGCAATGCTGATTGAAGGTCGCGTTCGAGCCCGAAGGTAATCTCAGCCGCCGCTTCCAGGTCGTCTTCCGTGACCTCGGTTCCGATCCCCGGCCCACCTTCGATTGATTGATCGACATCTTTCCGGACTGTAAATCGCCAATCCCCATCCGAACCTTGAGTCCGAACAAACAGTGCGGTGCCCTCTGCCTTAGGGCAGTTGCACGCGGGCCGGAGATTCGCAGGACTCCCATCCAGTTGTACAGCATGATCTCCCGGGATCACAGAGTTCGGAGAGCCGGAGTAGTCGGCAGTTGCCACGGCGTTCTTAATCTGCACTGCCGTAAATGTCTCTCCTGAGTGCTCCGCAGCAAACTTCGCCAAAGCAGCGTGCGTTTTCGATCCGAATCTCACTCGCATTACCTCACTCACTCATCATTGTGCCGTTCCATTTAGGACGTTGGCGATCTTATCAGAGTTGATGTTTCATCCGGCCAGAAAATGACTGCGCCGTGCGCTGCAAGATCACCATGCTGGAGCACCTACCCCAGCGGCAGTGAGCAAGCCTTTGGGCTTGCAGGGTGCCAATCGAGTAGCGGCTTTAGATAGTTAGATACTAATTCGCTCAGAGTTGATGTATTCTGCTAGACGCTAAAAAAGTTGGCAGTGTTCATCGCAAGAAAACTAAACTCGGAGACGGGATCACCCTTTCAAGGAAGAATTTCTATAGCTCCCCAGCACGATTTCGATTTACAAGCGCAGCCGGAACAGAGCTGGACAGTCTCGATGGCTACAGTTGTAGAGGGCATTCTGAAGTTGATCTCCAGCAATCCGAAGGAAGACTCCAACATAATCATGGCTTCTGATTCTCGGAAGCGTTCTGCATTAATGAACGGTGTCCGCCGCGATGGCTCCGTTTTGCGCCAGCAATATTTGGATTTGAATGACCTGCTCATTTATCGGTTGGTTCATAACTTCTTCCGAGCAAGCGATAACGTATTCTGGTCACACGCGGCAGAAGGCTCATTTATCGCTAAGAACGTCGGAATTCAAGCGCTGTTTGATGTGTTGCGTCACTCAGCCCCGAAGTTTCTTGTGGCAAAAGATGTCAGTGTAGATTTTCTGACAAAGTATTTAGGCCCCGCCTCGAGCCTCGACTTCACCAAACCTGAATTCAGGAATCCGTCTGGCTCGGGTCGTACTCGAATAAAGCAGGCGATCAAAGAACTGATAGATATCCCGGTTTGAGGCGGATACCGAATGCTATGAGTGGTATCTTCACGACTTATAGCCCCTGTCTATAAATCCCTTCCAACAAAGTCTTAGACAACCATCCGAGGCGCCATTAAGCTCACGTGCACTCTGGCGGATTCTCCGAATCCGCGAATTACCTTGACCAGCCCAAGGAGTGCGAAATGTCCATTAATGCCGGGAAGCCAGCTACTTACAGCCCAAAACTTGTTGAATTTGAGCGTTTGCTCGATGCCGAAGAGGCAGCAGCTTTGCTCAGGATTCACCCTAAGACATTGCAGCGTATGGCCCGCCAAGGGAAGCTGCCTGCCCATCCTTTCGGGGATGGCCAAAGAAAACGGTGGAGATTCCTGATGACCGAGCTTGACGCCTGGATGCGGGCTCGTAACAATGAATTTGCTACCCGTGCCGCGTAAGCAAGGAGCGATCTTTGGTGCGTGCACGATTTCAACGTGGATGGCTAGCTCAGCGTCCGCGAAAGCGTGGGGCCGTTTGGCTCTATCACTTTCGCGAATATTCGCCATCCGGCAAGGCCCAACAGCGAACCGTCACGATTGGCCCGGTTTCGAAATACCCAACCGAGGCCGATGCCAATCGAGCCGTGGAACTGATAAGGCTCAACATCAACCAAGAGGTCACTGACGATAGACCAGGACCTCTATTAACCGTCGAAATCCTGGCCCGCCACTACACAGAGCGCGAATTGGGCAATGATCACGACGACGATGATTATGCGAAGTCCTCGACCACGAAGGACATTTACGAATCCATTCTTAAGAATTGGATCGTACCGAAGTGGGGGCCGTATCGGCTGAACGAGGTTCGGACGATCGCCATTCAGGACTGGCTGCGTGGGCTGACGCGAAAGGCAGGCGGCCCGCTAGCCAGATCGACGAAGTCGAAGATCCGGAATGTGATGCACGTATTGTATGAGCATGCGATCCGGTACGAGTTTACGGAGCGCAATCCGGTCACGCAGGTTCGTCAGAGTGCCAAGCGGGAATCTCTGCCTGACATTCTGGATGCAAGCGAGCTTGCATCCTTGCTTTTAGCACTTGGACACCGGGAACGTGCAATGGTGCTCATAGATGCGGCGGCGGGACTTCGTCGCAGTGAACTGTTCGCATTGAAGTGGGGCGACATTGATTTTGAAAAGAAGCAGGCCAATGTCACTCGTTCGATCTTTCACAATACGAAGCGGGAGCGCGTTGGAAGGTGCAAGACCGAAGCTTCCCGCAAGCCGGTGCCGCTCGATGATGTTTTGCTCGAACAGCTGTCTCTCTGGAGACGGCATTGCGAGTATCCTCTGGCGGAAGACTGGATCTGGGCCAGTCCAGCAACTCACGGAAAATTTCCGTATTGGCCGCAGACAATCATGCTGCGCAACATCCGTCCGGCTGCAAAAACGGCGGGGATCACGAAGCATATCGGCTGGCACACGTTCCGGCATAGCTTGTCGTCGTTGCTCCGGGCGAACGGAGAGGATATCAAGGTCGTCCAAGAGCTGCTGCGGCATGCGAACAGCAAGATCACGCTGGACATCTACACGCAGGCGCTTTCGCCCACAAAACGTGAAGCGCAGAGCAAGGTGGTCAGAATGATTTGGAACAAGGAAAAGGCTTCGGAAAGGGAAACTGACTCAACTGCTGTATAAAGCTGTATGGTCGTTGTAACAGGAACCTGCTCTAACTATAAGAAAAGAAATGGTAGGCACGAGGAGACTCGAACTCCTGACCTCTACCGTGTCAAAAAAACCTAGTGCAAGCGTTTCAATAACTTAGACGTCCTCGGTGGCCCCAGAACGTCCCCGAAGCTACACAAAATTAAGATCCAACGTCCCTTTCGACGTCCCTCATTCATACATCTTTCCGTGTTCCATCGAGATGCGACAAGCGTTGCCCCTCGTTTTGATGGCTGCTTGGTGCGATCGGCATCGTGTTGAACTACATCAACCACGCTGTTCGGGGTACTTCGGTACGAAAATCGCCGATCCAACCCTTCAGTTGCTGTACGCGATTGAGAGCGCCTCTACGCCATTGGCTCGAGACGATGTCAGGCCTCGGCCAGTGCTATCGTAGGTGTGCGACTCGAGGACTTTGCCCTGCGAGTCTTTGACGGAGGTAATCAGGTACGAGCCGTTGGGATCGCTGTATTCGAAGTTCTCTGTCGACTGGTCAGGATTCGTAACTGTTACCAATCTTCCTTGAATGTCGTACGAATAGCTCAATGAAATCCCGATGTCTGAAGTCACTGTGCTCACCAGACGGCTTGTGTTTGAAGTATAGGCAAAATAGAGATGTCTTGAAGCGGAATCGGTAACCGTGACGATGCGGCCCAGTGAATCATAAGCGATTTGAGTCGTGTTGCCGTTGCGGTCTTTGATTGCAGTCAGAGCTCTACTCGCGTTGCTGAAATACCTGGTCTCACCGCTCTCAAAGGTCAATGTCCAGTAACTACTCCCCGGAGTTAACACGGTTTTCGTGCTCATGGGCACAGCCGCAGTCCATACCCCCCCGTTGAGAGCGAAGTACACGAAACTGCCATCCCCTGCGGAGTATGCCCACATGCCGTCGCTTGCTAGGTGTACGTTCTCTTCATAGGTAGATCTCCAGCGTGGGCCGAACAATCCAACGGTGGAATCAGGCTCATCACTCGGCCATAGACTGTTCCAGATGCGTTTCAACGTCAGTCCTGGGCCGGTTCCCGGAAGCTTCTTTACATCCGTTTGTGAGATGTAGGTATTGCCAGTCGCTAAGTTTATCGGCTGTCCACAGGAAACATCGTTGCTGGGACTGTTTGTACCGCCCGGCTTGCAGGAGCATGGCCCTGCTTCCGAACAAGATCGTTTCTTGCAGGTGGGAAGTGCCAATACCGAGAATGGCACCGAGTTGGGCATATAGTCCATCCCCACCGCCGCATTTATCCATGTCGCTTGTGTAGGCGCCCCGACACTTATGTCGAAGGTCCCCAAGGAACCTGTCGAGTAGCACCCGTAGCTGTACGGTGTGGGATAAGGGCAGCTTTTGCCAATGTTGGAGCTGAAAACGACCGGGAGGGGTCCGTGCCAACTGGAAGGAATGTTGATCACTACATTTAGCTTTCCTCGACAGCCATCCCACTCGGAAACAGTGGCAGAGACGACAGCAAGAGGCCCGTCAGATTGCGCGACAATCTGACCAACAGCCAAAAGCAAGATTGCTACAAGTAATTTTAGTTTCATCTCTGCCTCCATATATCATATCTAGTTCAAGTAACCCCGCCAGAGCCTGGCTTTCTGCAAACACACCGGGGCCAAATGTATTGACTCCGTCACTCATGAATGGTCGGCAGTGCAATTCAGCCAAATCTCCCAGTCCGTCTTCACCAAGCAGCTAGCGTAATCTGTACAGACGATCGTCTAGCAAGAAGGAACAAGAGAACTGGAATACACAATGTGAGCAGTTGCCTATAGCGCATTTCGAATCGCCTTTCTAAGACCCGAGTAATTCCCGGGAGGTCACCTTGCGAGAACCACTCTCGCCGCACAACTGTATTGCATTGCCACCACAATCTCCGCAGCCGAATCGTAGGATGTGGCGCTGTAGTGCTCAGAGCCCAAATGCCCCAACTTCCAACTTCTAACCCCACATTAGCCAACTACAGGCGGACGTCAGCCACCCGCCCTGATCTCGCTCAATCCCGTGCGGCACCTCACCTAGAAGGCACGAGGTATCTTCAAAGCGTTCATTTTCACTCCGCCATAGCTTTGGACAGCCCGCCCGCCTCGCGCCCAGAGTTGGAACAGCGCCAACTCTGATGGGCCACCCGCCCAACTTCATAACTATCGTAATAACTTTCGTATTTGTGAGCCGCCCCTCAAACGTAGAACAACGCCTGTCGACCTGTACATGAGCCAACTAAGGAGTGCCCACCAAGCGGTTCCCACAACTACGAACAAGGGGATGGCGGCCCCATTCCATCGAATCAGAACATCAGAAATGGGCCAATCCACTACGAGAAGCGCTCCTATCCAGTCCCAATTTCCAAATCCCACGGTGAATGCAATAGCGCACAGACATAGGTGCGCGACTGGTAAAGCAAAAGCCGCGAGCCTAGCCCGTTTCTTCCAGCGTTGTTGCTTCATCTAGAACAACCCTCTCTATTTCTTGCAGGAGCAGGATGGATCGTCATCCCCAGCCATCTCAGCAATCTTCCAATCAGGCATATTGTCCATCGCAACAGGAATCTCCCACGCTTGTCGATTCTTTATCCCCGAAGCCCTCGCATCCTCCGCCAACATGTTAATTGGCAGTGCGCATGCACGCGATACGCCCTGCCTTGTTGCACTTGTAAGCCTGCCGACATTCGTAATACCGGATATCATGGGTTCGGCAAGCATCATCTAAGTTGTCGATCGGAACCGAATAATAGAAGTCGTGATCGTGATGTGAGTCGTATTGCTCAATCCTTCCGCCGGTGCAGTCGCCACCGCACCAATTCCCGTAAATCTTTCCTCTCCCCGACGGATCCTTCGCATTTGTCGGGCTGTTGTCGACGTACTTGTAAAAGTCGATTCCGCCCCAGAATCGTACCGGATCTTCGCTCAGGAACCTGCCGATGGTGGGGTCGTAGTATCTGGCGCGATAGTAAACAACGCTGTCGTACGCGTATCCGGTCTGCATCATAAGCATGGTGACTGCCGCGTCGTATCTGGTCTGCGTCACTTCAGCCCTTAGACGCTCGTGCGATTTTCCCTGCACGGAGGCGCTTGACAATTCCGTAAACTCCCCGTATTTCGCGGCTAACGACGTACCACCACAGGGTACCCATCAGCCCCAGTGAAAACAGAGGATCGACTGATTGAAATAACAGTTCGACCACAAACGAGATCGGAAAATCAAGAACAAACAAGACCTTCAATATCACTGCCTTGCCGATCACCACGCTCAAAGCAAGAACACACAGGTGTAACAATGGCAATATATGAAACCCAATTAAAGAGGTCATCTTTTTACGGGTCTCTGTCGGGTCACGGTGCAGTGTAGTCAGCCATGAGCCCAATGATGAATCTGCTTTGTAGCCGAGCAGGGACCACCAAAGGGTCCCGAGAACAACGAAACAAAACAGAGGCCAATACTCCCCCAGCCGAAAGAATTGATCGCCTATACCTGCGAGTATGATGGACGCAAACCCGACCGGAAAATCAAGCAGGGTCATGTACCACCAACCTGCATCCACGTGCGCGCGCCCAATCGCCAAGCAAGCACCGAAATGCACGAGTGGGAATACTATCCTGAAACAAAATACCCTTGCCGGAATGCCCACAATCTCCCTTTCTTCAAAGCGTGCTGATGAGCTATTCCCTACTTGCCCTTGTCTTTACAGCCGCAGTGCTCATTCGTTCCCGCATCTGGCCATGCTGTGCCCAGTCCGATGCCGTCATAAACTAGCATGCCATCGCCAAACCAGTCGCTAGGTGGAATGGCGCGAAGAAGATCCTTATTACACTTCCGCATAAGGGCTCGTCGTTTCTCTTGATCACACGGCTCCTTCTTTCGGGCGTCGTAGTAGCATTTGTCGTGAACCATGCATGCTTCGTCCAAAGCATCTCCATCTTTTGGTTTGAGGTACAGCTTGTCGTGAGCTGGCGTGTATTCTTCAGCGAGCCCTCCCGTCCAAGTTGGGCCACACCAATACCCGTGAATCACTGCCTTTCCCGATGGATCTGTTGCATTTGGTGGATTGTTGTCAACGTACTTATAGAAGTCGATTCCGCCCCAGAAGCGGATTGGGTCTTCACTGAGGAACCTGCCGATGGATGGATCGTAGTATCTGGCGCGATAGTAGTAGAGGCCAGTTTCCGGATCTTGTTCGCGTCCGGTGTAGCGATAGGGATTGAATATTCCCTCAGTCGCGGTTGTGTTTCCAAAGCTGTCGTAAACATACGTCGCAACGGTTTGGGTATTGGTATTTGTAAGTGATGTTACTGAGCCGAGACCGTCGGCATGGTAGTAGCCGATGTAGCCTCCACGCCGCATCGCCAACGGTTCATCAATGCCCGTGCCTTGCGTGTAGCTTGCCACGACCCCGCCCGAAGCATTCAGCTCGGCGATTATGTTCGGTCCATCGTAAACGTAATTTGTGACCGAGCCAGCCGACGCCTTCTGAATACGTCGTCCGAAGGGGTCGTAACGGAAGCTTACCGTTCCGCCATTATTGGGCAGGGTGACAGACGAGAGCCGATTTTCGAGATCCCACGTGTAGCCGATCACGCTTGTCCCACTTGTCTTACTCGTCATACTGCCGTTGTTGTTGTATGCATAGATGGAGCTGGCAAGCGCAGTCAGTTCATTCGAGTTGTTATACGAATACTGACTTAGCCGCGACGACAGGCGATTGCCGACAGGATCATAGTGGTAGCTCTCCGTTTGACTTGCCCCTTGCAGGACCTGCGTGAGCTGGTAAACGGGGTCGTAGCTGTAGTTTTCCGTGATGCCGGTCAGTAGGTTTTGTTTTGACGTCCGGTTTCCGGAATTGTCGTACCCATAACTCGCGCCGTCGTTCGCGCCGGTGTGCAGCACGCTGAGAAGCCGTGAGAGCGAGTCGTATTGGTAGTTGGTACTCACGTTGTTGGGTCGCGATAACTGAGTACGGCGGCCGAGCGCATCATAGTCGACACTGAGATTCCCTGCCCAGGAGTTCGTCAAGCTGGTCATGCGGCCCAGAGTGTCGTACTGGTAGGTGTTCGTGCTGCCGTCGGCGAGGGTGCTACCGACACGGTTGGAAGCGGCGTCGTACGTGTAGGCATTCGAGAATGTCTGCCCCGATAGGAATGCATATGAGGTCGAGGTTCCGATGAGACGCCCCATCTTGTCATAAGCAAATCCATAGCTACCTGTGGGATCGTTCACCTGCTTGACCCTGCCAACGAGATCATAGGTGTACTCGAGTGCAGTAGAGCCAGAATACTGTTTCTGCAGGAGCCGCCGTAGTCCGTCATATGCGTACGTGATCGTCTGCCCATTCCGGTCAGTCTTCGACGTCAAATTTCCGACCGTATCGTATGAGTATGACTCCGCAAGGCCTGATGGAAAACTCGTCTGCTCTACGCGATTGTCGGCACCGTAGGTGAACGAAGCGCTGTGTCCGTTCGCATCCGTTATGCTGGTTAAGTTGCTCTCTGTATCGTATGCATACTGAGTAGCGCCCCCATTAGCATCTGTCACCGAGATCAGGCGGTCAGCATCGTCGTAGGCGTAGGAGGTGGTGTTGCCATTTTGATCGGTAGTCGAGATCTTGCGTCCACGATAGTCGTAACCAAAACTGGACGAGGTGCCGTCAGGATAGGTAATGCTGGTCAACCGATCTCCCACATCGTAAGCAAAAACAGTGCGGTTCTTCATCGGGTCGACCACCGCAGTCCGGTTGCCACGTATGTCGTATTCGTAGCTGGTCACATTTTGTTGTGCGTCGGTAATGCTCTGAACCAACCCGACGGAATTGTAGACCATTGTGGTGATGCGGCCCAGTGGATCGGTAGTCTGCAACAGATTTCCATTTGAGTCGTAGGTGAACTGGGTCACGCTTGGCGCGGTGCTTGCGTCTTGGGACGGTAACGTCACCGACGCCAGGTTTCCATTTGAATCGTAGGTGTTGGTGGTCACATTCCCTAGTGGATCAGTGGAAGTTAGCACCTGAGATTTGCTGTTGTACGTGTATTGCGTGGTGGCGGAAGTTGTCGAATCCACTTGAACCGTTATCGCCGCTGCGTTTCCGGAGCCATCGTACTGGTAACTGGTCTGATATCCAAGTGCATTCGAGGTAGAACTGGTCCGACCATTGCCATCGTACTCTCTCGATACGGCTTCGTATCCTGTGCAGCTCGAGCATCCAGGACCGTTCACAGCAACCACTGTCCCGTTTGATGAGGTGTAAGTAGTCTGTGCGCCCCGCGAATTGGTGAGCACAGCGACTGTGGATGAGGTCGGTAGCGGCACTACGTCGAACACCTTGGACGAGCTCGTTAGACCGTTTGCATTGACCACCACGGGTCCCGACGTGGCATTGCTGGGTGCGGGCACCACAATTTGAGTGTCACTCCAGAAGGTTGGTTGCGATGCTGCCCCATTAAACAGCACGGAACTACTACCCTGAGTCGCGCCGAAGCCGCTCCCACTGATTGTGACCAGGGTGCCGATGCTTCCGTAAAAGGGACTGATCGAGCTGATGGCGGGCGGAACAACCGTGAACACAATGGTTGCGTTGCTCTCTGCAGAGTCGGTAGATATATACACGGCCCCCGTAACTGCCCCGGGGGGGATAGTGGCGGAGATTTGGCTGTCGCTCCAATTCACCACAGTGAGCGGAAGATTGTTTAGCGTTACAACGTTGGCGCCCTGGGTTGAGCCGAAGCCGTTTCCGCGGATCGTAACCGCTGTTCCGGGTTCTCCTGAGGTCGGCAAGATATTCTGAATGGTGATCCCAGAGAGAGTAAACGTCAGTGAGTTGCTACTTGTCCCTCCAACTGTCACTTGAACTGCGCCGTTAGTAACTCCTGCCGGTACAGTTGCCGTGATCGAGGAATTGCTCCAGCTCAAAATCGCGGCATTAATTCCGCTGATTTTAAGCGTACTGGTACCTTGACTGGAGTGGAATCCAAGCCCCTTGACTGTAACAACGTCCCCAACTCCGCCAACACTCGGAGTAATGATATCAAGACGGGAGGGGGTAACCACAAAGTTCTGGTCGGTATTGCTCTGCCATACGTTAACCTGCATGCTAAGAACTCCGGCTGTTGCCGTCTCCGGGACAACCGCGACGATTTGCGTATCGCTCCAGCTGATCACATTGAGCGCGCCGCCATTCAAAAGCAATGCACTGTCGCCTTGCGTAGGACCAAATGATGTGCCCGTAATTGTTACAACGGTGCCCACGGGGCCGCTGGCTGGTGTCACACCGGTTATCGTAAGGGCAGGCATCTGATCCAGAATGCAGGGGGCAGGAGACGAGGTGACAGTCTGCTCGGAGCACATGTATAGAAAATGGTCGGGAATAGACTGATTGTTGTATTCCGTTGCGATCCAATCTGCCGAGCGAGCTACAGTCGAAGCGCGGGCTTCGTCAATCACTCCCCACATATTGGGAGAAAGATACAAGTCATTGCTTGTCCCAGTTCCGTAGTTAATACTTCCTGTCAGCGCCCTCGATCCCGCTTGCAAGCCATTTTGATAGATAATCAGGTTATCGCCGTCAAAAGTGCCAACCAAATGCACCCACTGCCCCGTCAGAAGCGCGCTTCCCCTCGCGGTGTTGGGACCAGGCCGCCCGTTGACAATGCTCCCATTGACTGAAAACACAGGGAACTGCTCGTCGAGACCCATCACGTAAGGAGAGGAAAAACCATTGTTTGAAAGCGAGGCAATATATTGAAAGTCGTAGTTCACGCCCGCGAAGTAGAGGTGCGGATTCAACCAGGTTTCCAGAGTGATAGCTGTTCCTGGTTCGAAGGAGCTGCTCGATAGTATACGGAATTTGCCATTGAAACTTGAACTGCCTGCCTCTCCGATTTCACCCGTCGTAGCCGCTAATCCATTGTTAAGGGCATCGTTATGGTTCGCCGTGGAATCACTCGTGCTCAGGGCTCTATTTCCGAAATGCCACACTCCCGCATAACCGTTCTTCCACACCCCAGCCCTGTTTTCCTGAGAAGCAATTACCGCACCGTTTCCGTACCACATGTAAATCATCGTGTCGGTCGTGTGAGACAACAGCGGTATCCGTACCCAGAACCCAGCTTTACCCGACGCCGGATCGTAGTTGTCGATCTCGTGATCCAGTCTGTTCTGTCCTGCCGCATCCGATGTGAACACAATGTCGTACCCGTTCACGTTCTGCACACGTCCGCCATTTACAACTCCCGCCAAGGATGGGAATATCCCCGATACAAGCACTGGGAAGTCCGTCTGATCCGTACGAACAACTTGGCGGTGATCGATCGTAATCGAGCGGACATATGTGTAACTCGTTATGGGTGGCTGTTTGCAAGACGTAACCTGACCGACGGAGCTCTGCTCCGGGCAGATGGTCACGAATGCCGTGACTGAACTTTGATTGTTGTACTCGGTTGCCATCCAGTCTCCCGAGCGCGCCACCGTCGAGATGCGAACTTCATCAATCGATCCCCACATGGCGGCAGCGAGATACAAGTCGTTGCTTGTCCCAGGGTTTGATCCGTAGTTGATAGTTCCTGTGAACGCATTCGATCCCGTTCGCATACCATTTTGATACATGATGACGTTGTTGCCATCGAGGGTGGCAGCCAAGTGCGACCACTGCCCCCCTGAAATAGCCATTCCCAACGTGCTGTTTCCGCTGCCAGGTGCCCCGTTAACTGTAAACAAAGGAGACGCCCCATTAAGACTCAACACATAAGGACATGAATAAGCGCAAGTTGAAAGTGCAACGATCTTTTGATAATCGCCTTGGAAGTAGATGTTCGGATTCAACCAAGTTTCGAGAGTTACAGTAGTTCCTGGTTCTAAGGAAATGCTCGATGGTATTCGGAAGCTGCCATTGAAGTTAGAGCTTCCTCCTTCCCCAATTTCACCCGCCGCCGCCAATCCGTTATTGATTCCATTGTTCAAGTTAGACGTCGAATCACTCGTACTCAAGCTATTATTGCCAAAGTGCCACACTCCGGCGTAAGCGTTCTTCCACACCCCAGCCTTGTTCTCCAGAGATACCAGCAGATCACCGTTTCCGTACCACATATAGATTGTCGTGTCTATCGTGTGCGACAACAGCGGGATTCGTACCCAGAACACAGCCTTGCCCGACACTGAATCGTAGCTGTCGATCTCATGGTCCAGCTTATTGAGTCCCGCTGCATCTGACGTAAACACAATGTCGTACCCGTTCGTGTTCTGAACATGCCCGCCATTCGCAGCCGCCGCCAAGTAGGGGAATATCCCAGTGACCAGCACGGGAAAGTCCGTCTGATCCGTACGCACAACCTGCTGGTGATCAAGCACAATCGGGCGTACGTACGAATAACTCCCCGTACCCACGTTGAATGTGAGCCCATTGCTTCCCATGGCTGCAACTGTCACTACCACAGTGCCGCTCGTTGCACCGCTCGGAACTGGAACAACAATTTGCGTATCACTCCAAGCAGTCGAAGTTGCAGGTATCCCATTGAATGTGATTGTGCTGCTACCTTGCGTCGCTCCAAATCCCGTACCGGCGATGGTTACTGGAGTACTTGTAATGCCGGAAGTTGGTGAAAGATTGCCGATGACAACGGGAACGGTGAACGCAGCTCCGTTGCTAGCGGCTCCACCAGCAGTCACCACAATGTTACCGGTCGTCGCTCCAGACGGCACCGGGACAGCAATTTGCGCATCACTCCAGTTCGTCGGAGTTCCCACCGTCCCGTTAAAGGTGACTGTGCTGGAATTCTGGGTTGTTCCGAATCCAATACCGGTCAGGGTTACTGCAGTGCCAGCAGAGCCAGTCGTCGGTGTCGCGCTATTGATAACAACTGGAACTGCGAAGGCGGCACCGTTGCTCAAAATGCCATTCACCGTGACGATCACACTTCCTGTAGTCGCTCCTGACGGCACTGCAACCACAATCTGCGTATCGTCCCAACTGCTTGGCGTAGCCGCCGTGCCGTTGAATACTACGGAACTCACATTTTGGCTCGCCCCGAAACCCGAGCCCTGTATCTTCACAACTGTGCCCGCGGCCCCCGTAGCCGGAGTCACTGTATTGATCAGCACAGGGACCGTGAAACTGTATCCCACACTTGCAACACCGTTTGCGGTAACCAGCACATTTCCGGTCGTCGCTCCTGAGGGCACCGGAACCACGATCTGCGTATCGCTCCAACTGCTCGGTGTGGCCATTATGCCGTTGAAGGTCACGGTTCCAGAATTCTGAGCTGCACCGAAGTTGACACCCGTAATGGTAATTGCAGTCCCCGCTGAGGCTGCGTTGGGAACCATTCCTGAAATGCGTGGATCTGATGCCCCGCCCTCGTCGCCAGTAGAGGCAAAGCTGCCCGGTGCATTCTGATTGTTGTATTCGGTGTTGACCCAGTCCGCCGTACGTGCGGAGGTAGAGAACCGAACTTCGTCTAGACTGCCCGGGAAATAGGACCAGCCACCCGGCGCACTCGGGTATCCGCTCGTGTAGGCGGTTCCCATGAAATAGGCGTACGCAGAAGAGTATGAAACCTCTGTGGCACTCTGCGATGCTGATGCGTGGCCGTCTATATATAACGTCTCGGTGCCGTTGATGTACGTATCCATGAGATAGTGCCATTTATTGTCACGATAGTCGGCGCCGGTCACTATCTGAGACGTTACCCCGTGGTAGAAAATCGTGGTCCGTATATGCCCTGCGGTGTCTAAATAAACGGCAGGTATGTAACCGGCGACCGTACCGCCAGGACCAAATCCACTAGTTTGGCCCAGAATCGCCCCGCTGGCCGTCGTCTTAAACCAGGTACCGAAGGAGAGGGAATAGTTTGGCGTAGAACCACTGGTTGGATAGCTCCCAAACAGAGTTGCAGGCACGATTATGTCACTTGAGGTTCCGTTGAACGTCCCAGCACCCCCAATAATGCCGCCGCTGGTCGTTGAAACGAAGTTTGTAGTGCCATTTGCATTGTTTCCTGTGGAATCGAGTGCTGGAGACCCCATGTGCCACACCGCTCCGAAACCGTTCTTCCACACCCCCGGCTTGTTCTCTTGAGAAGCTACTACCGAGGCGTTGCCATACCACATGTAAATTTGTGTGTCCACTGTGTGTGATAGCGTCGGAATTCTTACCCAGAACGCTGCTTGGCCCGTGGCTGCATTGTAGCTATCAATCTCGTGGTCCAACTGATTCTGCCCGGCCACATCCGACGTGAAGACCACGTCGTATCCGTTGTCGTTCTGCACCCGTCCACCATTTGTAACAGTTGTCAAATACGGAAATGTTCCCGAAATCATCACCGGAAAATCCGTCTGGTCTGTGTTCGCCACCTGCCGGTGATCAATCGTAACCGCTCGCACATAAGACATGCTTGTCGGAGGTTGAATGAGCTGGTACGGCTGCGGTGTTGTACCGGCATACTCAGTGGGAGAAACAAAGAAGAAACTTGCGGGCGAGGACTGATTGTTGTACTCCGCTACAATCCAGTCAGCAGTGCGGGCCGCCTGAGGTACTACTCTTACCTCGTCAACAATACCGGAGAACATAGAAGACCCCGCTACGTTTCCCACATTAAGATCAACGGTATTTGGTGAAACCGGCGACGCAACCGCGGCGGTATTACTGTCCAGAATTCCATTGACGAACAGATGCAGCGTGCTTCCGTCCCAAGTGGCATCTAATTTCGACCAGCTTCCATTAGGAATGCTCTGGTTGCTTACGAAATAATGCCATCCGTTGCTGTACATCCCGACAACGAGGTTATTGCCGTTCATCCGCAGCAAATACTGCCCATTTGTTCCTGCTGCCGTTCCTTTCGTTACAATGATGTTGGTGCTATTCCCGCTGTTCGGATTGACCCATGCTTGAAGTGTAAAGGCCGTGGGTGCATCCAAGCTCGCATCTTTCCGTGCGCAGTCGATTGCACTATTAGACCCATTGAATGCCCCCGCCGTCCCGACTTTTCCTGTAACCGAGGTCACGTTTATGCGTGTCCCGCAGGCGTTGCCACTCGGACTAGAATCCGAGAAGACGAAATTATTAGTCAGGTGCCATACACCTGCATATCCGTTCTTCCACACCCCTGGCTTGTTCTCTTGTGAGGCGACGACTGCACTATTGCCGTACCGCATGTAAACGCTCGTGTCCGTAGTGTGCGATAAAGTTGGAATTCTTACCCAGAATGCAGCTTTGCCCGTTGCCGCGTCATAACTGTCAATCTCATGATCCAACTTGTTCTGCCCCGCCGCATCCGAGGTGAACTCAATGTCGTACCCGCTCGCACTCTGAACACGCCCGCCGTTGGCCACTACCGCCAAGTACGGAAACGTTCCCGAAATCAGTACTGGAAAGTCCGTCTGGTCTGTGTTCCTAACCTGGCGGTGATCGATCGTCACCGCTCGCACATACGACATGCTCGTCGGGAGCTGAACAATCGGATACGGGATCGGGGTTGTGCCAACATACTCAGCAGGAGAAACGTAGAAGAAATTGCTTGGTGAAGACTGGTTATGGTATTCGGTCGTAATCCAGTCGGCAGAATGAGCGACACCGGTAGAAATCCGGAACTCGTCAGTCTTTCCAAACTGCTGGCCACCACCTTGGTAATTTCCCAAATAACTAATCTCTGCGGCGGACTTGAAGGGAACCGTGCCCACCTGAATGCCATCAACATAGAAAGTCGAGGTGGATCCCGTGGCTGCGACAACCAGATAATGCCAGCCATTTGAGAGGGTGTTAACGGCAAATCCGGAATCTAAGAATCCGGTTCCATGATTCGAGAAGGCACCTAAATGCCAATTGTTTTCGGAAACAATTACCTGATGGTCGTTGTTCACACCTCTTATTAGGGTGTTCCACGAGCCAGTGTTGGGCAAAGGCGTGCTGAACCAAGTACTGACTGTGTACGCGACACCCGCAAGCGGTATACTGCGAATGGCAAGGTTGTCGTTGCTTCCGGCAAAGTTCGCTGCGTTTCCAATCTGCCCGCTTATCACCGCAGGAGAGCCGTCTATAGTCCCATTGTTCGCATTGACGGTTGAATCTTTTGTGGACAGCACCACCGAATCTGAAAAATGCCATACTCCGCTATAGTGGCTATTCCACACCCCCTGCTTGTTCTCTTGCGAAGCTACAACTGCGCTGTTGCCATACCACATGAAGACCGTCGTATCTGTCGTGTGCGACAGCAGCGGTATCCGCACCCAGAACGCCGCCGTTCCCGTCGCCGGATTATAGCTATCGATTTCATGATCCAGCTTATTCTGCCCCGCCGAATCCGAAGTGAACTCAATGTCATACCCACTTGCGTTCTGAACATGTCCGCCGTTGGCTGCCGTCGCGAGATAAGGAAATGTCCCAGAGATCAACACTGGAAAATCTGTCTGGTCCGTGTTCGCCACCTGACGATGATCAATCGTGATCGCTCGCGCATAGGACATATTTGTGGGCGGCTGAATTATTGAATATGGCTGTGGCGTTGTCCCAGAGTACTCATCGAGAGAAATGTAGAAAAAACTGCTTGGCGAAAATTGATTATGGTACTCGGTCGCAATCCAGTCAGCGGAAGAGGCTCTTGTTGAGAGACGGACTTCGTCCAGCTTGCCATTCAGATAGGACCATCCCCCAACAGTTGAAGGCCAACTGTTGGTTTCACCGGTACCCAGGAAGTAACTATGCGTTAAGGTGTCATATACTTCTGAGACGCTTTGGGTACCGGAAATCTGGCCATCTAGATACAACATTTCTATCCCGTTGTTATATGTGTCCGTCAAGGAATGCCACTGATTGTCGTTGTATGTATTAGGGGTCTGGATCTGCTGAGACACGCTGCCATGCCAGAACATGCTCGTCCTTACGTGGCCGGCCGTGTCAATGTAAATGGCAGGGGCATAAATGCTGGGGGAGTTGTTAGGAACAGTTCCGTTGTCTTGGCCTAAAATGACCCCCGTTGATGCAGTCTTGAACCAAGTTTCAAACGATAGAGAATAACTCGTTGTTGAACCGCTGGTCGGAAGATTTCCAAAAGGAGCCGCTGGTAGAAGAATATAGCTACTTCCGCTGAAGCTTCCTGCGCCACCAAACATGCCTATCGTTGCAACTGCACCGTGATTAGTGCCGCTGTTGGCATTCAGTGAATCTGCCGCACTAAGGGTCGTGCCGTTCGACAGGTGGTATACACCTACATATCCATGGTTCCATACTCCCGGCAAGTTCTCCTGCGAGGCCACAACTGCAGTATTGCCATACCAGATATAGATCTGTGTGTCTGTGGTGTGCGACAAAGTTGGAATTCTTACCCAAAACGCAGCTTTGCCTGTTGCCGGGTCATAACTGTCGATCTCATGATCCAACTTGTTCTGCCCCGCCGCGTCTGAGGTGAACTCAATGTCGTACCCGCTTGCGTTCTGAACATGCCCGCCGTTGGCAGCCGTCGCAAGATAAGGAAATGTCCCGGAGATCAACACTGGAAAATCCGTCTGGTCCGTGTTCGCCACCTGACGATGATCAATTGTGATCGCTCGCGCGTAGGAGGCTGGTGCGACTTCGAAGGCTATGCCGTTACTTACCAATCCCCATACCGAAACCACGATGTCGCCCGACGTCGCCCCACTCGGCACTGGCACTACGATCTGTGTATCGCTCCAACTCGTTGGTGTCGCGGCAATCCCATTGAAGCGCACGGTGCTCGTACCTTGAGTAACGCCAAAAGCCTCCCCCGTGATCGTCACTGACGTACCAACCGGACCCGATGTCGGCGAGATCGCGCCAACCGAGGGCGGCACCAAAACCGTGAAGCTAGACCAACTACTTACCATGCCATTAACCGTCACCGACAGATCGCCCGACGTCGCCCCACTCGGCACTGGAACAACAATCTGCGTATCGCTCCAGTTCGTCGGTGTCGCCGACGTTCCATTGAAGCTCACGGTGCTCGTAGCCTGAGTGCCGCCGAATGTCGTTCCCGTGATCGTCACCGATGCGCCAACCGGACCCGACGTCGGTGAGATCGCGCCAACAGAGGGCGGCACCAAAACCGTGAAGCTCGTCCCTCCACTCGGCAAGCTATTTACCGTTACAACCACATTGCCTGTCGTAGACCCGCTTGGCACCGTCACAACAATCTGTGTATCGCTCCAGCTCGTGGGTGTCGCCGCCGTCCCATTGAAGCTCACCGTACTCGTACCCTGCGTCGCGCCAAACTGCGTCCCCGAGATCGTCACCACCGTGGAGACCGGACCCGACGTCGGCGAGATTGAGCTAACCAATGGCGGGAGCAGAACCGTGAAGCTTGCAGGACTACTTGCCAGGCTGTTAACCGTTACAACCGCGTTGCCGCTCGTCGCTCCACTTGGTACCGGCACCAAAATCTGCGTATCGCTCCAGCTCGTCGGCGTAGCTGCTGTCCCATTGAAGCTCACCGTGCTGCCATCCTGTGTCGCGCTGAAATGCGTGCCTGTGATCGTTATCGACGTGCCAACTGAGCCCGAGACGGGCGAGATAGTGCTAATCGAGGGTGGTACCAGGACAGCGAAGCCCACTCCGCTGCTTGCCAGTCCGCTGACCGTCACCACCACATTCCCGGTCGTCGCTCCGCTCGGCACTGGTACGACGATCTGCGTGTTATTCCAGCTCGCAGGTGTTGCCGCTGTGCCATTGAAGCTCACCGAACTCGTGCCCTGCGTCGGGCCGAAATTCGAGCCAGTGATCATCACCGGATCCCCGGAAGCTCCTACCAAGGGGCTAATTGACGTGATCCTTGGGTCCCCGATAACAATCGCTGCCGATGCCACCCAGACCGATGACGCAGCGCTGTTGTACGCCACTACGTAATAGGTCCCAGAAATTGCTACCGGCAACGTCAGCGTCGTCGTCGCCGTCGAGCTGCCGGCGCCTGCAACACTCGCAATATTTCGTACGCCAAGGGAGGTTCCAGCCGTTGCCGTCGCGCTCGTCGCAAGATAGAAGGACGTATAAGAACTCGACGACGCTCCACTTCCCGTGTTGCTCACTGTGTCCGTCACCTGGATCGTCGTACCCGCTCCATATGACCCAGCCCCCGCTACTGAAACACTCGTTTCCGTCAAACTCGGCCCACCCACGCTGATCGCTGCCGATGCGACCCAGACCGACGACGCAGCGCTGTTGTACGCCACTACGTAATAGGTCCCAGAGATTCCCACAGGCAATGTCAGCGTCGTCGTCGCCGTCGAGCTGCCGCCA
>WNGR01002310.1_pt1 | contig 48878 bp, 44 predicted proteins | sample 5407581 | NCBI WGS metagenome assembly WNGR01 (sample SAMN13153383, study PRJNA577476) | soil metagenome | isolation source: 80 cm soil or saprolite under Garry oak tree replicate 2 | place: USA:California | collected 2016-06-15 | reverse complement strand
TGGTTGACGCCGCCAGCAAGCGAGCCCGAGACGGCAATCTCCTGGAGGATCGCGATGTCGACGCCGGTCCCGCGGATGAGCGCAGCGACCCTCTCCAGGTGATCGTCGCGCTGGCCGTAGTCGATGTTCCAGGTCATGAAGCGCAGGCCAACCGCCATGAGCCATTCCTTTCCGCCGAGACCCCTCCGTTAGCCCAGATCGGCCAAACATAAGGGAATCAACAGAGCATGTGAACAGGCCAAGTGAAGGACCCAAATTTCGCCCCACCCGCGCTGGAGGTCGCGACCCCGGATCAGCGGCGCAACCAAGACGATCTTCCCAAGCGCGATGGCGGCGGGAACCCCCGCGACGCAGACCAGCACAACCTTCGGCCAGGATGTCTGGGTCTGCGCCTGGGTCACACCACCTCCTCCCTTCCCGCCGTCTGCGAGCAAGCCGGCCACGGTAGCAGCAACGGACGCCGCCGGGGTATATCGGTGGATATCGGGGGGGAGCAGGTCGGCCACGCTGCCCAGAACGTCGGCTTGCGGCTGGCCGCCGCCGTCCGGCGGCCGTTGAGCCGGGTTGTACGTTAGATGTCGATCACATCGCGAGGTCGTGGCCCAGGAGGTGGCTGTCATGAGGGAGGAACTACGGGAGGCCGTGCGGCGCGTGCTGCCCGGCGTCCGCGCTGACCTGGAGGAGCTGATCCGGATCCCGTCGGTGAGCGCCGACCCGGGCGCAGCGGGGGAGGTGCGGCGCTCCGCCGAGTTGGTCGCCAAGTTGTTCCGCGAGGCCGGCGCGCCGCGGGTCGAGCTGCTCCAGGTGGAGGGCGGACAGCCCGCGGTCCTCGCCCGCTGGCCCGCGCCGCCGGGCAGGCCCACCGTGCTGCTGTATGCCCACCATGACGTGCAGCCACCGGGCGAACCGGCCTCCTGGACCACCCCGCCGTTCGAGCCGGCCGAGCGTGAAGGGCGCCTGTACGGCCGCGGTGCCGCCGACGACAAGGCAGGCGTCGCCGCGCACCTGGCCGTGCTGCGGGCCTACGGCGGGCAGCCGCCGGTCGGGGTCACCGTATTCGCCGAGGGTGAGGAGGAGATCGGCTCGCCCACGCTCGGCGCCTTCCTGGAGCGCTACCGCGACGCGCTGGCGGCCGACGTCATCGTGCTCGCCGACAGCGCCAACCCCGAGCGCGGCACGCCCGGCCTGACCATCAGCCTGCGCGGCCTGGCAAGCTGCGTCGTCGAGGTCCGCGCTCTCAAGCACGGCGTGCACTCGGGAGCGTTCGGCGGCGCGGCCCCCGACGCGCTGACCGCCCTGTGCCGCCTGCTCGCCACCCTCCACGGCGAGCAGGGCGACGTCGCCATCGAGGGCCTGGCCACCGCGCCGCCGCCGCCGTACGACTACCCAGAGGAGCGGTTCCGAGCCGAGGCCGGCATGCTCGACGGCGTCAAGCTGCTGGGGAGCGGCAGCATCGCCGCGCGGCTCTGGGCCAAGCCGGCGGTCTCGGTCCTGGCGATCGACACCACCCGCGTGGCCGACGCCTCCAACACCCTGATCCCGATGGCCCGTGCCAAGGTGAGCGTGCGGCTCGCCCCAGGCGACGAGCCCGCCCGGGCCTGGGATGCGCGGGCCAGCCACCTCCGCGACCACGCCCCCTGGGGCGTCCAGGTCACCGTGCAGAACCGCGAGATCGGCCGGCCCTACGCGATCGACGCCCAAGGACCGGCGTTCGACGCCGCCCGCGCGGCGTTCCGGCAGGCCTACGGCCGCGAGCTGATCGAGTGGGGCGTGGGCGGCACGATCCCGTTCGTCGCGAGTTTCGCCGACGCCTTCCCGAAGGCCGCCATCCTGGTCACCAGCGCGGGCGCTGACAAGGACTGCCGCGCCCACTCAACCGACGAGAGCCTCCCCCTCGACGATTTCGAGCACGCCTGCGTCGCCGAGGCGCACTTGCTTGCCGAGTGCGCCTCGGCCCTCGGGGGCTTTCACTAGTCGTGCCGACTTCGAGGCCATTGGGCTGGTGGTATGGAGCGGTGCATGCTGACCAGATCACGAACCGGTGCCACGCAACCAGGCGCTGCGGACGTAGCATCGTCGCCGTGGACAGCCGAAACGAGATCCTCGCCATCGACAAGGGAGCCGCCACGGAGATCGTGACCAAGCAGCCGACCGTCAAGGGACCAGCCGGCAGGTTCACCGGCGACGTGTGGTTCGACGTCATCGCCAAAGGCGAACCCCCATCTCGCCTGCGCGTCAACACGGTCCGGTTCACCCCCGGCGTCCGCACCGCCTGGCACTCCCACGCCGTCGGGCAGACCCTGTACGTGACCGAGGGGCGCGGGCTCGCCCAATCCCGTGGCGGCAAGACCATCGAACTGCTCCCAGGAGACTCGATCGACACATCCCCGGGCGAGTGGCACTGGCACGGCGCGGCCCCCGGCCACTTCATGACCCACGTCGCCATGTGGGAAGCCCCCGAGGAGGGCCCCGAATCCAACTGGGGCGACCACGTCACCGACGAGGAGTACGGCCAGCAGTAACCGCGTGCCCTCCAGCGATCACGTCGCCGCCGAGGGGGCCAGGCCCCACCCAGACAAGCCGGAGGGCAGGCCCGACAGGCGGGGCTGACGCGTCGCACGGTACGATCGGTCTGCGCGCGCCTTGTCGGATGCGTCGCGCTGGCGAGGAAAATGGCGATGCCGAGCCTGGCTGCGGGCTGATGGCATGGTGCCGGACGAGCAGCATGACGGGCATCCATGGTGGACGATCAGAGGGCAGGGGCAGGAGCTGGGCTTGGGGTCAAGCCCAAACCGTTCGTGGGCCGCGACCATGACCTGGCGGAGCTGCGGTCAGCCCTGCGGGAGGCCGTCGACGGCCGTGGCTCGCTGGTGCTGCTGGCTGGTGAGCCCGGCATTGGGAAGACCCGTCTGGCTGAGCAGGTCGCCACTGACACCGCGCCGGGCGACGCGATGCTGCTGTGGGGAAGCGCTTGGGAGGGCGACGGCGCACCACCGTTCTGGCCGTGGATCCAGGTCTTACGGCAACTGCTGCGGCAGCTTCCCGCCGCCGATCGGGACACGCTGTTTGACCACGGCGAGCCCCTGCTCGGCGAGATGGCCAACATGCTGCCAGAGCTGATGCGCCCCATCCCCGCGGCGGCCGAGCTGGCCGCGCTGCCACCCGAACAGGCGCGCTTCCGCCTCTTCGACGCCATCGCCACGCTGCTGGTCCGGGCTTCGCAGATGCGGCCGCTACTGCTGGTGCTCGACGACCTGCACTGGGCCGACGTGCCGTCGCTGCGGCTGCTGCGGTTTCTGGCCCGGGAGCTGTACAGCGTGCGGCTGCTGCTGCTCGGGGCCTACCGGGATGTCGAGGCCGGCCCGGCAAGCCCGATCGAGGAGCTGGCCGGAGCCCTTGGTGGGGCCTGCTACCAGATCGTGCTGCGCGGACTGGGCCCCGACGAGGTGGCCCGCCTCATCGCCGTGACCACCGGCACCGCACCGGACCTGGCGCTGGCCGCGCAGGTCCGTGAACGGACCGGTGGCAACCCGCTGTTTGTGCGCGAGATGGCCCGGCTGCTTGCCGCCGGGCTGACGGGCGCGGCGGTGCCCGACGGGGTCCGGCCGGTACTGGCCCGCCGCTTGGACCTGCTGTCGGCGCCGTGTGCCGAGCTGCTGGCGGTCGCCTCGGTCCTCGGCCATGACCTGCGGCTGGAGCTGTTGGAGGTGCTGGCCGAAACGTCGGCCGAGCAGGTGCTGGAGCTGCTCGGCGAGGCCGTGCGGGCGCGGCTGGTGGAGGAGGTGCCGAGTTCGCCGCTGCAATGGAGGTTCGCGCACGCCCTGGTCCGTGAGGTGCTGTATGAGCGGCTCCCGCCGGCCCGGCGGCTGGCGTTGCACCGGCGGGCGGGCGAAGCAATGGAGGTCCGCTTCGCGGGAGCCCTGGAGCCGCGGCTGGAGGAGCTCGCCGACCACTTCCTGCGTGCCGGTCCGGACGGGGCCGCCAAGGCCGTCGACTATTCGGCCCGTGCGGGGCAGCGCGCCCTGAGTCTGCTCGCCTATGAAGACGCCGTGGGGTGTTTCCAGCGGGCGCTCCGGGCGCAGGACCTCGCCGCCCAAGGTCCCGTCCCGGATCATGCACGCCGCTGCGAGCTGGAACTGGCGCTGGCGGAGGCACGCATGGCCGCTGGGGAGGTTGCCTTGGCCCGGGACGGCTTCGAGCGGACCGCTGGCTTGGCGCGACGGCTCGGCGACGGCAAGCTGCTCGCCCGCGCCGCGCTCGGCCTTGGCGAGGACGAGGCGGTCTTCGCCATCGATGAGCTCCAGGTCCGGCTCCTCGAAGAGGCCCTGGAGCTGGTCGAGGGGGACAGCGCGCTACGGGCCCGGCTGCTCGCACGCCTGGCCCGGGCGCCGCGGCGCACGTCGGCGCCAGCGGGGAGCAAGGGGGACCGCCGCCTCGACCTCTCCGACGAGGCGGTCACCATCGCCACGCGTCTGGACGACCCCGCCACGCTGGCCGCGGTGCTGCTTGACCGCCACGCTGCGACCTGGGGTGTGGGCGGACCGTCGCAGCAGCTCGCCACGGCCACCCAGATCGTCCAGCTCGCCGAGGCCGCTGGCGACCAGGTCCTCGCCGCACACGGCCACCACCTGCGTATCCTGGACTTCCTCGAGGCCGGCGACGCCGCGGCCATGCGCGCCGAAGCAGACACCTTCCAGCGGATCGTCGGCGAGCTGCGCGACCCACCGCATCTGCGCTGGCCCGTGCTGATGGTTCGCGGCTGCATCGCCCTTATGGACGGCCGCTTCGACCAGACCGAACAGCTCGCCAGCCAGGCCCGCGCCGTCGGGCGCCGCGCCGGCGACCCCGCCGCCGCACCCTGCGCCCTTGGTCTCCGGTCGGGACACTATTTGGTCAGTGGACGGCCCACCGCCGACCTGGAGGGCGCGTATCACAAGGCGCTGACGCTCAACCCGCTGTTCGTCTGGCGCGCCCTGCTGACGGTCATGCTCACCAACGCCGGACGCACCGCCGAGGCCCGAGAGGAGTTCGAGCGCCTGGCGGCGGGAGGGTTCGCGGGCCTGCCAAGGCCGACCACCCCTGTCTACCTCATCTCGGCGGCTGTGGCCGCGATGGCCGCGTACGGGCTCGGCGACGCCGAGCGAGCGGACGTCCTGTCGGCGCTGCTGCGACCCTACGCCGGGCAGATGGTCAGGGCCATCCGGGTTGGCGGTGGCTTCTGCTGGCCGGTCAGCCATCATCTGGGATTGCTCGCCGCCACCACGGGCCGCTGGGACGACGCGGTCGAGCAGTTCGCCGCGGCGGTGGACAGTTGCGAGCGGATGGCGGCCCCGCCCTACCTCGCGCACAGCCGCTACTACTATGCCAAGGCGCTTGCCGCCAAGGGGCGTCCCGGCGATCAGGACCGTGCCGCCCGTGAGCTGGAGGCGGCCCACGCGCTGCTGCGCCGCTTTGGGATCCGCCCGCTGTTCGCCCACGACGACCCCGACCTGCGGCTGGAGCTTTGGCCCGGTGCTCCGGGCGCGGCACCGTCAGCCGGCCCGGCACCAGGCACCGGAGCGCCCACGACCTCGGGGAAGGACCGTCACGGCGACGATGGGCAGGTTGCAGGGGTCCTGCGTTGCGAGGGCGATTACTGGACGGTCGGCTGGCGTGGCAGCGCCGTGCGGCTGCGTGGCAGCATCGGAATGGCCTATCTTGCCCGGCTGCTCGCGGTCCCTGGTCGTGAATTCCACGCCCTCGACCTCGCCGGAACCGGGGCCAGTACTGGGACCGGTGCTGGCGTCGCGGCAGGTGCCGCCTTCGCCGCCGCTGACCCCGCCACCGCCGCCCCCCTGGTCGACGCACAGGCGAAGGCCGCCTACCGGCGCCGCCTCAAGGAACTCGCCGAGGAAGTGGCCGAGGCCGAGGCCTGGAACGACCTGGTCCGGGCCGAACGCGCCCGAACCGAGGCACAGCAGCTCGCCGCCCACCTCGCCGCCGTCACCGGGCTCGCCGGCCGAGACCGCCAAGCGCGAGCCAACGCCGAACGCGCCCGCATCAGCGTCACCAAGGCGCTGCGGACGGCGATCGGCCGCATCGCCGCCCACCAACCCGCCCTCGGCGAGCACCTACAGCGCAGCGTCCGCACCGGCAGCTTCTGCGCCTACGATCCCGACCCCTCTATCCCGGTCACCTGGACCCTCGGCTGACCAGCGTGCTGCAGCCGCCCCGCTGCACCACCATCGCCTAGCCGTCGTCCGGAGGGGTGAATTTGCAGGTTCTTGTTGATTTCCGTTGATTTCTGTATGTAACTGTTTTAACGTGTTGAGTCGGTAAATTAGTACGACTTCGCATCGGTTCCAGGGGTGAGGAGGATGACCATGCGAAGGTTTCTCGCCACGCTCGCCGTGGGCGCGATGGTCCTGGGGTCCGGCGTCGCGGTGACGGCGGTGGACGTCGTCCAGCCGCGGGCTGCGGACGCGGGTGGGCTCATCCCCCATACGGTGGCCTTCGACCAGTACTCGCTGATGGTCGACGGCAAGCGGCTGTACCTGTGGTCCGGTGAGTTCCACTACTGGCGCCTGCCGAGTCCGGACCTGTGGCGGGACGTGCTGCAGAAGATGAAGGCGTCCGGTTTCAACGCGACTTCGATCTATTTCGACTGGGGCTATCACTCGCCGGCACCAGGGGTGTACGACTTCACTGGCGTCCGTGACGTGGACCGGCTGCTGGACATAGCTGCCGAGGTCGGCATCTATGTCATCGCCCGGCCGGGGCCCTACATCAACGCCGAGACCGACTCCGGCGGCTTTCCGGGCTGGCTGACCACACAGCAGGGCCGTGCGCGGTCGAGCGCCCCGGACTTCCAGGCGGCCAGTGACGAGTGGCTGCACCACATCGATCCGATCATCGCCCGGCACCAGCTCACCAACGGCACCGGGACGGTGCTGCTGTACCAGGTCGAGAACGAGTACGGCAGCAACACCGACGCCGCCTACATGGACCATACCGAGAAGTTGGTCCGTTCCGACGGGATCACCGTGCCGTTGACGCACAACCACTGCTGCGGTCCCTCGACCTGGGCCACCGGCACCGGCGCGGTCGACCTGCCCGGCCAGGACTCCTACCCGCAGGGTTTCAACTGCTCCAACCCGACCAACTGGGCTGGTGTCGGCGGGCTGCCACGGTTCCGCGACGGGACGCCGATCTTCACGCCGGAGTTCCAGGGTGGGTCATTCGACCCGTGGGGCGGCCCCGGCTACGACCAGTGCCGGCAGCTCACCGGCCCTGACTTCGAGCGGGTCTTCTACACCAACAACGTCGCGGTCGGCGCGACCATGCAAAGCCTGTACATGACCTACGGCGGCACGTCCTGGGGCTGGATCCCCGACCCGAGCCAGGTCTACACCTCCTACGACTACGGCGCGGCCATCAGCGAGCAGCGCGGCCTCGGACCGAAATACGACGAGGTGCACCGGCTCGGCTATTTCTTCAACGCAGTCGCGCCGCTGGCCAAGACCAGCCAGGCGGCCGTCACGGCACCATCCAACCGCGCCGTCGTGGAGCAGGCGCGGGTCAACCCCGACGACCACACCCAGGTGCTGGTGCTGCGCCACACCAACAGCACCTCGACCTCCGACGACACCACCCACATCGCCGTGGACCTCGCCGCAAGGGGCAGCTACACCTACGACGACCGGGACCCCGCCCTGGCCTACGCCGGCACCTGGACCCACGCGGGACCGGAGCAGAACTACACTGCCGCTGACTACCTGCGGACCGAATCGTTCAGCAACACCGCGGGCGACAGCATGTCGGTGACGTTCACCGGGACCGCTGTGCGCTGGATCTCCTCATTCGACGCCAACCATGGCATCGCCGACGTCTTCCTGGACGGCGCCAAGGTCGCCACCGTCCTGGACGACCACCTGGACGACACCACCCACCCGCTGCAGATCGTGGTCACCGGCCAGCAGAACCCGAGCGCCAGCGGGCACTACGTGGTGGTCGACGCCATCGACGTCCCGCCAGCCGGCACCAGTGTCTACCCGAGCGTGCCGCAGCAGCCCGGCACCGCGATCAGGCTGAACGGGCGCGACGCGAAGATGCTGCTGGCCAACGACGCGCTCGGGTCCGAGCGGCTGGTGTACTCGACCTCCGAGCTGCTCACCCAGGCGGCGGTCGGGACCACGGACGTCGCGGTCCTCTACGGCCGCCCCGGCGAGGACGGCGAGACCGTGCTGCGCTACGACGCGCCGCCCGTGGTGACGGTCCCGGGCGGAGGGGTCAGCTCGGTGTGGGACGCCGACCGGCACGATCTGCGGCTGAACTACACCCACGGCGCCGAGCAACGGGTGACCATCGACGGCGTCGTGAATGGCACCCAGCACCGGCTGGAGCTGATCATCGGCACCGACGACAACGCCGCGCGCTGGTGGCGGCAGGACACCGCCGCCGGCACCGTGCTGGTGCACGGACCGCAGCTGGTCCGTGCCGCGACGGTGAACGGCTCGACGGTGACGCTCAGCGGCGACACCGACGCGGCCACCACCATCGACGTGGTCGCACCCCCCACCGTCGGCACGGTGGTGTGGAACCTCCATCGCGTACCCACCCTGCGGACCGGCGACGGCACCCTGCGCGGCACCCTCGCTGGGCCCGGGCCGGTGACCCTGCCGGCCATCAAGAACTGGAAGTACCAGTTCGAGACCCCGGAGGCGAACCCCGGCTTCGACGACTCGGCGTGGACCGTCGCCGATCACCTCACCACCAACAACCCGACCAAGCCGGCGACGCTGCCGGTGCTGTACGCCGACGACTACGGCTTCCATCACGGCGACGTCTGGTACCGCGGCCACTTCACCGCGACCGGCCAGGAGACCGCGGTGTCGCTCGCCGCGATCACCGGGCGGGCGGGGGTGTACGCCGCCTGGCTCAACGGCGTCTATCTCGGCAGCTCCGGTAGTGGCGCCAAGAGCTTCACGATCCCGGACGGGACGCTCAAGGCGGGAGCCGACAACGTGCTCTCGGTGCTGGTCGAGAACATGGGCCACAACGAGGACTTCAACGCCACCGACTCACACAAGGAGCCGCGGGGGCTCACCGCGGCGTCCCTGGCCGGCGCGAGCCCGACGGTGACCTGGCGGATCCAGGGCAACCAGGGCGGCGAGACGCCGGTGGACCCGGTGCGCGGGCCGATGAACGCGGGCGGCCTGTTCGGGCAGCGCAACGGCTGGTCGCTGCCGCGGTTCCCGGACGACTCCTGGCAGACCGTGACCCTGCCGCACAGCGAGCCGATGCCGGGGGTCGCCTGGTACCGCACCACCGTCGCGCTAGACCTGCCGAAGCACCAGGACACCGCGATCGGCCTGCGCATCACTGACAACCCGGCGCGGCACTACCGGGCGCAGATCTTCGTCAACGGGTGGCTGATCGGCCGCTACGTCAACGACGTCGGGCCACAGCACGTCTTCTCGCTCCCGACCGGAATCCTGCGTGCCAACGGCACCAACACCATCGCGATCGCATCCTGGGGGGCCGACGCGACCGGCGGGCTGGGCACCGTCGACCTGGAGCTGTACTACTCGGTCGCCGGCGGCGTCGCCGTGTCCGACGTGGACAGCCCGCCCTACCACCCGTAGCGGGGTCAGCGGCCCTCGGCGACCCGGGTGAGGTAAACCAGGGCGACGAAGGAGCGGTACAGGCGCAGGGGGTCGTCGCCCCGGATCACGACGGTGCGCAGCCCGCTGCGCTCCACCCCGCGGACCCAGGTGGCCATCTCGGCCATGTCGGCGGTCTGCAGCCACACCTCCAGACGCGCGGGCAACTCGATCGCGGGCGGGGAGAGCGCACCGGCGCGCTGGACCGCCCGCCGGGCGCCCTCCCCAACCAGCCGGCGGGCCGTGTCGGGGTGCAGGTTGTGCGCGGCAAAACGGGTCAACGACTCCTTGACGACCACCAGCTCCGCGCCCGGCAACACGGCCTTGGCCTCCTCGGCTGTCTGCCGGTCGCCGGAGACCAGCCCCACCGGCACACCGGCGTGCAGCGCCACCAGCGCGTTGATGCCGCTCTCGCCGACCCGCGTGCCGTTCAGCTCGACGTGGCTGATCACCGCCGGGTTATAGGTGTGGGACAGCACCGCGGCCTCTCCGCTGATCGAGCCGTGGTAGCCGACCAACAGGCAGACGTCGAAGCTGGCGTCCAGGCCCTGCATCATGTAGAGCGGCTTGTGCCGGCCAGCGATGTAGGCGGCCTGGCCGTGCAGCTCGTGCGGCGGCAGGTTCTGCATGGTCCAGTGGGCGTCGTTGACCACCACCTCGTCGGCGCCTGCCGCGACCGCGCCGTCGATCGCCGCGTTGACCTCGCCCAGGGTGAGCTGCTGGCCGAGCTGATAGGCGGGCCCGTCGCCGATGCACTGCTGCCAGTCGACGATGCCCGCGATCCCTTCCATATCGAACGAGACAAAAACCTTCACGACGCCACCTTTCCTTTGGACCACGCTCTACGGCGAGAGGATCCAAACAATAGGCCGGCGCCAGCGGGGGCTCAGGTTCCTGATGGAATAGGGAGGAGGTCAGGGGCACGATAGGTCGTCCTCCCCATGTGCGGGTGGGGTCTTAGCTGCATGCTCGTCGTGAGGGAACGTCATCGCGTGAGCCCGGGAGCGGGATCTGGGATGATCGACGGTATGACCCGGCGTGTCTCCTGTCCGGTGCTGGTCGGGCGCGACGCTGAGGTCGCGCAGCTCAGATCGGTCCTCGCGCGGGCGGCAGCCGGGCAGCCCGCCACCGTGTTGGTTGCGGGCGATGCTGGCGTCGGCAAGACCCGGCTGGTCGCCGAGGTACTCGGCGATGCCGGCGAGATCGGCGCAGTCGCACTCGCTGGTGGCTGCCTTGACGTCGGGGAAGGGGTCTTGGCCTACGCGCCGATGGTCGAGGCGTTGCGCCCGCTCGCCCGCATCCTGGACCCCGATGAGCTGGAGCGAGTCCTGGGCGGCGCTCGTGGGGACCTGGCCCGGCTGGTCCCGGAGCTTGACCCGCAGGCCGGGACTGAGGGAGCGTCGGCTCTGCTGGCGCCGGCGCGACTGTTCGAGCTGCTACTCGGAATGCTGCACCGCCTTGCCGAGCGTGCCCCGGTGTTGCTGGTGGTGGAGGACCTGCACTGGGCGGACCAGTCCACCCGCGATCTGCTGGGCTTCCTGGTCCGCAATCTGCATGCCGGCGTGGCGCTGCTGCTGACCTTCCGCTCGGACGAGCTGCACCGGCGCCATCCGTTGCGGCCGTTTCGGGGAGATCCTGGCGCGCTCGGAGGGCAACCCGTTCTTCGCCGAAGAGCTGCTCGCCGCGCACCTGGAGGGCACCAGGCTGCCGTCGGCGCTGCGGGACCTGGTGCTGGACCGGGTGGAGGCGCTCTCGGAGGCGACGCAGCGGGTGCTGGAGGCGGCGGCGGTGGCCGGCTCCCGGGTAGACCACGAGCTGCTGGCGGCCGTGGTCGGCCAGGACGCCGAGCGATTGGTGTGGCTGCTGCGCGAAGCGGTCGCGCATCACGTGCTGGCGGTCGACGAGGCCAGCGGCGCCTACGTCTTCCGGCACGCGCTGGTGCAGGAGGCGGTCTACGACGACCTGCTGCCAGCGCAGCGCGGACGGCTGCACGCCGCCTACGCCCGGGCGCTTAACCGCCGTATCGAGCAGCGCGTCGATCTCGGCGCTGCCGCCGGCCGCACGGTCAGGGGCGCCACCGCGGTCGAGCGCGGCCAGCTCGCCTACCACTGGTACGCCGCCCATGACCTCGGACAGGCGCTGTTGGCATGCGTGCAGGCCGGGCAGGCGGCGGCTGCTGCGGCGGCTCCGGCCGAGGCCGTCGAGCACTACGAGCGCGCGCTGGAGCTGTGGGACCAGGTACCGGAGGCAGCCACCCGCAGCCCGCTGGACCGGATCGCGGTGCTGCACCGCGCCGCCGAGGTGGCGGACCGCGCCGGCCACTACGACCGCGCGGTTGCCTTGGTGCGCGTGGCGCTCGACCAGGTCGATGCCGCCACCGAGCCGCTGCGGGCCGGCGCGCTGCTGGAGCGGCTCGCCCGCTACCACTGGCTTGCCGGTGACAGCCCCAAGGCGATGGCCGCCATCGAGCGCGCGGTGGCCACGATCCCCACCGAACCGCCATCGCAGGAGCTGGCCCGCGCGCTGGCCGCCCACGGCCAGCTCCTCATGCTGCTGTCTCGCCATTCGCAGGTGCAGGGCCGCTGCGCGGAGGCGGTCGCCGTGGCCCGGCACGCCGGGACGCGGGCCGTGGAAGGCCATGCCTTGACGACGCTTGGCACCTCGCAGTGCGCCCTCGGGCACATGGAGGCGGGCACCGCCCACTTGGAGCTCGCCACCGTCCTGGAGATGAGCGGGCGTGCCGCCGACGCGGTCGGCGGCTACCTCGCGAGCCTCGAGGCGGGGCGCCAGTTCGGAGCACTGGGCCATTACGGCCCCGACCTGCTGCCCGATGCCACCATGGCGCTGCTGAGCCTGGGGCGGCGGCAGGAGGCCGGGCAGCTGCTGGCCGAGGTCTTCGACCTCGATCTCAGGTCGCCCGCACAGCGGCTCCGTCCGTTGACCGCCCGGGGAATGTTGCGGCTGTGGGAAGGCGACCTCGCCGCCGCGCAGGCCGACTTCAGGCAGATCTTCGCGGAATCCCCGGCGCCGCTGGACCCGCAGACCGCCACGCCGGTGTTCGCGGGGCTCGCCGAGGTCGCCATCTGGGACGGTCGCCTGCCAGACGCGCGTGCCGCTGTGGCCGATGGGCTGGCGATCTTGGCAACCTCCGAGGAGCCCTACTGGACCACCCAGCTGTGCCGCACCGGGATGGCCGTCGAGGCGACAGCCGCCGAGCAGGCCCGCGACCGCCATGCCGAGGCCGAGCACCTGGTCGCCCGCCGGCTGGCGGCTGGCCTGCTCGACCGAGTCCGGGGGGCAAGCTCCGCACCGGGCGTGGTACCGACGCCGGCCGTGGAGGCCAACCTGCTCACCAGCGAGGCCGAGTGGTCACGGGTCAGCGGCCACAGCGACCCCGAGCGCTGGGGGAAGAGCGCCCAGGCGTGGGAGGCGCTGCGCCACCCCTGGCCGGCGGCCTACGCCCGCTGGCGGCAGGCCGAGGCGTTGCTGGCCGCGCGGGCGTCCCGCGATGCTGGCCGCGCGGCTCTCGCCAAGGCATGGAAGCTGGCCAGCGAGTTCGACGCGCGGCTGCTGCTGGCGGAGATCGACGTGCTGGCCCGCCGCGCGCGGATCGCGCTGCCTGCTCCACAGGGCGAGGGCGAGCGGGACGGCCGCGCGCAGCAGCCCGCGAGGCCGACCGATGCGCTGGGTCTCTCCCCGCGCGAGCGAGAGGTCCTGGCGCTGGTCGCTGACGGCCGCACCAACCGCCAGATCGCCGCAGCGCTGTTCATCAGCTATAAGACCGCGACCGCCCATGTCTCCAACATCTTGGCCAAGCTCGGCGTGGCCAACCGTGGCGAGGCCGCCGCCGTCGCGCACCGGCTCCGCTTCACCCGGTCAGGCTAAAGGTGCAAATCTTCCCGTTGATCCGGCTTGCGGGTAACTGCGGCTCCTCCCCGGGGGACTACAGCTGGTCAGCCTCTGCGTCGAAGTCTGAAGCTGACAGCGGCGCGCCGCAGCTCCCACCTCGACGGGCGTCGCGGACGACCGTCGTAGCACGCAGGAGGAGGTACCAATGAGGCCGATCTATGGGCGCCGCCGGCCGCTGCTGCGTGGCGCGATGCTCGCGGGGACGGGTGCCGTCGCCTACCGCGCCGGCAAGCGAAGCCAGGCAAACGCGCAACACGAGGACGACCAGGACCAGCAGATTGCCGCGATGCAGACGCAGCAAAACCAGGCCCAGCAGGAAGCGACCCCAGCTGTGCCGGCGCCGGCGGCCCCGTCCACCGACACCGTCACCGAGCTGGAGCGGCTCAAGGCGCTGCTCGATCAGGGCGCCCTCACCCAGGCGGAGTTCGACGCCGCCAAGCAACAGATCCTGCAGGGCGGCCAGCGCTAGCGAGCGAGATGGAGGCACATGCCATGGAGCAGTTCGGTCCGCTGCAGATCCTGGTGCTGGGGTTTCAGGCCCAAGAGCGCAGATTCTCCAGGGAGATCCTGGAGGAGCTCAAGCGCCTGCGGGCCCACGACGTCGTCCGCCTCGTCGACCTGCTGTTTGTCACCAAGGACGCCGACGGCCACGTCGCCAGCGCGGAGCTGAGCGATCTCTCCCCAGACGAGCTGCAGGAGCTGGGTGCGATCGCCGGCGCCCTGGTCGGCGTTGGGGCCCAGGGCGAGGCAGCCCTGGAGCCGGGCGCTGCGGCGGGGGCAGCCGCCACGGCGAATGGCAGCGTCTTCGACCAGCAGGAGGTCTGGGAGGTGGCTGATGCCATCCCAGCGGGATCCTCAGCAGCGATCGCGCTGGTTGAGCACCGTTGGGCAATCCCGTTGCGAGACGCCATCGGCCGAGCAGGTGGCGTCACCGTCACCGACGAGTGGGTCCACCCCGAAGACCTGGTGGCCCTCGGTGTGAACAGCCGTTCATAACGCCATTGGCTCCGCGGGCGCGGGGGACTGCTTTCCAGCGGATATTGACTCGATCTGCGGTCGCGAACTATTGTTCAGACACGGGCTGAATACGCGGTAGCAGAGGTTTGCTGTGGCTGCTCACAGCGAGACCGACGTGCGGGGTCGTATCCTGCGTGCGGCTGAGGAGCACTTTGGGGAGCGCTCGTATGAGCGCACCAGGGTCGCTGACGTGGCCAGGGCGGCGGGGATCGCCACTGGCTCGTTCTACCGCTACTTTCCGAGCAAGCGGGCGCTGATCAGCGAGCTGTTGCGGGAGCTGGGGCGCGAGCTGCGGTGGGAGATGCGGGTCGCCATCGGGGACGCAACGCGCCAGCCTGAGCGGGAGCGGTTGGCGTTCACGGCGTTCTTTGCGTTTCTACGGCGCCACCCGCACCTGTTCCGGATCCAGCGGCAGGTCGAGTTCGTGGACTCGGCGGCGTTCCGCGAGTACTTCGAGGAGTTGGCGCGGCGCTACGCCCGCGGCGCCAAGGACGCGATGGTGCGGGGCGAGGTCGATCCGCGCTTTGACCCCGACTTCCTCGCCCTCACGATCTATATCGGCGTCCCGCATTTCGTCGGGCTCCGCTGGGTCGAGTGGAGCGGCGGCGCTGCGGTGCCGGAGGACATCATCGAGCAGGTGTTCCTGCTGCTGCAGAAGTCCCTTCGTCCTGAACCGGCTGGGGCTGGGGGATCGCCGTGACCTCCCCTCGGCCGTTCGGCGTTGACGGCGCCTTGGAGGGCGTCTTGGAGGTGGACGAGGTCACCGTGCGGTTCGGTGGCGTGGTCGCGCTCGATCGTGTCGCGCTACGGGTCGGCAGGGGTGAGATCGTCGGGGTGATCGGTCCCAACGGCGCGGGCAAGACCACGCTGTTCAATGTGGTGTGCGGCTTCCTGCGGCCAGAGGCCGGAGCGATCCGCTATCAGGGCCGGTCCCTTGACGGGATCCACCCGCACGACCTGCCGGACCTCGGGATCGCCAGGACCCTGCAGGGGCTTGGGCTGTGGCAAGGCCTCACCGTGCTCGAGAACGTCATGGCCGCTGCTGGCCATACGGCCAGGACCGGCGTGGTGAGCGCCCTCCTCGGCCTGCCGCGCGCCGAGCGGGACGAGCGCGAGCTGCGCCGCCGCGCGCTGCGCACCTTGGCCGAGCTCGGCGCTGCTGGGGTGGCGGGGCTGCACCCGGCGGCGATCCCCTATGGCATGCAGAAGCGGGTCGCGCTGGCCAGGGCCCTGGTCGCCGAGCCGACCCTGCTGCTGCTCGACGAGCCGGCCAGCGGCCTGTCCGCCGAGGAGCTGGCGCACCTGCGCGAGGTCCTGGCGGGGCTGCGGGCGCGCATGGGCGTCCTGCTGGTCGAGCACCACATGGACCTGGTGATGGCGGTGTGTGACCGGGTGGTCGTGCTCGACGTTGGCCGGGTCATCGCCGCGGGCACGCCGGCGCAGGTGCGGGCCAACCCGGCGGTCACGGTGGCCTACCTCGGCCGCGAGGTGACTCCGGCGGGAGCAGCTGGTGGCGGGGATGCTTGAGGTCAGCGGGGTCACCGTCCACTACAGCGCGGTCCGGGCGCTGGACCGGGTCTCCATCCAGGTGCCCGCCGGCGCGGTCGTCGCGGTCCTCGGCGCCAACGGGGCGGGCAAGACCACGCTGCTGCGATCAGTCTCCGGCTTGGTCCGCCCCGACGATGGGACGGTGCGGCTGGAGGGCCGGGACGTCACCCGGCTCGGCGCTGATGCGGTCGCGCGCCTGGGTGTGGCGCACGTGCCCGAGGGCCGCGGCGTGGTCGAGGAGCTGACCGTCGAGGAGAACCTGCGCCTCGGCGCGCTTTGCGGCGCCCAGGTCCGGCGCGCGCGGGCGGCCCTCTCCGAGGCCTACGACCTGTTCGGCGCGCTGGCGACTCGGCGGCGCCAGCCAGCCGTCAACCTCTCGGGTGGGGAGCGGCAGATGCTGTCGATCGCCCGGGCCCTGCTGGCGCAGCCGCGGGTGCTGCTGCTGGACGAGCCCTCCCTCGGGCTTGCTCCCGCGCTGGTCGCGCAGGTCATGGCCCTGCTGCGCCGCCTGGCGGACGAACGCTCGCTGGCCGTGTTGCTGGTGGAGCAGAACGCCCGCAGCGCCCTGTCGATCGCCGACCACGCCGTGGTCCTCGCGCTCGGCCGCGTGGTGGCCGGCGAGCGCGGCGCGGTGCTCGCGAGGGATGAAGGGCTCCGCCACGCCTACCTGGGGTTCTAGTCAGCTGGAGTTCGAGCCATGTAGCGAGGAGTTGGGGACGAGACGGTGCACCGGTTTGTGGTCCTGACCCTGAACGGGGTCACAACAGGAGCGATCTACGCGGCGCTGGCGCTGTCACTGGTGCTGATCTGGCGGGCGACGCGGGTGGTGAACTTCGCCCAGGGAGCGATGGCGATGTTCACGACCTATGTGGCCCTCTCGCTGCTCGACCGGGGCTGGTCGTACTGGACGGCGTTCGCGGTGGCCCTGGCGAGCGGAGTGGCCATCGGCGCCGTGGCCGAACGGGTGCTGGTCCGCCGGGTCGAGTCCGCCCCGCCGCTGAACATCGTGATCCTCACGCTCGGGTTGCTGCTGTTCCTGGAAGCAATCGCACCGATGCTGTGGGGTGGGCAGATCCGCTCGTTCCCGCCGCCGTTCTCCGTGGCCGGGATCAGGGTCGGCAACAGCCAGATCGCCGTGTCGCGCTTCGACCTGTTCACGCTGGGGGCGCTCGTCGCCGTCATGGCGCTGCTGGTGGCGCTGTTCCGTCTGACCAACCTCGGCTTGCGCATGCGGGCCTCGGCGTTCCAGCCGGAGGTGTCGCGGCTGCTCGGCATCCGGGTGGGCCGGATGCTCACCCTGGGATGGGCGCTGGCGTCGCTGGTGGGGTCGCTTGCCGGGCTGCTGATCGCGCCGACGCTGCTGCTGTACCCGAACTCGATGGACTCGGTGCTGGTGTTCGGCTTCACCGGGGCGGTGCTCGGCGGCCTGGACAGCCCCCCCGGCGCCGTGGTCGGCGGCCTGGTCATGGGGCTCGCCCTCAGCTACGTGGGCGGCTATCTCAGTTCCGATGTGGAGACCGTCGGCGGCCTGCTCATCCTGGTCGCCGTCCTCATGGTCCGCCCGCAGGGCCTGTTCTCCCGCGCGGGCACGAGGCAGGTGTAGGCGATGAGCTCCGGGATGAGTGCGCGGCAATGGGTGGCCCCGCCGCTCGCCAGGCACGGAGGGCTCGCGCTCGGCGCAGCCGTGGCGCTGTTCGCGCTGAGCGCGGTTGTCGGCGCGTTCACCGACTACAATCTCGCCGCCATCGCCTACTTCGCGGTCGCGGCGGCGGGGCTGAGCGTGCTCACCGGGCTGAACGGGCAGCTCTCCCTTGGTCACGGCGCGCTCATGGCGGTCGGCGCCTACACCACCTCGCTGCTGGAGACCCACCATCCGCTGCCGGTCGCCGCCGTGCTGGCCGCGTCGATCACCACCGCCACCCTGGCCGGGCTGGTGGTTGGTGTGGCCGCAGCCCGTCTGCGCGGCCCCTACCTCGCGGGCGCGACGCTCGCACTGGCCGTGGCGCTGCCCACGGTGGCGATCCGGTACGCCAGCATCTTCGGCGGCAACCAGGGCCTCACCGTCCCGCCCCTCACCCATCCAGGCTGGCTGGGCGACACCTTCCCGGACGAGCGCTGGCTCGCCTGGATCAGCTTCGCCGCCGCCCTCGGCACCTTCACGCTGCTGGCGAACCTGACCCGCAGCCGCTACGGACGCTCCTTCCGGGCGGTTAGGGACCACGAGGCGGCCGCGGCGCTCGCCGGCATCCGGGTGGCGCGAACGCAGGTGCTGGCCTTTGCGGTGAGCGCGGCCTGCGCCGGGCTGGCCGGCTCGCTGCTGGCGTTCTGGGCGGGACTGACCGCCCCGGCCGGCTTCGCGCTAGGCCTGTCGCTGCAGCTGCTTACCGCGGTGGTGATCGGCGGGCTCGGCACGCTGCTCGGCGCGGTGTGGGGCTCGGTGCTGCTGGTGTACGTGCCGTCGTGGACCGACGACCTGGCCACCCGCCTGCGGCTCTCCAGCGCCGTGGGCAACAACCTGCCGCTGGCGTTCTATGGCGCCGTCCTGGTCGTGGCGATGCTCGCCTTTCCCCACGGCATCCAGGGCGGCCTTGGCCGCCTGCGCTCCCTGTTCGGACGTCTCCGTCAAGGTCGAGGAGGAGGCTGACATGGAAGGACCGCGAGCAATGAGGTTCCACCCAGGGCTGCACCCACAGGGGAACCGCGGATCGCGGCTGGCAGCGCTGGCCGTCGTGCTGGTGCTGGCCGCCGCGTCGTGCAGCAAGTCCAGCTCGGGCACGGGCTCCAGCGTAAGCAAGGCGTCCGCGCCCGGCATCACCGCGACCACCATCACCATCGGCAGCGAACGCGTACTTCCAGTACGTGAACGCCAACGGCGGCGTGTTCGGCCGCACGATCAACTACAAGTACCTCGACGACGGCTACAACCCGAGCCTGACCACCTCCAACACCCGCAAGCTGGTGCTCCAGGACCAGGTGTTCGCGATCTACAGCGCGCTCGGCACCCCGACCCACCTGTCCGTGGTCGACTACCTGAACACCCAGAAGGTGCCGGACCTGTTCGTGTCCTCCGGCTGCAACTGCTGGAACGACGTTGGCAAGCACCCCTTCACCTTCGGGTTCCAGCCCGACTACACCATCGAGGGCAAGATCCTCGGCCAGTACCTGCAGCAGAAGTTCCCCGGCAAGAAGGTGGGCTACTTCTTCCAGAACGACGAGTTCGGCCTCGATGGCGTCAAGGGCCTTGACCAGCAGATCCCGGCCGCGTCGGTGGCCAGCCGGCAGAGCTACGTGCCCACCAACACCAACGTCGGGCCGCAGCTCGCCGCGCTGCAGTCCAGCGGCGCCGAGGTGGTGGTGATGTTCAGCATCCCGGCGTTCACCACCCTCGGGCTGCTGGCCGCCGCCAAGGTCGGCTACCACCCGCAGTTCGTGGTGAGCAACGTCGGGTCGGACCCGATCACGCTCACCGGGCTGCTGAAGGCGTTCACCAAGGGGGCGGTCGGGCCCTCGCTGCTGAACGGCCTGATCAGCGACGCCTACCTGCCGCCGGTCACCGACGACGCCAACCCGTGGATCCAGCTCTTCAAGAAGATCCACGACCAGTACATCCCCAAGCTGCCGTTCGACGGCAACGTGGAGTACGGCATGGCGCAGGCCTACACCTTCGTGCAGCTGCTCAAGGCCGCCGGACGCAACCCGACCAGGGACAGCATCGTGAAGACGCTGGAGACCGCCAAGCTCAGCGGCGGCCCCGGCCTGGTGCCCTTCGGGTACTCCCCGTCCAGCCACCTCGGCTACCTCGGCGTCCAGGTCGCCAAGCTGGACAACGGCAAGGTGGTGCCATTCGGCCCCATCCAGCTGTCGTCCGACAGCGGCCCGATCACCACCAGCAACCAGCAACCCGCATCGCCACCGGCCAACGGTATCGCCTCGTAAGGAGCGGGGTCACAAGTTCATGGGGTCACAAGTTCATTTGGTTGCCGTCGCGCCGCGTTCCTGGAGGATCCAGGTGTTGCCGTCGGGATCGCTGAAGTCGGCGAAGGAGCCGTAGTCGCGGTGTTCCGGATCCGGGCCGGGCACCCAGGCGCCTGACTCGAGATGACGGATCTCGCTGACCTTCACTCCACGTTCGAGGAGGTCGGCACGGACCGCCTCGATGTCAGTGACGACCAGGTGCGTGCCCCGGACCGAGCCTGGCGCTGCCAGCGACAGGCCGGCTCCGATGGTGATCGAGCAGGCCGACCCGGGCGGCGTCAGCTGGACGATGCGGAACTCGTCGCCCGCGCGATGATCGACGTCTAGCTTGAAGCCAAGCTGCTCGACATAGAAGGTCTTGGCGCGGTCCACGTCCGAGACGGGGATCAGCACGAGTTCCAGCTTCAGGTCCACGTTGCGGCCTCCTTGCTGTGGGTATACCCGTAGGGGGTATGGTATGACTGGGCGGGCGCCAAGCGTCGACCATAGGGTAGAAGGAGGGCCGGACAAGGATGGGAATGCTGCTGGATGCCGTTGGGCACGCGCTGAATCTTGGATTCGCGATGTTCTGGGAGATCCTATGGGCGCTGATCCTGGGGTTCGGGATTTCCGGAGCGGTCCAGGCGGTGGTGTCCAAGGCGGAGATGACCCGGCTGCTGCCCGACGACTCGCCCCGGTCGCTGGCGCTCGCCAGTGGGCTGGGCGCTGCCTCGTCCTCGTGCTCGTACGCGGCGGTCGCGCTGGCCCGCTCGATCTTCCGCAAGGGCGCCGACTTCACCAGTGTGATGGCGTTCGAGTTCGCCTCCACCAACCTGGTGGTCGAGCTTGGCATCATCCTGGCGGTGCTGATGGGGTGGCAATTCACCGCAGCCGAGTTCATCGGCGGGCCGCTGATGATCGTGCTGCTCGCGTTGTTGTTTCGCCTGCTGCTGCGCCCGAGGGCCGTCGAGGCGGCGCACCGGCAGGCCGAACGGGGCCTGCAGGGGATCATGGAAGGCCATGCCGAGATGGACATGGCCGTCACCGGCGGTTCGCTGTGGTCGCGGGTCACCAGCCCCAAGGGCTTCACGGCCACCAGCCACTACTTCGTGATGGACTGGGCGGCGTTGTGGAAGGACATCGGCGGCGGGCTGCTGATTGCCGGGGCGCTCGGCGCCTGGGTGCCGATGGCGTTTTGGACTGACTTCTTCCTGGTTGACCATCCGCTGCTCGCCAAGCTGTGGGGGCCGCTGGTCGGCCCGGTGGTGGCGGTGGTGTCGTTTGTCTGCTCGATCGGCAACGTGCCACTGGCGGCGGTGCTGTGGAACGGCGGGATCAGCTTCGGCGGGGTAGTCAGCTTCATCTTCGCTGACCTGATCGTGCTGCCAGTGCTCAACATCTACCGCAAGTACTACGGCATGCGGATGGCGCTGTTTTTGCTCGGCACCTTCTACGCCACCATGGTGGCGGCCGGCTACGTGATCGAACTGTTGTTCGATGGCGTCGGGCTGGTTCCCGCCGAGCGCAGCGCCACGGTGGTCGAAGCGCATGTGACCTGGAATTACACCACCGTCCTGAACATCGTGTTCCTGCTGGCGGCCGCGGTGCTGGTGGTCCGGTTCCTGCGCACCGGCGGCCCGCAGATGCTCAAGATGATGAGCGGCCACCAGCACACGGAGAACGACGCCGGGCACGAGACAGCACACCAGCACCATCACCCCTAGCCGTTGGATCGAGCCGCTATGGTGGATCCAATGACAGGGAGGTGACCATGCCACACGAGATCGATCGGGAGGATGTTCGCCGTCTTGCCGCCGAGGGCGCCCAGATTGTCGAGGTGCTTCCGGCGGGGGAGTACGAGGAGGACCACCTGCCCGGGGCTGTCAGCCTGCCGTTGCGGCGCTTGGAGCAGCAGGCCACGGAGGTCCTCGACCGGCACCGGGCGATCGTCGTGTATTGCTGGGACTCTGCCTGAGACATCAGCCCACGGGCCGCGTGGCGGCTCGAGAGCCTGGGGTTCACCCAGGTGTACGACTACACCGACGGCAAGCTGGACTGGCTGGCGGCCGGGCTGCCCACCGAGGGATCGAACGCGCGGCAACCCCGCGCCGGTGACGTGGCCCGCCACGACGTCCCCACCTGCAGCCTGGACGAACCGCTGGGGGACGTGGCAAAGCGGGTCCAGGCCGCCGGGTGGGACGCCTGCGTGGTGGTGAACACGGAGCGGGTCGTGCTCGGGCTGCTCCGCGCCAAGGAGCTGGAGGCGGACCCCGAGCTTCGCATCGAGCAGGCCATGCGGCCAGGGCCGAGCACCTTCCGCCCGCACGCTGCGATCGCGGAGCTGGCGCAGTACATGACCGAGCACAACCTGGTGAACTCGCCCATCACCACCTCCGACGGCCGGCTGGTCGGCCTGCTGCTGCGAAGCGACGCCGTCGGAGGCGCTACTTCGTCAGGCCCGCGACCAGGCTGATAATCGTGGCGATCAGAGCGCCGAACGCGAGGGCCGGCCCCTGCGGGCCGGCCCCACCGTCTCCCCCCCGGATCCTCGAAGCTGATCCCGACTCCGACGATGACGCACTAAGGGACCGGCTCCATCGGGAGGTCTCCCCATCTTTTTCGGGAGAAGCCCGGCATTCTTTTCAATTTGGCGGCGCCTCGGCGCCGACCAAGTTGTGCTGCATCGCGAACATTGTCGCTGCAGCGCGGCTTGAAACGCCGGTTTTACGGTAAATGTGCTGGATATGGGCGTCAGCAGTCTTCGGAGCGATCTGCAGCACGCGGGCGACGTCTCGGATCGACTGCCCGCGTGCCAGCAGCCGCAGCACCTCGACCTCGCGGGTGGTGAGCCCGGCGATCTGCTCGACCCGGCGGCCGACCGGCATCCCGGCGGCTTCCAGTACTCCGCGCATCGCCTCTGAGTCCAGCCTGCCCGCCTTCACCTCGGCGCGCAGTTCGGCGGCGGCCTGCTCGGGCGCCAGCGCCGGCCGCTGTGGCCGGGGTTCGGTCATGGCGTGGTAGGCGTCGGCGGCCGCCAGGATCCGTGCGGTCGGCGGCAGCTGCGCCGCCGCTGCCTGGCGGAAGTAGCCGGAACCGTCCAGCCGCTCGTGATGCATCGAGGCGATCCGTCCGATCGACTCCAGGAAGCCCTGGCGGGCCAGGATCCGGTCGGCGTGGTAGGCGTGCATGCGGACCTTCTCCCACTCCGCCCGGGTGAGCGGACCAGGTTTGTCCCAGATGGCTGAGTTGATGGCGACCCGACCGATGTCGTGCACCCAGCCCGCCCGCCGGGTGGCCACCACGTCATCAGGCGGGAGGCCGCAGCGCTGCGCGGCGCGGGCGGCGAGGTCGGCAACCCCACTGGAGTGGCCGACGGTGTAGGGGGACTTCAGGTCGGCGAAGTCGCCCATCGCCTGCAGCGCCTCGTCCAGGTACTGCCCCGACAGGACCGGGCGCTCGCCGGGCTCGGCCTCCAGCACGCTGTCCCAGGGAGAGTCGACCTCGATGGCCTCGCAGAGCTCGTCCGCGTTGGCCAGGAACGCCGCAACGATCTCGGGGTCGAAGGCCTTGCCGGAGCGGCGCCGCACCACCTCCATGGTCGTGTCGCGATCCTCCAGGCGATGGCAGCCGGCGGCGAGGTCGGCGACCCCGACGACCCTGGCGGGCAGGGTGATCTCGGCGCCCTTGAGCTTGCCCGGGAACCCCTTGCCGTCCCAGCGTTCGAAGACGCCGCTGAGGTCGTGCTGGAAGCTCTCGCCGAAACCGAGGCGAGCGGCGAGCATCTCCGCCACCTCGCACATGGCATCGCCCTGCGGCCGGAACTTCATCGCGCCCGCCATCACCCGCACCACCGCCGCCGGCCGTTCCAGGGGCGGGTAGGTGCGCCGCACGTGGCGCATCATCGCGGCGAACATGTCGCCGTAGCGGCCGATGTCCACCCCGAGCATGGCGTTGCGCATCGACACGTCGTCGCCGACGTAGGCGGCCAGCACGTGCATCTCGGTGGTGCAGCCGATGTGGCGCAGCAGGGCGCCGTAGAAGACGTGGAACCGGTCGACGTCGGACAGCCCCAGGACCTCGGCGAGCCGGGTGGCGAGCAGGCAGATCAGCAGCCCGTCCTCCATCGGCAGGCCGACGGCGATGTCGGTGGCCAGTGACATGGCGGCCATCAGCTCGGCCAGGCGAAGTTCCTCGCCCGGTTTGGCGGCAGGCGTGGGCCACGACGCCGCTCTCACGGCGCCCGCGTCCTGTTGGCCATCATGCTCCCCTGGGGTGGATGGGGCTGGTCACGACCTCAGTGGGTGGTCCGTTGATTCAACCACGACCAGTTCGTCCTACGTCAGCACAGCCTGTGCGGGTGGCGCTGACCGGATAGTGTTGCGTCCATGACTCCTCATGACGAGTTGCGCGCCACGGTCGCCACCGCTTGCCGGATCCTTGGCGCGAGGCGGCTGGTCGACGGCGTCCTCGGGCACGTGTCCGCCAGGGTCGGCGACAACCAGATGCTGCTCCGCTGCCGTGGCCAGAGCGAGCGCGGCGTGGCGCGCACCGAGCCTGCCGACGTCCGCCTGGTCGACCTGCGGGGCCAGCACCAGGAAGCGAGCGACGGCTGGGCCGTGCCCAAGGAGTGGCCCATCCATGCCAGCCTCTACCAGGCCCGGCCCGAGGTCGGCGCGGTCGTCCACGCCCACCCACTGGCGGCGGTCATCTGCAGCCTGGCGGGCCTGGAGCCGCGGCCGGTCTTCGGTTCCTACAACATGCCGGCGCTGCGGATGGCCCTTGCGGGCGTGCCCACCTACCCTCGCGCCATCCTGATCTCGCGGCCTGAACTGGCCGCCGAGATGCTCGACGCGATGGGCGACAGCCAGGTGTGCGTTCTGTATGGCCACGGCATCACCGCGGTCGGCCAGACGGTGGAGCAGGCCACGGTGGCGGCGCTGAACCTCAGCGAGCTGCTGTCGATCACGGTGACCCTGGCCCAGCTGGGCGCCTCGCCCGCGCCGCTGCCGGCGGCGGACGTGGCCGAGCTGCCCGACCTCGGCTCGCGCTTCAATGACCAGCTCACCTGGCAGTCGCTGGTGGCGGAGCTGGATTAGGGGCGCTACCAGCCTGGAGCGAGCTGCTGGAGCCACTGCTCGACGTCCAGGTCGTCGTGGCTGCCCGGCTCGATGGCGGCTCTGGAGGCCAGCCACTGGCCGGTATCGACGTCGTCCAGGGGCCAGTCGGGTTGTCCCGGACCCGGGGACGGGCCCGGGTCCGGGTCCGGGGCCGGGACTGCTGCCCAGGCCGTGCCATGGGCCGCCCCGCCGTTGCCAGTGCCATTTCCGTTGCCGTTGCCGTTGCCGTTGCCAGCGGCATAGCTATAGCCATTGGCATAGCCATTGGCCGGTTCGGGGGAGTGTGGCTTCTGCCAGATGCTCTTGGGCAGCCCCAGCGGCCCGAGCCGTGGCGCTGCCGGCGAAGACGCTGCCGGCGAAGACGCTGGCGTTGCCGGGGCTGGTTGCGGATCCGGCAACGCGCTCCAAGTCGTGCTGGCCGCAGCCGGCGCGGCGGCGCCGTTCCCAGCAGATCCACCGTTGATGTCATAGTATGCGGGCACGCCTCCCAGCCCGTCATGGTTCATCCCCCCGGAGCCATGCTGCCCATTCGACCCTCCCATCAGCGACGCGATCAGTGCGGCGCCACCTGTCAGCGCTCCCGCCGGCTCGGGCCCGGGTGCGGCGTCCAGTCCTGCCCCCGCGAAGGCAAAGCGGCTTGGCGCCCGCTCCCCGACCTCGGCGCCGGCCCCCGTCTTGGCTGTGGCCGCCGCGTCGGCGGTGTGGAAGCGGTACGAGAGCCGCATGATCAGCACGTAGGTTGGCAGGCCGACGTCGACTTGCAGCAGCAGGTTGGCGAGAGGAGGCACCTCGGTCACCGGGCCCGCTGCGGGCTTTCTGAAGACCCAGTTCCCGAGGAGCTTGGTGAGTACCAGGGTGATGTGTACCGCGAGCCATTTGCCCTGCCCGACTGCTGCGTCGTGGATCAGCGGGCCCGGCGCGGTGATGATCGCGAAGGCCGCGCCGGCGAGGATCGCGAACCGCCACGGCGGCACCACGCCGGTCTGCGGCCGCTCCGCCTTGCGGAGCGCAACCGGGATGAGCAGCAGCAGCGCCGGGGCGAGGGCCGCGAATCCCAGGGTGGAGTCGACCAGCCAGTGCATCACCGGGATCAGCGAGGGTCCAGCCTCGCCCAGGTAGATGGCGTGAAACCAGAACATCACCGCACCGCCGCCGTAGGTCAGCAACGCCGTGGTGCCCACCAGGGCGAACCAGGCGAGCGGGTCCCGGTAATAGTCGAGCACGTAAGCAATGGCCGCGGGCGGTTGGGGGATACCGCGACGCGGCCCCGTTTTGGACAACGCAGCCTCCGGGGGGATGAGGCAAGCGACGGGGGGACCACAGCCTTTCCCATGCCCCTTTCTAGGGGTTTGTGCGTGGCTGCAGTTTCACTTGCATGGCACTTGCACTCGGCGACGAACGGCGCAAGCCGTTCCTGTTCGGCACCTTCGGAGGCGTTGTGACTGGCGCGGACAGCATGCGCTTTGGGATTCTCGGCCCGCTCGCGGCCGAACGGGACGGCCGCCCGCTGGACGTCGGGCGCTACAAGCAGCGCGCGCTGCTGATCGCCCTGCTGGTCGAGGCCAACGACGTCGTCCCGGTCGACCGGCTGCTGGAGTGGCTGTGGCCGGGCGAGCATGCGCCGGCCGCTGCGGCGACCCTGCACAGCTACGTGTCGCGCCTGCGGCGGGTACTGGAGCCGGAGCGGGCGCCGCGGGCGGTGGCCAGCCTGCTGGTCACCCGCGCGCCCGGCTACCTGCTGCGGGTGGATCCCGAGCAGGTCGACGCCCTGCGTTTCGAGCGCCTCGCTGAGCAGGGCCAGCTTGCCCTCGAACGCGGCGACCCAGGCCAGGCGAGCGTGCTGCTGCGCGAGGCGCTGGGCCTTTGGCGGGGCAGGGCGCTCGCCGACGTGGTCTTCGAGGAGGCCGCGCGCTCAGCGGTCACGCGGCTGGAGACGCTGCGCCTTGGGGCGGTCGCCAACCGCATCGACGCGGACCTGGCGCTCGGCCGCCACCTGGAGGTGGTGGCCGAGCTGCAGCAGCTGGTCGGCGAGCAGCCGCTGCACGAGCGCTTCCGCGCCCAGCTGATGCTGGCGCTGTACCGGTCGGGCCAGCAGGCAGAGGCGCTCGAACAGTACCGCCAGGGCCGCGAGGTGCTCGCTGGCGAGTTCGGCCTGGAGCCCGGCCCGGCGCTGCAGCGGCTGGAGATGAAGATCCTCGCGCAGCGACCCGAGCTCGACTGGCGCTTCCAGCAGCCCCCCGCAGCGCCGCGGTCCTCGGAAGGAGCTGGGGGGGTGGCGGGCGCCCCGCCGCTGGTCGGGCGCGAGGCCGAGCTGGCAGCGATCGACGGCGCGCTCACCGCCGCGCAGGGCGGGCAGGGGCGGGTGCTGCTGGTCACCGGCGAGCCGGGCAGTGGGCGCACCAGACTGCTCGAGGAGCTGGCCAGGCGCGCGGCGGCCAGCGGCTTCGAGGTCGCTCAGGGGCAATGCTACGAGGGCGACGGCGCCCCGGCCTTCTGGCCCTGGTCGCAGATCCTGCGGGAGGTGGTCCGGGCCGCCAGTGACGCGGAGCTGGCGGATGCCGCTGGCCTGGAGGCTCGGCAGGTGGCGCGCCTGGTCCCGGACTTGGCGGTGCGCCTGCCGGGCACGGTCGCGCTCGGCCCGCCCTCAAACCGCGACCCAGACCGCTTCCGCCTCTATGACGCGCCGCCTGCCGTTGGTGCTGCTGCTCGACGACCTGCACCGGGCCGACACCGCCTCGCTGCGGCTGCTCCTCATGCTCGCCAAGGAGGCCAGGCGAGCGCGCCTGCTGATCGCGGCGGCCTACCACGAGACTGAGGCCCGCGGCTCGCGGTCGCTGGCCGAGGTCCTGGCCGGGCTGGCCCGCGAGCCGGGCGTCGAGCGGCTGGCCCTGCACGGGCTCGACCTGCCCGCAGTCGCCGCCTACCTGGCCGGCGCCCTTGGCCAGCCCCTGGCGGAGGTGGAGGAGCTGGCCCGCCAGGTGCACCGGCGCAGCGGCGGTAACCCCTTCTTCGTGGCGGAGCTGGTGCGGCTGCTGGCCGAAGGGCCGGGCGGCCCGGTGTCGTCGTCGGTCCCGAGGGCGGTCAGCGACGTGATCCGCCGCCGCGTCCAGCACCTCCCAGCCGCCGCCGACGAGGTCCTCGCCGCCGCCGCGGTCGCTAGCCACGGCGTCGGCAGCCAGGGCCAGGGCGGCGCCGGTTTCGAGTTCACCGTCGGGCTGGTGCAGGGCTGCTGCCAGCTCCCCGGCGAGCAGGTGATCGAGGTGCTCGACGCGGCCGCGGCCGCCGGCCTGCTCGACGAGGAGACCGGCGTCGCCGGCCGCTACCGCTTCACCCAGGAGCTGGTCAGGGAGACCCTCTACGAGCAGCTGCCCTCCGCGCTTCGCATGCGCCTGCACGCCTTGGTCGGCGAGTTGCTGGAGGAAGCCGCAATGGAGCCGGCCGAGCGCGAGCTACGGCTGGCCCACCACTTCTGCCTTGCCGCGCCCGTCGGCACCGCCGACAAGGCGGTCGCCCACACTCGCCAGGCGGCCTCCCAGGCCCTTGGTCGCCACGCCTACGCCGAGGCGGTCGCGCTGCTCGAACGCGCGGTCGAGGCGACCGAGGCGGCCGCCTTCGGCGACGACGACGCCTGCTGCGACCTGCTGGTGGACCTCGGCCATGCGCGCCAGCTCGCCGACGACGCCGAGGGCGCACGCGCGGCCCTGCGCGCCGCTGCGATCCTCGCCAGGCGCATCGGCGCGCTCGGCAAGCTCCCGCAGGCCGCGTTCGACTTCTGACGTCTGACACCAGTGCGCAAAGTCCCTGCTGACCCGAACACACTCCTGGGTCTGCTGGAACCGGCGCCCAGCCACGGCTATGAGCTGAAGCGCGAGTACGACGCCCGCTTCGGCCAGCACCGGCCGCTCGCCTTCGGGCAACTGCTGGTCGCTGGCTGCAGCCTCGCCATCGCCGTCAGCGCGGGCCTGATCGAGCGCAAGCGTCCCTTTGCCCTGCTGCGTCTGAGCGGCGTCCCGGTGTCGAGCCTCAACCGGGTCGTCCTCGCGGAAGCCGCCGCGCCGCTGCTGCTGGTCGCCGCCGCCAGCGCCGGCCTCGGCCTCGGCGTCGCCGCCCTGATCCTGAAGGTGGTCAGCGTCTCAGGGTGGCGTCCCCCCGCGGCCGGTTACTGGTATGCCCTGGCCGCCGGCATCTCCTTCGCCCTGCTCACCGTCGCCGCGACCCTGCCGCTGCTCAAGCGCGTCACCTCGCTTGAAACCGCCCGCTTCGAGTAGAAGGTCAAGGAAAGCAACCTCGCACTTGCGAGGTTTGAGAGTGGATCGCTTTGAAATGCGGCGATAAACCGCTAGCATCGGCCGCAGATGATGAACTATCGGATCGGCCAGGTCGCGGAGCTGCTCGGCGTCAGCGCCGACACCGTGCGCCGCTGGGCGGACGCCGGCCGGCTCGGGGCGCGGCGCACCGAAGGCGGCCAGCGCGTCATCGAAGGCGCCGCCCTGGCTGAATTCGTCACCGGGCTGCGGGAGTCGTCGGCGGCCGAGCGGGACGAGCTGGTGATGGCGCAGTCGGCCCGCAACCGCTTCGCCGGGATCGTCACCCGGGTGGTCAAAGACACCGTCATGGCCCAGGTCGAGCTGCAGGCGGGCCGCTTCCGGGTGGTCTCGCTGATGTCCCGCGAGGCCGCCGACGAGCTGGCGCTCGCCCCCGGCATGCTCGCGGTCGCAGCCGTCAAGGCGACCAACGTGGTGGTCGAACTGCCGTCCCAGGGTTCCAGTCGTTGAATCGAGTTGTTGAGTTCTTGCGTTGTTGAGGAGGGCATCTGTGCTTGGTTCCCGTCTCCGGTCCCGTTCTCATTTCCGCCATGCCGCCCTGCTGCTCCTGGTCGCGGTGCTTGTCGCCGCCTGCGGCGGGAACAAAACCACGGCCGGGAGCGGAAGTTCAGCCACGGAGATCAAAGTGTTCGCCGCCGCCTCCCTCACTGCCGCGTTCACCAAGCTCGGCACCGACTTCACCGCCGCCCACTCCGGCACCAAGGTGACCTTCAACTTCGCCGGCAGCCAGGCGCTGGCCACCCAGATCCAGCAGGGCGCCCCCGCCGACGTGTTCGCCTCCGCCGACACCACCAACATGGACAAGGTCAAGAGCCTGGTCGGCACGCCGCAGCTGTTCGCCAGCAACCTGCTCCAGATCGTGGTCGCCCCAGGCAACCCCAAGGGGATCAAGGGCCTCGCCGACCTGGCCCGCAAGGACCTCAAGGTGGTCATGGAGGCGCCCACCGTGCCCGCCGGGAAGTACGCCGGCCAGGCCCTCGCCGCCCAGCACGTCACCGTCAAGCCGGTGTCGCTGGAGGATAACGTCAAGGCCGTGGTCACCAAGGTCTCCCTCGGCGAGGCCGACGCCGGGATCGTCTACGTGACCGACGTGGCCGCAGCCAAGGGCAAGGTCGCGGGCGTCGACATCCCCAAGGACCAGAACGTGCCCGCCACCTACCCGATTGCGGTCGTCACTGCCAGCAAGCACGCCCAGGACGCCCAGGCGTTCATGGACCTGGTCCGCTCCACCCAGGGCCAGCAGGTGCTCCAGAGCTTCGGGTTCCTGCCGCCCCCGACCTCGTGACGGCCTGGCCGTGACGGCGCGGCGCCAGCGGACCGCCGGGAAGAAGAGGACCGGCGGGGCAGGGGCCGGGGGCGGGCGGGCGCCGCGCGCCTTCGTGGCACTCGCCGGGCTCGCGGTCGCGTTCCTGGCGATCCCGCTCGCCGGGCTGCTCGTCCGCACGCCCTGGGGGAGCCTCGCCACCGATCTGCGCGACCCGGCGGTGTTGACCGCGCTGCGGCTGTCGCTGGTCTGCTCGGTTGGGGCGGTGGCCGCCTCGACGCTGGTCGGGGTGCCGCTCGCCTGGCTGCTCGCCCGCGTCCCGTTTCCCGGCCGAAACTTCGTCCGTGCGCTGGTCACCCTGCCGATGGTGCTGCCGCCGGTGGTCGGCGGGGTGGCGCTGCTGCTCGCCTTCGGCCGCCGCGGGCTCGTCGGCCAGTGGCTGGACCGCCTCTTCGGCATCACCCTGCCGTTCACCACCCCCGGCGCGATCATGGCCGAGGCGTTCGTGGCGCTGCCGTTCCTGGTCATCACGGTGGAGGCGGGGCTGCGCGCGATGGATCGCCGCTATGAGGACGCCGCCGCCACCCTCGGTGCCGGCCGCTGGCTCACCTTCCGTCGCGTCACCCTCCCGCTGATCGCCCCCTCCCTCGGCGCCGGGGCGGCGCTGTGCTGGGCCCGCGCCCTCGGCGAGTTCGGCGCCACCATCACCTTCGCCGGCAACCTCCCCGGCGCCACCCAGACCATGCCCCTGGCGGTCTACCTCGCCCTGGAGACCAACGCCGACGCTGCCATTGCCCTCAGCCTGGTCCTGCTCGCCGTCTCCCTGGCCGTGCTGGTCGCCCTGCGCGGCCGCTGGTTCCCGGCAGCGTGATGAGCGGATCGCCTCGATGAGCCTCAAGGCCCGCGTCGCCCTCCAGCTCGGCGCCCTCGACCTGGACGCCGAGCTGGTGGTCGAGACTGGCGCGCTGGTCGTGCTGCTCGGCCCCAACGGCGCCGGCAAGACCACCCTGCTGCGCGCCCTGGCCGGGCTGGTCCCAGTGCAGGCCGGGCAGGTGCTGCTCGACGGCGTTGTGCTGGAGGCTCCCGCCGACGGGATCCGGGTCCCGACCGAGCAGCGCCCCGTCGGGGTGGTGTTCCAGGACTACCTGCTGTTCCCGCACCTGTCCGCCCTCGACAACGTCGCCTTCGGCCTGCGCGCCCGGGGCCTCCCGCGCGCCGAGGCGCGGCAGCGCGCCGCCGACTGGCTGGAGCGCGTCGGCCTCACCGCCCACGCCGCCGCCCGTCCCAAGGCCCTGTCCGGCGGCCAGGCCCAGCGGGTCGCGCTGGCACGAGCGCTCGCCACCGACCCGAGGCTGCTGCTGCTCGACGAGCCGCTGGCCGCCCTCGACGCCAGTGCCCGCGCCGAGCTGCGCCGTGAGCTGCGCCGCCATCTCGCTGGGTACCAGGGCACCCGCCTGCTGGTCACCCACGACCCGATCGAGGCCATGACCCTTGCCGACCAGATCGTCGTGCTGGAAGCAGGCCGCGTCACCCAGACCGGCACCCCCGCCGAGGTCAGCGCCCGCCCCCGCTCCCGCTACGTCGCCGACCTGGTCGGCCTCAACCTGTTCCGCGGCCGCATCGACGCCGCCGACGGCCGAATCGAGCTGCCTGGCGGCGCCCAGCTCATCGCCGCCGGCAGGGACCACCATCAGAGCGGCGAGGTCTTCGCCGTCATCCACCCCCGCGCCGTCGCCCTCTACCGCACCCACCCCGAAGGGACCCCCCGCAACGTCTGGCCCGCCACCGCCGAAGCCCTCGACATCACCGGCGACCGCGTCCGCATCCTTTGCACCGGCCCCGTCCCCCTCGTCGCCGAAATCACCCCCGCCGCCGTCACCGCCCTCCACCTCGCCGACGGCGGCCCCATCTGGGCCTCCGTCAAAGCCACCGAGGTCCTCGTCTATCCGGCCTGACCCTTGAACAGCGGGCCGAATGGTCTGAGCTGGCAGTCGGTCCGAGCGCGCCGGTGGAGTTATCCACAGAGGGACGAGATCCCCTTGTAACCCCCTCCGGGGATCGCCATGGTGATGGCATCCGGTCAAGGGGAGGCACGACATGATTCACGAGCTAGATGATGATCCTACCGTGGTAGGATCATCATTGATGAAACGGACCAAGATCTCGATCACGATCGACAGTGACCTTCTCGAAAAGGTCAAGGCGTACGCGAACGGCAACCTGTCGCGGTACATCAACGAGGTCCTGCGTGACAAGGTTAACAACGAGGGCCTGCGAAAGCTGGTCGCGGAGTACGAGGAGGAATACGGCGCGTTCACCGCTGAGGAACTCGCTGAGGCAGAGGCGCACTTCCGGGCTGCTGAGGAAGGGTGGGCTGCGTGGCAGGGCGACTCGTCCTCGACAGCGGAGCGCTGATCGGCTGGCAGCGGAAGGATCGAACGGTGTGGCGGCATGTGACCGATGCCATCCAGCGTGATGCGATGGTCGTGGTGCCAGCGGTGGTGATTGCCGAGTGCATCCGCGGTGGGGGTAGTGACGCTCCGATTCATCGGTTGCTTGTAAACGCCCGGGTGCCAATTGTCGGCAAACGGGCCGCTATGCAAGCCGGCCGCCTGCTTGGAATAGCTGCCATGAGCGCCACCATCGACGCGTTCGTCGCCGCCGAGGCCATCCGTGGTGGACCATGCGTGCTGCTGACCAGCGACCCAGACGATATGGAATCACTCGTTGGTCGCCGTCCGTACGTGGAGATTGTTGCGGTTTGATAGCCCGCGCGACAACTGGCTTTGACGTCACTTCACCCTCTGGGCACAATCGTCATCCACCGAGGGCAGTCGTAAGCAAACGGTAGAGGTAGAGATGGCAGGTGATCAGCCAGAAATTTCCGGATCTGCTGAGCTGGCAGCTGCCGACAGGGAACCCAGGGAAGCGCCGGCTATCCGTGTTGGTGACCGGGGCGTGGGGGATGGGGGCGAAGCCCGTGCGCTCCCTTCGGGTGAACTCCGCTTCCCGCAGAAGTACGGCGTGACAGAACGCGAGCTACCTCGTGATGTCGGAGGTCACGCCGTCACCGCGAGACGCTACGGCGAGGCCGCCGACGAGCTGTCCGAGCGGGTCACTGCGGGCCTCCTCGCGGTCGAGGGGCTCCGGGAGCAGCGGCAGCAAGCCACCGCAAGAGAAGCGTTTGACCTTGCCGCTCGCCTCGGCGCCGAGATTGAGGGCCACGAGCGCAGGCACTCCGACATGCAGCTCGAGATGCTGAAACTTCGATACGCCGAGATCGACGAGCGGAGCACGGCCATTGCCAATGCGAAGGTGCAGGCTGCGATCTGGGATCGGGACCGACCGGCTTCGGATCAGGTTGACCCAAGCCTCGTGGTGGCACAGACATTGCGTGACCTTGCCGATGGCGAGCGGCGCATGGACGACGTGCTCGACGTACTCGGCGAGCGTACGAAATTTCATCTCGAAGAGTCGATAAATTGGGCAAGTCGGGCGGAACGGGAGAGCGGCGGCGACGAGCCACGGCGAAACCGGGCGGTGGGCTTCCAGGGGGAGGTCTACCAGCGGCTCGGCGACCTCAAGGTCGGCCTGGCTGCGGACAATCCGGGGTGGATCACGGGCCACAATGGCGCGATCTCCAATTACGAGACCGCAGCGCACCTCTTCCACTCGATCGGCGACCACGAGGCCGCGCAACGTGTCGAACAGCGTGTTGACCGGCTCATGCCTGGTCGAGGTCAGGACGACCAGGGGTCGTAGTCCACTTCCAGGGGCTCCTGGGGTGGGCGCTGGTCCTCGGGGACGTTGCGGAGGTTCAGGCGGATGCGGATCCAGGTGGTGCTGCGGCCGCGCATGGAGTCGACCAGGACGTCGGTGGGGGTGAGGTGGGGCCAGACGTCGGGGTGGCGGGCCTTCCAGCGGTCGAGGCCTTGCATGGCTTCGGCTTTGGTGGCGGCGCGGGCGATCTCGATCAGCGGCATCTTGGTGCGGCGGCGGCCGGTTGGGCCGCTGGTCTTGCCGGGGGCTGGGGGTGGGACGATGCCCTCGCGCTCCCGGCGTGAGCGGGCCTTGGAGGGCTGGACCCGGTCGGGCTCGTCGGACTGCTTGTCGAAGAAGGGCGGCCAGGGCGCGTCGGCGAACCCGGCCTCCTCGTGCTCGGCGGCCAGCTCCAGCAGCGGCTCCAGGGAGCCGGCAGCCTGGTCGATGCCTTCCGACGGGTCGCCCAGCGCCGCGAAGCGCTCCGGGACCGTCCCTATCGTGAAGGCCGCCGCGTCGCAGCCGGGCACCTCCTCCCAGCGCAGCGGCGTGGAGACTCGCCCGTCCGGGGTAGGGCGCACCGAATAGGCGGCGGCGACGGTGCGGTCCTTGGCGTTCTGGTTGTAGTCGAGAAACACCCCGTGGCGCTCCTCCTTCCACCATTTGCTGGTGGCGAGGTCGGGGATGCGGCGTTCGACCTCGCGGGCGAGCGCGACTGCGGCGCGGCGAACCTCCTGGAAGGGCCAGCGCGGCTCGATGCGGCAGTAGACGTGGAAACCGCGCGAACCCGACGTCTTCGGCCAGCCGGTCAGGCCGAAGTCCTCCAGCACCTCCTTGGCCGCCAGGGCCACCTCAAGGACCTGCGACCAGGCCACCCCCGGCATCGGGTCGAGGTCGACCCGCAGCTCGTCGGGGTGGTCCAGGTCGGCGGCACGGACCGGATGGGGGTGCAGGTCGACGCAGCCGAGATTGACCACCCAGGCGAGCGCTGCCGCGTCCTGGACCACGATCTCGTGTGCGCTCCGCCCCGACGGGAAGCGCAGCTCGACGGTTTCGACCCACTCCGGGCGGGAGTTCGGCGCCCGCTTCTGGTAGAAGGCCTCGCCTTCCACGCCGTTCACGTAGCGCTTGAGGGCCATCGGCCGGTCGGCGACCCCGCGCAGCGCGCCGTCAGCCACCGCCAGGTAGTAGCGGACCAGGTCGATCTTGGTCGTCCCGGTGTGCGGAAAGAAGACCTTGTCCGGGTTGGTGATGGTCACTTCCCGGCCGGCCACCGTCAGGACCTCCTTGCGACTCGCCATGAACCCACCTTAGCCGCGGACCCGTCCCTTGACGCAAGCGGCTTGGTCTCCTAATCATGTCTGTAGGATGAAACCTACGTCTGGAATACGAGACTGATGGCTGGTTCCAGTACCGTCCGGTCCGCCGAGCGTGCCCTCGCGGTGCTGCAACTGCTCGCCCGCCATGGCCGGCCCATGCCGACCATGACGATCGCCCGTGCCTGCGGGATCCCCAAGAGCAGCACCCATCACCTGCTCAACGTGATGCGGGAGCGGAACTTCGTGAGCTACTGGGAGGACCGCCGCGCCTGGACGCTCGGGGTGGCCGCGCTGGAGATCGGTTCGGCCTACATGCGCAGCGGCCCCCTGCACCTGCAGGGCCGCCGCCACCTCGCGCAGCTCACCGAGCAGCTCAACGACACCTCCCATCTGGCGGTGCTGCACGGCACCGAGGTCATCTACGTCGACAAGCAGGAGCCGTCCGGGCTCGGCATCCGGCTGGTCACCGAGGTCGGCTCGCGGCTGCCCGCCCACCTCACCGCGGTGGGCCGCGCCATGCTCGCGCGGCTGCCCGGCGACCAGCTCCAGCTGATCTACGCCGCCTACGACTTCCCGACCCGCACCGGCAACGGGCCGCGCTCCCTGGCCGAGCTGCGCCGCGACTTGGAGCAGGTCCGCCACCAGGGCTTCGCCCTCGACCTCGGCATGATCACCCCGGGCATCACCTGCGTCGCCGCGCCAGTACTGGGCGGCGACGGCGCGCCGGTGGCGGCGATCGGCATTTCGTTCGTTGGCGCGCAGAAGACCGAGGAGCAACTCCAAGCCGCCGCCGGGCTGGTCCGAGTCGCCAGCGTGGAGCTGTCGGCCGCCTTCGCCTTCGGCGGCGACACCGGGGAGGTGGCCTGAGATGACCATGCACGTGCGTGCCGCCCTGCTCGACCAGGACCTCACGCTCACCGTGGGGGAGCGGGAGCTGCCCGATCCGGTACCCGGCGAGGCGCTGGTGGCCGTCGAGTGGGCAGGAGTGTGCGGCTCGGACCTGCACGTGCTGCGCAGCGGCGACTGGGTCCGCGCCTGGCCCGCCACCCTCGGCCACGAGCTGTTCGGCCGGGTCGCGGGTTGCCCCGGCGGGGAGTTCCCCGAGGGAACCCCGGTGGTGGTCGACTCGCGCGTGCCCTGCGGCGCTTGTGCCGGCTGCGCCCGTGGCGCGCAGCTCTGCGAGCGGCTCGGCTGGGTCGGGGAGGTGTTCCCCGGCGGCTTCGCCACCCACTGCGTGCTACCCGGCAAGCTCCTCCTGCCGGTGCCGGAGGAGCTTGCCGGGCCGCTCGCCGCCTTGGCCGAGCCGCTCGCGGTAGTCCTGCACGGGCTTGGCAAGGCGTCCGCCGCTGCCGCGTGGTGGCCAGCGCCAGATCGGGTATTGCTGCTCGGTCACGGCCCGATCGGCGCTCTCGCCCACGTGGAGGCCGCCCGGCGCTGGCCCGCCGCCCAGGTGACCGTGGTGGAGCCGGCGCCGTTGCGCGCCCAGCTTGCCACCGCGTTCGGCGCCCGTACTCTCCCCGGCCTGGCCGAGGTTCCCGCCGACGGTGGCCGTGGCTTCGACCTGGTGGTCGACGCCGCCGGCTACCCGGGGTCGCTGCGCGATGCGCTCGGGGCGGCGACGCGGGGTGGGACGGTGCTGCTGCTCGCCCTCGCCCATGGGGAGGCCGCCGTGGATCCACTGGAGGTGGTGCAGCGCAGCCTCACCATCGTCGGCTCCAACGGGTTCGCTGGCGAGCTGCTGGAGGCGGTAGCGCTGCTCGCCAGCGAAGGCTGGCGCTACAAGCCGGTGGTGACCGACACGGTCGCGCTCGACGAGCTGCCTGGGTTCCTCAACCGCCAGCTCCAGACCCCTGAGTCAGTGAAGGCGCTGGTGGCATGCCGGACCTAAACCTGGCGGCCGCCGATGCCGGGCCGACCGTGAGCGCTCTCGGCGCCGGCCTCCACGCCCGCCTGCACGCGCGGCTCGGCCGGGTCGCCCGTTACCGCCCCGGCCGTGCGCCCATGGGCATCGCCGGGCTGGACGGCAAGCTGTCCGCCAACGAATCGGCCCTCGGGCCCTCACCGGTGGTGCGGGCCGCCGCTGCGGCGGCCTGCGTGAGCCCCCACCGCTACCCCTCCGCCGTCGCCTTCCAGCAGCGCCTCGCGGACGCGCTCGGGGTCCCGGCCGCCACGGTAGTGCTCAGCAACGGCAGCGACGAGCTGTGCCACCTGCTGGCCACCGCCGTGCTGGACCGGGACGCGGTGGCGGTGCTGGCCGACCCCTGCTATCGGATCGACGAGACCGCCAGCCTGCTCGCCGGGGCCGAGCTGCGCCCGGTGCCGCTGCGCGACGTCGACGGCGCCCACGACCTGGACGCCATGGCCGCGGCCGTCGAGGACAGCGGCGCCGCGCTGGTGTGGCTGCCGAACCCCCACAACCCCACCGGCGCCGTGGTCGCGCCCGGCGCGTTGGCAGGCTTCCTGGACCGCGTGCCCGGCGACTGCCTGGTCGTCCTCGACGAGGCCTACCGCGCCTTCTGCGACCCGGCGCTGCGTCCCGACACCGCTGGGCTGCTCGCGGACTACCCCAACCTGGTGGTGCAGCGGACCCTGTCAAAGGACTGGGGCCTTGCCGGGCTCCGCCTCGGCTATGCGCTCGCCGCAGCAGAGGTGGCGGAGGCGCTCAACCGCATCAAGCCGCCGTTCAGCGTCAACAGCGTGGCGCTGGCCGCCGCCGACGCCGCCCTCTCCGCCGCCGACGGCGCCTGGCGGGAGCTGGCGGTCCAGCTGGTCCGCCGTGAGCGTGACCGGCTGCAGCAGCTCCTCGACCGTCTCGGCGTCCGCTACTACCCGAGCCAGGCCAACTTCGTCACCGTCCAGCTCGACGAGGCCGAGCTGCGCGCACCCCTGGCCGCGCTCGGCCTGAGCGTCCGCAACGGCGACGACCTCGGCCTGCCGGGATGGTCGCGGATCAGCATCGGCTGGGCCCCCCAGATGGCGCTGCTGCGCCACGCCCTCGCCACGATCACCAGCAGCGGAGAGGAAGAGGTGACCTCATGAGTTCCTACAGCAGCATGACCACGGCCAGGGACGGCGACGCCTACGTGACCACGCGCGAGACGCGCGAGGCCGCCATCCGCGTGGCGGTCGACTTCGGGGTCGGGGACCCGGCGCGCGACGGCGACCTCAAGACGGGGATCGCCTTCTTCGACCACATGCTGGAGATGCTCGGCTGGTGGGCGGACTTCACGATTAGCGCGAGCTATCAGCACCGCACCTTCCCGCTGCACCACGTCGTCACCGAGGACATCGGCCTGGCGCTCGGCGCCACCCTCGCGACCGTGATCCGCGACCGGCTGGACGCCGGCGTTGAGTCGAGCGGCGCTGCCCGTGCCGGCATGGACGAGTCGCAGGCGGAGGCGTTTGTCAGCTTCGAGGGCCGCTCCAACGTGTTCGTGCGCCGCGGCGGCGCTGCCACCCTGGAGCGGGTCGAGGACATGAATGCTGTCGACCTGGTCGCCTTCTTCGAGGGGTTCTGCCAGGGCGCCCGCGCCACCGTTCAGGTCGAGCTGGAGCACGGCGCCGACCCGCACCACGCCTGGGAGGCCGCCTTCCGAGCCTTCGGCCGGGCGCTGCGCGCCGCGCTCACCGCCAACCCGCGCCGCGCCGGCCGCACCGCCGGGGTCAAGGGGACACTGGATTGACGCCGAGCTACCGGCCCGGTCACGGCAACGCCGGCCGCGCGGTGCTGGTCTCCGGCGGCACCAGCGGCCTCGGCCTGGCTGCCGCGCGGCGCCTGTGCGAGGAGGGCGCGGCGGTGTGGGTGCTCGGCTCCAGTGCCGCCTCCCTGGCGGGGGAGAGCGCGACGCTGCCGCTGGCCGGCGCGGGCGCCTGCGACGTCAGCGACCCCGACGCGGTCGACGCCGCGGTCGGCGCGGCGGTCACCACCATGGGCAAGCTCGACGCGGTTTTCGTCAACGCCGGCATCGACGGGCAGGGCGTCCCCACGATGGAGCTGGACGCCAAGCACTTCCGCCGCGTGCTCGACGTCAACGTGGTCGGCGCGTTCCTGGTGGCCCGCGCCGCCGCCCGGGTGCTGGCCCGGCCCGGCGCGATCGTCTTCAACGCCTCGGTCAACGCGCTGCGGCCCGAACGCGCCTTCGCCGACTACAACGCCTCCAAGGCGGCGGTGGTCTCGCTCGCCAAGACCATGGCGATCGAACTGTCCGGTGACGGCATCGCCGTGACCGCGATCTGCCCCGGCTACTTCCCGACCCGCATGACCGCGCCCTACCTCGCCGACGAGGGCGAGCGCGCGGAGCTGCTGGCCCAGATCCCGGCGGGCCGCCTCGGCGACCCGGCGGAGGTCGCTGCGCTGGTCAGCTTCCTCATCTCGCACGAGGCCGCCTACCTCACCGGCGGCGTGATCACCATCGACGGAGGACGAAGTGCCTGAGCCCGTGCCCGCGCAAGTGTCCGAGCGGCCGATCCGCGAGCTTGGCCAGTGGTCCGAGCTGGGCGCCGCCGAACGCGAGCAGCTCCTCGGCCGCGGCCTGGAGCGGATCTTCGACCCGGCGCTGCGCGACAGCGTCGCCCAGCTCGTCGAGGACGTGCGCCACAACGGCGACGACGCCGTGGTCCGCGCCCTCAAGCAATTCGACGGCTGCGACGTGGCCCCCGACCAGCTCCGCGTCAGCGACCACGAGTTCGCGGCGGCGCTGGCGGCGGTCTCAGACCGGCTCCGCGACGCCATCCGCGACGCCATCGACCACGTCCGCCGCTTCAACCAGCGGCTAACCGCCCAGGGAAGCTGGAGCTTCGAGAGCGAGCCCGGCCTCATCGTCGGCGAGAAGATCAGCCCGATCGCCAGCGCCGGCCTGTTCGTTCCCAGCGGCAAGGCCTCCTACCCCTCGGTGCTGGTCCAGCTCGGCACCCCCGCCGTGGTCGCAGGGGTGCCCCAGATCGCCGTGGTGGTCCCGCCGGTGCCCGGCTCCGGCGGCAAGGTCGACGACGCCGTCCTGATCGCCGCCCACGAGCTCGGCATCCGCGAGGTGTTCCGCGCCAACGGCCCAGCCGGCGTCGCCGCGCTCGCCTTCGGCACCGAAAGTTTCCCCAAGGTCCGCAAGGTCCTCGGCCCTGGCAGCCCGCCGGTCGCCTGCGCGCAGCTGGAGGTGCAGCGCGACGGCTGCGCCACCCAGCTGCTGCTCGGCCCGAGCGAGAGCCTGGTGCTGGCCGATGCCAGCGCCGACCCGCGCCTGCTCGCCGCCGACCTGCTCAACGAGGCCGAGCATGGTTCCGACTCGGCCAGCGTGCTGGTCACCGACAGCCGCGAGCTGCTCGCCGCCGCCCAGCGGGAGGTGGCACGCCAGCTCGCCGCCCTGCCAGCGCAGCGCCGCGCCTACGCCAGCGCCGCGCTCGGCGCCAACGGCGGCGCCGTCCTGGTCCACGACCTCGACGAGGGCGTCGAGGTCGCCAACGAGTACGCGCCCGAGCACATGATGGTCGTGGTCCGCAATGACGCGGTCGACCGGGTGCTCGGTGCGTTGCACAACGCCGGTGAGATCCTCGTCGGCCAGTGGACGCCGGTGTCCGCGGCCAACTTCCTCATCGGCTGCCCGGCAGCGCTGCCGACTGGCGGTTTCGCCAAGGTCTCGGGCGGGGTCACCGCTGACACCTTCCGCAAGCGCACCGCGATCGCCCATGCCGACCGCGATGCGCTCCAGCGGATGAGCGGCTCGATCCTCGCCTTCACCGCCCACGAGGGCTTCCCCGCCCACGAAGCCGCCATCCTTGTCCGTCTCGACCCGGCCCTGAGCCCCTGACCCTCCACCCTCCAGGGCCCGGTCCTACGCCAGGAGGAGCGCAGATGCGCCGAACCATCGTCCCGTTGCTGCTCGCCGTGCTGGTCGCCATGGTCGCGGCCGGCTGCGGCAGCAGCAACAAGAGCAGCACGACTGGCCAGGGAGCCAGCTCGATCCCGGCGACGCCGGAGTCCGGCAGCTTCCACCTCGGCACCGAGCCGTGGCTCGGCTACGGCCCCTGGTGGATCGCCAAGGACAAGAGCCTGTTCGCCAAGCGCGGCCTGACCACCGAGGTCACCAACTTCACCACCGACGACCAGATCAACGCCGCGCTGGCCAGCGGCAAGCTCGACGGCGCCAACATCGCCACCCACACCGCGCTGCGGCTGGCCGCCAGCGGCCTGCCGATCTCGGTGGTGCTGCTGGAGGACGAGAGCGAGACCGCCGACGCGATCCTCGCCGGCCCAGGCGTCAACGGCATCAGCGACCTCAAGGGCAAGAAGGTCGCCTACGAGGAGGGCACCACCTCCGACATCCTGCTGCAGCACGCGCTGAGCGCCAACGGCCTCACCATCAAGGACATCCAGCCCGTGCCGATGGCCGCCGCCGACGTCGGCGCCGCGCTGGTCGCTGGCAAGGTCCAGATCGGCGTCACCTACGAGCCCTACATCAGCACCGTGCTGAAGGCCCACGCCGACTACAAGCGCATCTACGCGGCCAGTGAGGACCCCGGCCTGGTCGGCGACGTGCTGGTGGTCCGCAACGACGTCCTCAAGAGCAAGCCCGGCCAGGTCGCGGCGATGCTGCGAACCTGGGGCGACTCGGTGAACTACCTCAACACCAACAAGGCCGACGGCCAGGCGATCATCACCAAGGCGGTCGGCGCGCAGCCCGGCGACCTCACCACCGCCTTCGACGGCGTGAAGATCTACACAATCGCCCAGGCCGGGGCGCTGCTCCACGGCGACTACGTCAACAAGACCATCGTCGACGTCAAGCAGGCCGCCAGCGCCGCCGGGCTGCTCCACGGCGACATCAACCCCTCCAGCCTGATCACCACCACCTACATCGACGCGGTCGCCAAGTCATGACCCAGCGGCGACGCCCAGCGGCGCTCCGCATCGGCGGGGGCATCCGCGGCTGGCAGTTCGTGACCATCTGCGCGGCCACCTTCGCGGTGTTGCTCGGCGCATGGTGGGCCGCGACCGCCGCGGGCTGGGTGAAGCCGCTGTTCCTGCCGTCGCCCGGCGAGGTGCTGGACCGCCTCGCCGGGCAGGTGTCCAACGGCGAGCTGTGGGGCGACACGCGCGTGTCGGTCTACCGCATCGCCGTCGGCTTCGTGGCCGCGACCGTGCTGGCGCTGCCGCTCGGCGTGCTGATGGGCTGCTACCGCTTCTGGGAGGCGGCGGTGGAGCCGCTGGTCGACTTCATCCGCTACATGCCGGTGGTGGCCTTCGTGCCGCTGACCATCCTGTGGACCGGCACCGGCGACACCCAGAAGTTCGTGATCATCTGGATCGGCACCTTCTTCCAGCAGGTGCTGCTGTTCATGGACAACGTCAAGCGCGTCCCGGGCGAGCTGGTCGACATCGGCCGCACCCTCGGTCTGCCGGACCGGCGCATCCTCGCCCGCATCGTGCTGCCAGCCGCCGCGCCGGGCCTGTGGGACTCGATGCGCATCAGCATCGGCTGGGCCTGGACCTGGCTGGTGCTGGCCGAGCTGGTCGCCGCCACCTCCGGCCTCGGCTACCGCATCACCACCTCGCAGCGGTTCTTCGAGACCGACACGATCATCGCCTACATCCTCGTGCTCGGCCTGCTCGGCCTGATCACCGACCAGGTCATGAAGGCCGCCGGGCGGGTCGCCTTCCGCTACCTGGCGGTGCGCCGGTGACCCCGCCGGGAACCGCGCAGCCGGTGACCCCGAAGCTGGCGGTTCGGGGGCTGTCGAAGACCTACGGCGGCACGCGCCGACCTGGCAACGGCGACGGCGGCGTCACCGCCCTCCAGGATGTGGACCTGGAGATCGCCGAGAACGAGTTCGTCTCGATCGTCGGCACCTCCGGCTGCGGCAAGAGCACCCTGCTGTCGATCGCCGCCGGCCTGCAGGAACCCACCAGCGGGGAGATGCTGGTCGACGGCCGCCCGGTGACCGGGCCGGGCCGCGACCGCGGCGTAGTGTTCCAGACCTACACCTTGTTTCCGTGGCTGACCGCGCAGCGCAACGTCGAGTTCGCCCTGCGCGACGAGCCGCTGCCCGCCGCGGAGCGGCGCGAGGTCGCCCGCGAGCACCTGCGCCTGGTCGGCCTGCTCGACTTCGCCGACAAGTACCCGGCGGAGCTGTCCGGCGGTATGCAGCAGCGCGTGGCGATCGCCCGCGCCCTCTCCTACAAACCGCAGCTGCTGCTGATGGACGAGCCCTTCGGCGCGCTGGACGCGCTCACCCGGCGGGTCATGCAGGAGCTGCTCACCCGCATCTGGGAGCAGCACCGCCTCACCGTGGTGTTCATCACCCACGACGTCGAGGAGGCCGTCTACGTCTCCGACCGGGTGCTGGTGATGACCAACCGGCCCGGCCGCATCAAGCAGGCGGTCCCGGTCGACCTGCCCCGCCCCCGCCACCACGAGATGATCGCCAGCGAGCCCTTCCGTGACCTGTATGCGCAGGTCCTCGACCTGATCCGGGCGGAGTCGTTCGGCCAGGCCGGCCTGGAACTGACCGGGTGACGGTCAGCCGCCCAGGAGGCGCAGCGCGTTGCCGGCGAGCTGCCGGTGGATCTCGGCCTGCGACAGTCCCGCCTGTTCGAGGCGAGGGCGCAGCCACTCGGACAAGTGGGTGAACCCGCGCCCACCGAAGCGGCGGAGCTGGGTTTTGGTGCACACGTCGTGGGCGTGCAGCAGGCGGTCGCCATGCCCCGCGGCGATCAGCTCCAGGGTCGCGGCGAGGCGCTGCTCGTCGGTCGGCATGCCACGGTCCCCGTAGGCGTACTCGTCCCCCCAGATGTCGAAGGCGACCAGGCAGCCACGACGGAGCAAGCTCTGATGGAGGGCGAGCCCGCCACGGTCCCCGCCGTGATTGCCGCCCCGCAGCGACACGTCCAGGTGGCAGACCACCACCCTGCCGAGGTCCGCCCCGGCTGCCTGCAGCACGTCAAGCGCCTCGTGCGCCTGCGGCGCCCACGGATCAACGTGCACGTAGAGGGGCACCCCGAGCAGCGCCTGCGCCATGCCAGCCCCCCGCAGCGCCGCCCGCTCGTCGGGGTGACGGGCGCGCTGGTCCCGATCTCGCCGATCACCGCCGGGACCGGCACCCCCGGCCCCAGGGCGCGGAACTGGGCAGCGATCGCCTCCGCATGCCGCTCCGAGTCGCGCCCCCGCAGCCCTGCCGGCCAGGACGCATCGATATAGGGCCCACACCCGTAGACCACGTCCACGCCCGAGCGCCGCGACAGCTGCGCCAGCCCGCCGACGTCCCGCCCGACCGTCTCAGGGGTGACGTCTACCACCAGCGCTCGCCCTGCCACCGCCCGCAGCGCCGCCAGCTCCCCGAGCAGCAGCTCCTCGTCGTCCAGCACCAGGTTGTCCAGGCAGGCGAAGGGGTTCCGCCGCACCGCCGCGAGTGTGTCCGGCCCAACTGCCGCATCGACCAGCGCGGGGTCGCGCTCCCGCGCGTCCTCATCAAGCCAGCAGCGGATGTCGATTAGCAGATGCTCATGCGCCAGCACCAGGTCGTAGCCGTCCGCCAGCGGCTCGCCGAGCACGGTCCTGGTCCGGGGCTGCAGGGAGCGCTCCATAACAGCGCAGCTTAGACCGACCGGCAATTGAGTTACCTGAGGTGTCGGATGATGAGGATGAACCGGGTTGGTTGTGGGTGCAATAGAGATGTGATGAACGATGACGAGCTGATCGCGGCGGTGGCCGGGGGGGACGACACGGCCCTGAGGGAGCTGTTTGTTCGGCACGCGCCGTGGCTGGCCGTGCGGCTGGGGCGGCTGCTGCCGGCCGATGCGGTCGAGGACGTGCTGCAGGAGACGTTTGTGGGGGTGTGGCGTGGAGCCGGCCGGTACCGGCCGCAGGGACGGCCGGGTGCCTGGTTGTGGGGTATCGCCGCTCGCCAGGGCGCCTTGTGGTTGCGCCGTGACGGCAGGCCGGCCGGCCTGCCGTGGCCGCTGGGGGAGGCGGTGGCGGCGGGGAAGGCGGAGGATCCCGAGGCGATCGCGGTGGGCCGGGTCGAGCTGGCCAGGGCGGTGGACCGTCTGGGGCCGGCCGGCAGCGCGGATCAGGAGCTGTGGCGGCTGTTGTTCATCGAGGACCGGCCGGTGGCTGACGTGGCGCAACAGCTGGGGATCCCGGAGGGGACGGTGAAAAGCCGCGCCTTTCGGGTGCGGCAGGTGCTGCGGATGGCGTTGCGGAAGGGAGGCTCTGATGCATGAGCATGCCGCCGATCCAGCGGCGGAGCTGGACTGCGTGGTCTGTCAGCGCAGCGCGGTGCTGGCCGGCAGCGGCGTGGACCTGGAGCGAGTGTGGACCGGGGTCGCAGCACGCGTGTGGGCCCGGTCGCCTGGGCGCACCGAGCGTCTTGCGGGTCGGCTGCTTCGTTCGCCGGGCTTGGCCCGGGCGCTGCTGACCACGCCGTCGCTGCTGGCCGCATGGATGGTGGCGAGCGTTGCCGTGCTGGGCGTTGGCGTGGTCGTCTCGCGCGGGATCGGCACGCCGCTGGTGCCTTTGCTCGCGCCGGCGCTGGCCGGGGTGGGGATCGCCTACGCCTACGGTCCGGGCACCGATCCGGCCTACGAGCTGGCCCGCACGATGGCGGTCGGTGACCGGATGGTGCTGCTGGTGCGGGCGCTAGCGGTGTTCGCGGTGAATGCCGCGCTGGGGACGGCGGCGTCGCTGGCCGCGCCGGCCGCGACGGGGATCACCGTGTCGTGGCTGGTGCCCATGACCGCGGTGGCGGCGCTGTGCCTGGCGGCCGCGACCCTGGCGGAGTCGGCGAACGTGGGCGTGACGGTGGGGCTTGCCGGGTGGGCGATCACCGTGCTGGGCGCCCAGGCGGCCGGCGGCCACGCCGAGCGCGCCGCCTCCAGCCACGCCTTGATCCTGCCGTACTTGTTGTTCGCCGCGCTGTGTGTCGGCGTCGTGTTGTACCGGACCCGCATCCCGCGTCACCAGGAAAGAGGATGGCTGTGAACGTCGAGATCCAGGGGTTGACCCGCGGGTTCGGGCGGGCCCGCGCGGTGCGAGGCGTGGACCTGAGCATCGGGGCGGGGGTGTTCGGGCTGCTGGGACCCAACGGGGCGGGCAAGACCACCCTGCTGCGCGTCCTGGCCACGGTGATCCCGCCCAGCTCCGGCACGGCGCGGCTGCTCGGCCGGGATCCCTCCGACTACGGCCAGCGCCGCGAGATCCGCCGCCGCCTCGGCTACCTGCCCCAGACCCTGGGCTACTACCCGAACTTCACCGTGTATGAGTTCGTGGAGTACTTCGCGCTGCTCAAAGAGATCCCTCCTGTCAGGGTCTCCCGGGCCGTGGCGGGCGCGATCGAGCAGGTGGACCTGGCTGGGCGGGCCCGGGCGAAGCTGCGCACGCTGTCGGGCGGGATGCTGCGGCGGGTCGGGATCGCCCAGGCCATCGTCAACGACCCGGAGCTGCTGCTGCTGGACGAGCCCACCGCCGGGCTGGACCCTGAGCAGCGGGTGGCGTTCCGGGCGCTGCTGCGCGAGGTCGGCCAGCGAGCCACCGTGGTGGTCAGCACCCATCTGGTCGAGGACGTCGGGGCGGCCTGCGACCAGGTCGCCTTGCTGCACGACGGCCAGCTCGTGTTCTGCGGCACCCCCGACGAGCTGACCGCCCGCGGCCACGGCCACGCGGTCGGGGACGCGCCGCTGGAACGTGGCTACGCCGCGGTCCTGGCCGAGGCCCGCGCCGAGACCCGAGTATGAACCGGCTGCTGCGCCTGGAGGCGCGCCGCAGCGCGCTGCTGCCGCTGCTCCCCGTCCTGGTCCTGCTGCTGTGGCTGTCACCGATCGCCCAGCACCTGACGCCGACGGCGCTGTGGCCCGACCGCAGCGCCGACCTGCAGAGCACGATCCAGATGCTGGGTCCGTTTGTGGCCGGCGCCGCAGCCTGGATGGCCGCCCGCGAGCAGCGCCGCGCCCTCACCGACCTGCTCGCCTGCACACCCCGCAGCCCCTGGGCACGCGGACTGGCGACCTGGACCACGACCAGCGGCTGGGCCGTGCTGTTCTACGCCACCATCGGCGCGGTGGTCTTCGCCCTGACCGCGGCCCAAGCCACCTGGGGCCACCCGGTGCTGTGGCCGATGCTGTCCGGCCTGGCCGCCCTGCTGGCCTGCTCGGCGGCCGGGTTCGCCGCCGGGCGGCTGCTGCCCAGCCGATTCACCACCCCACTGGTCGCCATCGCTGTGTTCGCCACCATGGCCGCCGGCATGCAGGCGGCGCTCAACGGCGACGCACTGGGCCGGCTCAGCCCGATCTACCCCAGCATCGGCCTGGCGTCTTCGGTGTTCTACGCCATCCGCCCCGACCTGACCTGGGTGCAGCTCACCTGCTACCTCGGCGTCACCGCCGCCGCGTTCGGCCTGATCGCGCTGCGCGGCCACGCTGGCGACCGCACCATCCGCCGCGGCGGCGCCAACCTGACCGCGGCCGGCCTCGTCTTGGTCGCTGCCGCCGTCGCGTTGGTGTTGACCAGCTCCACCGACGACCAAGGCGTCGTCATCCCCTTGCTGCACGACGCGGCCAGCGACCGCACCGTCGCCTACACCCCGGTCTGCAGCCAAGCCCCGCTGCCGGTGTGCCTGCATCCCGCCTACGCCCACGAGCTCACCCCCCTCGATACCCTGGTCAACCAGATCGCTGCGCCGCTGGTCGGCATCCCCGGCCTGCCCGTGCGTGCCGAGCAACTCCCCGGTGACAAGCAGGTGGTCCGCCTACAGGGCAACCCGCCGGTCCTGACCATTCCCCACTTCATCATCCACGGAACCACGATCAGCCCACCCGCCTTCGCTGCTGGTCTGCAGACCATGGTCGCGCTCGCCCTGGTCACCCCCGCCGGCACCCCAGCCTTCCAGACCGACCCCGCTCAGCGTGCCGTCGCGCTGTACCTGCTCCACCAAGCCGCGGACACCCCCGACAGCGACCTCATCCCTGACGACGCCGCCGTCGCCGCGGCCGCGCAGCGCCTGGGAGCGCTCACCCCCACCGCCCGCCACACCTGGCTGAC
>WNGR01002117.1_pt1 | contig 48879 bp, 49 predicted proteins | sample 5407581 | NCBI WGS metagenome assembly WNGR01 (sample SAMN13153383, study PRJNA577476) | soil metagenome | isolation source: 80 cm soil or saprolite under Garry oak tree replicate 2 | place: USA:California | collected 2016-06-15 | reverse complement strand
TCACTCCTGGCAGCGGCAGCCACCTCCGGGTCGAGGCTGCCGACGAGCTGTTCTCGACGCTCGCGCGGGTGCTCGGCGTGCCACGGATCCGCACCTTCGAGACCGGCGGCAACGAGCTGCTCGCCGCCCGGGAGCAATGGGACGACGGCAACAACCTGCTGGCCCTGTCACCGGGGGTGGTGCTGGCCTACGAACGCAACGTCGACACCAACCAGCGCCTGCGCGACGCCGGCGTGGAGGTGCTCACCATCCCCGGCTTCGAACTTGGCCGTGGCCGTGGCGGGCCGCGCTGCATGAGCTGCCCGCTGGCACGCGACCCGGCCTGAGGTCCGCTCGCGGCCGCTACCGTTCCTCGGTGCTGTCGGCCTCCACCGGTTCACCGGCTTGCTCCTGCCCTTCCGCTTCCGCCTCGCCGGCTGGGGTTGGGGCTGGACGGCGCCGCTCGCGCAGCCACAGCCAGGTGCCCGCGCCGAGCACGACCGCGACCGAGATCCAGGCGTTGCGGGACAATCCCAGCAGCCGGAAGGTCGTGTCGGTGCGCAGCAGCTCAAGGAAGAAGCGGCCAAAGGCGTACAGCGCCAGGTAGGCGAGCACGATCGAGCCGGCGCGGAGCTTGTGGCGCCGGTCAAGCCACAGCAGCACGCCCACCACCAGCAGGTCGTACAGCGACTCGTACAGGAAGGTCGGGTGGAAGGTCGTGAACCCGACGTACTTGTCGGGGACATGGATCGGGTCGACCTTGAGCGCCCATGGCAGCTTGGTCGGCGTGCCGAACAGCTCCTGGTTGAAGTAGTTGCCCCAACGGCCGAAGGCCTGCGCCAACGGGATCCCCGGGATGGCCGCGTCCAGCGCCTGCAGCACCGGCAGGCCGCGGCGGCGGCACACCCAGATCCCGGTGAGGATGCCGAGGGTGAGCCCACCATAGAGGGCCAGCCCACCCTCCCAGATGGCGATCACGTGCCACCAGCGGCCCCGGAAATCGCCGCTGTGGGTGATCACATAGCCGACCCGGCCACCGACGAAGCCGGCCACGACCGCCCAGATCATCGGCCGCTCAAGCGTGACCGGGTCGTGGCCGCGAGCGGCCCAGCGGCGGCGTGCCAGCGCCACGGCGAGCAGGATGCCGATGGCGATCATCAACCCGTACAGGTGGAAGAACAGCGGGCCGAGATGGAACCCGTTGCTCGGCGGGGCGGGGATATAGGCGATCATGGAGGGAATCATCGCACTTCGCCGGCCGGACGGTCATCCGAACGGTCATCCGAACCGTCATCCGGGCGGCCGGTCAGCTCGCCGCCGCCGCGGACGACCAGCTCGTCGCGCAGCGCCCACAGCAGCGGGAAGAACCGATAGCGGGTGGTGCGCCGCAGGTAGGTGAGGGCCATGCCGCCGGTGCCGCGGGCGTGATCGCCGAGGGTCCGCTCGACCAGCGCGACGTGCTCGTGCCGCCAGCGCGCCCAGCGCTCGTCGTAGTCGACCAGCGCCTCGCAGACGAGGTAGAAGCCGGCCTGGTCGCCGGGGTCCTGGTAGAAGTCGGCCCAGCGCTCCACCCGATCCAGGCCGAGCCGCCTGCCCGCAGCGGCGTGGGCGTCGGCCAGGGAACGCTGGGCCAGACGCGCGGCCAGCGGCTCGGGCAGCGCTCCGCCATGCTCGGCCTCCAGTGCCTTCAGGTAGGCGAGGTCACGCAGGCCCGACAGCAGCTCCAGCTCGCGGAACTGCTGCGACTGGGAGCCGCTGGCCGTGCCGAGGTAGCTGCGGAACTGCTGCAGGTCCCATGGGGGCAGGGTGTGGAGGCTGCGCATCTGCTCCAAGCCGCTGGCCATGATGTGGTTGGCACGGCCAAGCAGCGCCAGTGCCCGCGCGAAGCCGTCGCCGTCCAGCAGCGCGACCACCCGCTCCAGGTCGTGCAGCAGCAGCTTCATCCACAGCTCAAGCGCCTGATGGACGACGATGAAGTGCAGCTCCTCCGGGTGGGGCGGCTGCGAGCGGGGCCGCTGTAGCGCCAGCAGCTCCGGGACCCGCAGGTAGCTGCCGTAGGTCAGGTCCTCCTCTGGTAGCACCGCCTCCGTCCCCCCTTTCCCGACCTTATCCACAACTTGTCAGCATCGGTTGCCGGGCGCTTCCCCACAGGTAGCATGGTGCCGCGGTCGGCGGAACCATCGAGATCACGGTACCCGGGTCGCAGACCAGGGCAGTCACGGAACCCGGAAACGGAACACGGAAACGGAGTCGCGCGTGCGCAGGACGTTGCTCCTCTTGGCGGGTATCGGGGTCCTCGCCTTGCTGTTGGTTCCCGCCACCGGCGGCGCCAGCACCGGGCCCCGGGTGCGGGCGCAGGCCGCCGGGGCTGACACCGCCCAGCAGATCGCCCGCGGCCGGGACCTCTACCAGCAGGCCTGCGCCTCCTGCCACGGGGCTGACCCGAACGGCCCGTCGCAGTACCCGAAGAGCGTCCCGTCGATGACGCAGGTCGGGGGAGCGGCAGCGGTTGACTGGGCGGTCCGCACCGGGCGGATGCCGTTCGACTCCACCGTCGGCCAGGCGATCGCCCGCCACAAGTCGCGCTTTGACGACGCCGACACCCAGGCGCTCGCCGCCTACGTCGGCAACGCGGTCGGCGACGCGCAGATCCCGCAGGTCGACCCTGCCCAGGGCGACATCCCCCGCGGCCGGCAGGCCTACGCCCAGGCATGCGCGGCCTGCCATGGCATGAACGGGGCCGGATCCGCCCTCGGCGGCGCCAACATCGCTCCGAGCCTGCTCGACGTCAAGCCGATCGACGTGGCCGAGGCGATCAAGATCGGGCCCGGCCAGATGCCCCCCGGCGGCGGCCTCGAGAACTACACCCCCTACGACGCCCAGAGCATCGCCACCGTCAACGACGTCGCCGCCTACGTGCAGAGCCTGCAGACCCAGCCCTACAACCGCGGCGGCCTGCCGCTCGGTGGCAAGGGCCCGGTCCCGGAGGGCTTCGTGGCCTGGATCATCGGCCTCGGCGCGCTGGTACTGGTGGTGCGCTGGCTCGGCGGCCGCCACTGAGGCCGTGCCTGACCTGGACCGACCGGCATTGAACCAACCACCAAACGAGCACAAGGAACCAAGGGAGAGCCAAGCGACGTGGACCGCGACACTGGCAGCGAGCAGGCAGACCGGCAGGCCGGCAGGCCGGGGGAGCTTGACGCCGAGCAACGGCGCGTCCAGCGCCTCGCCGCGCAGTTCTTCGGCCTGTCGATCCTCGCCGGCATCAGCCTGTTCATCGTCTACTTCGCCGGCGGGCAGACCCAGCTGGAGGGCGTGCTGTTCTTCCTTGCGCTCGGCGGCCTCGGCATCGGTATCGGCCTGTGGGGCATCCACCTGCTCGCCGCCCGCGAGACGGCCGAGGAACGCCACGAGCTCTCCAGCGGCCCCGAGATGCGCCAGGCGTTCGACGACGCGCTCAGCGAGGAGGTCGGTCCCGAGATCAAACGCCGCGGCCTGCTGCTCGGCCTGCTCGCCGGCGCTGGCGGCGCGCTGGGGCTGGCGCTGCTGCTGCCGGTGATCTCGCTCGGCCCGGCGCCCGGCGACAGCCTCAAACAGACCGGCTGGAGCAAAGGCAAACGGGCGGTCGACGAGGACGGCAAGCTGATCGACCTCAACGCGGTACCCGAAGACGGCTTCCTGACCGTCTACCCGGAAGGTGAGGTGGGCCGGGCGGACTCCCAGGCGCTGCTGATCCGGGTGCCGAAAGGCCTGCTGGAGTTGCCGTCCGCGGCGATGGCGGGCGTCCCGGACGGCAGCTACGTGTGCTACTCGAAGCTGTGCACCCATGCTGGCTGCCCGGTCGGGCTCTACCGCGCTGAGACTCGCAGCCTGCTGTGCCCCTGCCACCAGTCGCAGTTCAACGTGCTGGACGGGGCCAAGCCGTTCTTCGGCCCCGCCGCGCGGCCACTGCCGCAACTGCCGCTCAGCGTCGACAGCGACGGCCACCTGATCGCCCTCGGCGACTTCCCCGTGCCGGTCGGACCCGCGTTCTGGAACCGGAGCAAGTCATGAGGCTGCCTGGGACCCATCCGCGAGGCGAGGAGCAGGAGAAGAAGCCGAACCGCTTCGAGCAGCGACTGACCGACCGCTTCGACCGCACCCAGAAGTGGATCGACGAGCGGCTTGGGACCGCCAGCTTCGCCCGCACCGCGCTGCGCAAGGTCTACCCCGACCACTGGTCCTTCCTGCTCGGCGAGGTCGCCCTATTCTGCCTGGTCGTGCTGGTGTTCACCGGGGTATTCCTGACCTTCTTCTACGTCCCCGATGTGCGCGGCACAACCGTCTACCAGGGACCCTACGTTCCGCTGCACGGCCAGCAGGTGTCCGACGCCTACAACTCGGTGTTGCGGCTGTCGTTCCAGGTCCGCGCCGGCCTGCTCATGCGCCAGACGCACCACTGGGCCGCGCTGGTGTTCCTCGCCGCCATCGTCATCCACCTGTGCCGTATCTTCTTCACCGGTGCGTTCCGGCGGCCGCGCGAGGTCAACTGGCTCATCGGCATCGGGCTGCTGTTTCTCGCCATGGGCGAGGGCTTCACCGGCTACTCCCTGCCCGACGACCTGCTCTCCGGGGTGGGCCTGCGCATCTTCGACTCGGTGGTGCTGGCCATCCCGGTGATCGGCACCTGGGTCTCCTACCTCGGCTTCGGCGGCGAGTTCCCCAGCCCGGAGATGATCTCACGGCTGTTCGTGTTCCACGTGATGTTGCTCCCGGCGGTGCTGATCGGCCTGGTCTTCGTGCACATCGCCATCCTGGTGCTGCAGAAGCACACCCAGTTCCCAGGGTCCGGCCGCAGCGAGCGCAACGTGGTCGGCAAGCGCTTCTGGCCCGAGCAGACCTTCAAGTCGGTCAGCCTGCTGCTGCTGGTCGCCGGGGTGCTCGCCGGGCTCGGCGGCCTCCTCCAGATCAACCCGGTGTGGCAGTACGGGCCCTACGACCCGGCCAACGTCAGCTCACCGGCGCAACCCGACTGGTACATCGGCTTCCTCGACGGCGCGCTGCGGCTCGGCATGCCGTGGAGCTTCAAGATCTTCGGCTACACCATCTCCGAGGTGTTCTGGCCGGCGATCCTGTTCCCAGGGGTCGCCTTCGGCATCCTCACCCTGTGGCCGTGGATCGAACGGCGCTTCACCCGCGACCGCGCCGAGCACCACCTGCTCAACCGGCCCAGGGAGGTGCCGCTGCGCAGCGCCATCGGTATGGCCGGCCTGACAGTGTTCTTCATCTGCTTCCTCGAGGCCGGCAACGACATCCTGGCGGTGATGCTCAACGTCTCGGTCGAGGCAATCACCCACATCCTGCGGTGGTCGTTCTTCCTCGGCCCAGTGGTCGTCGGCCTGGCCACCTACGCGATCTGCCGCTCGCTGCGCACCACCGGCATCCACCCCGCCAAGGCCACTGCCGGACTGCGCCTGGAACGCTCCGCCGACGGCGCCTACGAGACCGTACCGATCGACTCACCCGATTAGCGGCGGGCCTGGCCGGGGGTCTGGGGCTGGTCGGTGAGGAGGCGGCCGTAGTGCTGCTCGCGGATGGCGGCGGCGAGCCAGCCCCAGGTGGAGTAGGCGGTGGTGGCGGTGCCGAGGATCACCAGCCAGAGGCCGAAGATCAAGCCGGTGACCAGGATCGCCATGCCGAGGGAGAGGGCGAACGGCCAGATCGAGGGGAGCGGCAGCACGCCGAGGTCATGGTCCTCCATGTCGCTTGGGCCAGCCGGGTCCGGCGGCGGCAGGCCGGCAAGGTGGCGCAGGGTGTCCCGTCGCGAGGGGAGTTGCCCTTGCTTGCCGGCGTGGCGCAGCAGGAACACGCCGGCAAACCCCGGGCCGAGCCCGAGCAGCAGCAAGGCGATCGTGCCGAACGGCTCGAAGCGGGAGAGGATCCAGTAGAGCACGCCAGCGGCGATCCCGAAGCCGCCGATGCGGACCAGCAGACCAGCTTCGTCAGTCATCTCAACCTCTTGGGAATTGTGCGGGATCGGTGCGGCCTGGGCTGAATCCTGCGCTCTGGCTCGCGCTCGCGCTGTGGCGCAGGTCGAAGGCGGGACGCTCGGAGTGGATCGGTGGCAGGCGCTCGAAGTTGTGGTGCGGCGGCGGCGAGGTGGTCGTCCACTCCAGGCTGTTGCCCTCCCAAGGGTCGTCGCCGGCTGGTGCGCCGTGCCGCAGCGACCGGATGATGTTCCACGCGACGATCAACATGGCGATCGCCAGCAGGAACGACCCGATCGTGGACGCAAGGTTGAGCCCGCTCCAGCCGAGATCGTCACCGTAGTTGGCGACCCGCCGTGGCATGCCCTCAAGACCGAGGATGAACTGCGGGAAGAAGGTCAGGTTCGAGCCGACGAACACGAACAAGAAGCCGAGCTTGCCGAGCCGTTCGTCCAGGAAGCGCCCGGTGATCTTCGGGAACCAGAAATACAGGCCGGCCAGGATCGCGAACAGCAACCCCATCGCCATCACATAGTGGAAGTGCGCAACCACGTAGTAGGTGTCGTTGACGGCGAAGTCGATCGGCGGCGAGGCCAGGAAGATCCCGGTGATCCCGCCGACGGTGAACATCAGCAGGAACGCCAGCGCATGCAGCATCGACGTGGTGAGCTGCAGCGACCCCCGCCACATGGTGGCCAGCCAGTTGAAGATCTTCACCCCGGTCGGCACCGCGATCAGAAACGACATCAGCGAGAAGTACGGCAGGTACACCAGCCCGGTGGTGAACATGTGGTGCGCCCAGACGCCGAAGGAGTAGGCGGCGATGCCGAAGAACGCGAATACCAGCGCCCGGTAGCCGAAGATCGGCTTGCGGGAGAACACCGGGATCACCTCGGAGATGATCCCGAACGCCGGGAAGATCACGATGTAGACCTCGGGGTGGCCGAAGAACCAGAAGACGTGCTGCCACAGGATCGGGCTGCCGCCAACCGTCGGGTCAAAGAACGACGCCCCGAAATTCCGCTCCAGGAACAGCATCGCCAGCGCGGCGGTCAGCGGCGGGAAGGCGAACAGGATCAACAGCTGTGCGACCAGCACACCCCAGGTGAACAGCGGCATCCGGAACATGGTCATGCCGGGCATGCGGTGGTTGAAGATCGTCACGATCAGGTTCAGGGCGCCGACGATGCTGGAGATCCCCACCAGCGCCAGGCCCATCACCCACAGGTCCATGCCGGTGCCCTGCAGGAACTGCGAGTCCGACAGCGGCGCATACCCGGTCCAGCCGCCATCGGCGGGGCCGCCAGCGACCAGGAAGCCGCTGCACACGATCAGCACCCCGAACAGGTACAGCCAGTACGACATCGCGTTCAGTCGCGGGAAGGCGACGTCCGCCGCACCGATCTGCAACGGCACGAAGTAGTTGGCCAACCCAGTGGAGATCTGGTTGGCGAACAGGAAGATCATCAGCGTGCCGTGCATCGTGAACACGGCGTTGTAGCCGTTCTCGCTCATCGTCTGCAGGCCTGGGCTGGCCAGCTCGATCCGCACCAGCAGCGCCAGGACCCCGCCGAACAGGAACACCCCCACGGCGGTGACCATGTACAGCAGGCCGATCTTCTTGTGCTCGACGGTGGTGATCCAGTCGACCAGACCGCCCCGGGGCGCGTGGCGCGCGGGCAGGGCTTGAGTTGCTACGTCGGTCGCTGCCATGGTCGTCGAACTCCCGTGAGCCTTGTCCTGGTGGTGTGCTGGTGGTGTCAGGTACCGCTGGAGCCGGACGAGCCGGCCCTGCCGGTGGAGAGGAACTGCTGGAACGAGGCCTGCGACACCACGTGGACGGTGAACAGCATGTCCGAGTGGGCAACGCCGCAGAACTGGGTGCACTCCCCCGGATAGATGCCGGTCTGGGTGAAGCGCAGGTCGAACTCGTTGACGGTGCCGGGGATCGCCTGGCGCTTGAACAGCGTCCGCGGCACGTAGAACGCGTGCACCACGTCCGCCGAGCGCAGCTTGATATGGACCGGCACGCCCGCCGGGACCAGCAGCTCGGGGATGCGGCCGGGGCCGCCGACCACCTGCCTGCCGGAATCCTCGTAGTCGAACTGCCAGCTCCACTGGAACGCGGTGACGTCGATGGTGACCGCGCCGGGCGGGTCGGATAGGACCTTGTTCTGGGTCCGGATGGTCATCACGAACAAGAAGATGACCAGCAGGAACGGCACGATCGTCCAAGCCAGCTCGAGCCCGTTGTGGCCCTCGATCTGCTTGGGCAGCTGGTCGTCGCGCCGCCGATAGCGCAGCACCGACCACAGCACCAGCGAGGTGACCAGGCCGAACACCACCGCCGCCGTCCACAGGAAGAGGTTGTAGAGGCTGTGGATGCGGGCGCCCTCGGCGGTGATGCTGTCCGGCGCGCAGCCGGCGAGCAGCAGCCCCAGCGCCACGGCCGCGGCCAGCCGAGCGGCCAGGCCCAGGCGGGCGCTGGAGCGGACGCGCTTCACGACGGGCTTCACGGTGTGCACAGCGCTGGTCGTGGACTCATCGATCGGCAGGCGTCCTTGTTGGTTTCTGGCTGTCGGTCTTTGGCGCACCCTAGCCTACCCCCGGTGGTCGGCTCTGGCCGCGCATCGCCGGGATGAAACCTGACGCGGTGGACGGCGACGTGGACGGTGACGGCAGCGAGGCGAGCCAGGCCGTCACCACCTCGGCCACCTCGACGGCGACATCGGTGGGGCCGCGCCCCCGCACGCGGAAGCCGTGGTCGGCGCCGGCGAGGACGTGCAGGCGCACCGGGGTGTCGCCGAGCAGGCGGCGCTCGCGCTCCAGCAGGTCGAGATCGCAGAGCCGGTCACGGTCGCCCTGTACGAACAGCAGCGGCACCCGCAGGGACCGCAGGGCCGGCCAGTGCGCGGTCCGCAGCCGCTCCGGACGGCCCGCTGGGTGCAGCGGGTAGCCGAGCAGCGCCATCCCGGCGCACGCCACTCCCTGCGCGGCGAGGTGGCTGGCGATGCGCCCGCCCATCGACCGGCCGCCGAGCACCAGCGCCCGCCCATCCTTGGCGTTGCGACCTGGCAGCGACAGCGCCGTGAGCGCGTCCCGGAACGCCGCCTCCAGCCGAGCGGGCGGGTCGGGGCGGCGCCGACCCGCTTCCGCGTAGGCGAAGTTGAAGCCGGCCACGGTGCTGCCGCGCTCGGCCAGCGCCGCGGCGATGCCGGCCAGCAGGGGATGGCGCACGCTGCTGCCCGCGCCGTGGCCGAGCAGCAGGGTGCGGCCACGGGAGGGTGGCGGCGAAAGCGGGTGCCATCGCAGGATGGTGGTGTCGGCGACCGCCTGCGGCGGCGTCAACCGCAGCCGCGACGCCTCCGGCTCCGGGGCCGGGACCGCCGCGGCCTCAGCCGATGCCAAGGCCGGTCATGAGCGCCCGCGCGGTCAGGCCGAAGATGAAGAACGCGCCCCAGGTGAAGAACATGTGGTAAGGGCCCTTTTTCAGGCCGCTGCTGAGGACGTGGCAGACGACCAGCACCACCGCCGGGAACACCGCCCCGTACAGGTAGTGCAGCAGCGGCCGCCGGTCACCCATGGCCAGCAGCACGATCCCGGCGAGCAGCTGCAGGCCGAGCAGCACCTGCAGGATGGTGAGCAGCCCCCAATAGAGGCGGTTGGCGTCGCGCTTGATGACGAACAGCACGACACCCCAGACAAACAGCAGCAACCAGCCGCCGACGATCAGCTCGCCCTCGATCTTGTGGAACTGCCCCATCCCACGCTCCGCTCCGGTCCCGACAGGTCAGCTACGGCCCCGGAAGTCTGCCACGGCGCGCCGCGCTTCGCTGTGCGGCTGTTCGCTGTGGGCGGAAGGGGTCGTCGTGGGCCGTCCAGTCGGGTACCGTGCCAGTATGAGCATCGGGACGTTCAATGAGATCTTCGACCGGCCCATCGATCCGGTCGACCGGCTGCTGCGGCGGCGCATCGTGCTGCTGTCCGGCCCGATCGACCACACCGTCGCCCAGGACGTCATGGCCCGCCTGCTCTACCTCGAGCACGAGGCCGACGGCCAGCCGGTCGAGCTGCGCATCAACTCCCCCGGCGGCGAGGTCACCTCCGGCCTGGGGATCATCGACACCCTGCAGAGCCTCACCTGCCCGGTAGCGACCATCTGCGCCGGCATGGCCGCCTCCATGGCCTCGGTGGTGCTCGCCGTGGGCAGCAAGGGGCAGCGCCGCGCCACGCCCAACGCCCGCATCCTCATCCACCAGCCCTGGAGCGGGCAGTTCCAGCAGACGGCCGCCGACCTCGACCGGACCGCGCAGGAGATCCTGCGCCAGCGTGACCGCTTGGACGAGATCCTCGCCCGCGCCACCGGCCAGCCGGTCGAGAAAATCCACGCAGACACCGATCGCGACACCTGGCTGTCGGCCGAGGAGGCACGCGACTACGGCCTGATCGACGAGGTGGCTGGCCGGTGAGTGCACCCCTGCGGCTCCGCGACGTGGTTGGCGCTGCCCTGCGCCGCCACCGCTTGCTGCAGGGACGGACGCTCCGCGAGGTGGCAGTCGCCGCCGGGGTGTCGCTGACCTACCTCTCCGAGGTCGAACGGGGTCGCAAGGAAGCCTCCTCCGAGGTGCTCGAGGCGGTCTGCGCCGCGCTCAACCTGGTCCTCTCCGAGCTGTTGTTCGAGGTCGCCGAGGCCCTGGCCCGGGTGGAGGCAACCGCGAGCCCCCTGCCGGCGGTCGGGTTCATTCCCGCGCCACGACCCGCCCCCGCTCCTGCGCCCGTCCCGGCCGATGCGCCGGTGCCGGTCGCCACCGTGCTCGACTTCCAGGCGTTCGCCGGCCGCCGCAGCGCCTGACGCCTGACGGGCGCCCCGGGCCTCGGGTCAGGGCGATCCCGCTGTCGCCGGCGGGATCGGCACCCGGATCCGCACCGTGGTGCCGCACCCCGGGGCGGTGTCAAGGGTGAAGCTGCCGCCCACCGTCTCGATCCGCTCGGCCATCGAGGCAAGGCCAATGTGCCCACCCGCAGCCGCGCGCTCGCGTTCGCTGACGCTCGCCGGATCAAACCCCGCCCCGTCGTCGGCGACCTCCACCAGCAGTACTGGCCCATCACGCCAGCCACGCACCCGCACGGTCGCGGGACTCGCGTGCTTGGCCACGTTGGCGAGCGCCTCCTGCACCACCCGGAACACCAAGACCTCCAGGTCCGGATCGAGCCGCTCGTCAACGGTCCACGCCAGCGCGGTCGCGCAGCCGCTCCGCTCGGCCAGCTTGCCGAGCTGCTGCGCCACGGCCTTGCCGAGCCCGGCCTGATCGAGCAGAGGCGGGCGCAGGTTGAACAGCAAGGTCCGCGCCGCCGCCATCGCGAACTCCAGGTTCTCGCGCACCTGCTTGACCAGCTCACCGATTGCCAGTCCGTCATCGAGCCGGTCGAGCTGGGCCTCCACCACGCTCAGATGCATGCGGGCAGCGGTCAGCGACTGGACCGCGTCGTCGTGTAGATCGGCGGCGAGGCGGCGGCGCTCGGTCTCCTGCGCGCTGATCAACTGGCGCAGCAGGGCGCGGCGCTCCCGCTCAGCCCGTTCCAGATCGGTGACATCGACCGCGACGCTGATCACACCGACGACCGCGGAGCCTCCCGATGGGTCAGGCTCCTGTTCGCGCAACGGCCGGTAGTGGACGTCGAAGACGGCTTCGCCGACCTGGCGCTTGGCGCTGAAGCTCTCGCCGGCGAGCAGGCGGGCGAAGTCCCGCTCCGCCTCGGGCAGGTCGCCGCGCAACGCCACGAACGATCGCCCGACCCGGTCGGACGGGGTGATGCCGAGCCGCTCGAAGGCACGGCCCTCGGCGAACACGCAGGTCCCGTCGCGGTCGAAGGCCGACAGCACGATCGGCGCATTGGCGATCACCGACCGCAACCGCGCCTCGCTGGCGCGCAATGCGCGGCTGGCCTCGTTGCGGGCCGTGATGTCCTCGACCTGGCCGAAGTAGCCGAGCAGCTGGCCGCTGGTGTCATGCAGCGGCGACACCATGATCACAAGGTCGACCAGTTGGCCGTCGCCGCGACGGCAGGAACGCTCCACCGCAAATGAGCCTGACCCATCGGGAGGCTCCGCGGCCATGGCCCCGGCAGCGTCCCCGAGCACCTCGCAGACCGAACTGGCGAGCAGCCCCTTGGCGGGCCGCCCGAGCAGCCCGCACAGCGCCTGGTTGACCCGCAGGAAACGGCCGTCGACCCCGACCATCGCCATCCCGATGGTGGCCTGATCAAAGGCGAGGCCAAGCTGCTCCAGCGCGCTCGCCGGCACGCCGCCGGTGGGTACCTCGGCTGCCATCGTCCTCCAAGCACGCACATCGGGAGTAAATGACCGGGTTAGGAGATTCTACGTTGTTTCCTGGAACGCCGGTCAAGTCGTGAAGCCTCCCCACTGGCCCAACCCGCTCCGGGCCCCTCCCCGACCGCGGCACCGGCACCGGGGCTACCATCGACCGTGGTGAACATGTCCAAGAACCTGCTGCCCTCGCCAGTGCCACAGCCACTGGCCGTCCCACCGCCGGCACACCCATGAGCAGGGCCGCCGAGGTGATCCTGTCGCTGCATGGCTGGGTCGCGCTGCTGATCGTGTTCCTAGCGCCAGCACTGGAGGCGTCAACCTTCGTCGGGGTGGTGTTCCCCGGCGAGATCGCAGTGATCCTCGGCGGCGTGCTCGCCTTCGAACACCGCATCAGCCTCGGCGCGGCGGTCGCCGCCGCGATTGCCGGCGCGGTCTCCGGGGACACCGTCGGCTACCTCGTCGGCCGGCGCTGGGGCCGCCGCCTCCTCGACCACTCGATCGGCCGCGTAGTCAGGCGCGAGCATCTGGACCGCGCCGAACGCTACCTCGCCGAGCACGGCGGCCGCTCGGTCCTCCTCGGCCGCTGGACTGCCGCGCTGCGGGCGCTGATACCCGGACTCGCAGGCATGTCCGGGGTCCACTACGCGACCTTCGCGCTCTACAACTTCCTCGGTGGCTCGCTGTGGGCCACCACCTTCGTCCTGCTCGGCTACGCCAGCGGCGAGGGCTGGCGCCAGGTCGAGTCGGTCGCCAAGCGGGCCAGCCTGCTGCTGCTGGTGGTGGTCGTGGTGGTCGCCGCGATCGTGCTGCTGGCCCGCTACGTCGCCGGCCACCCCGAACGGGTCCGCGCCGCCGTGCAGCGCCAGCTCGACCGGCCCGTGCTTGCCCGGTTGCGGGCGCGCTACCAGCGCCAGCTCGACTTCCTGGCACGCCGGCTGCGGCCCGGCGGCGCGCTGGGGCTGTCGCTCACCCTCGGCCTGGTTGCCATCGGCCTGGCCGGCTGGGCCTTCGGCGCGGTCCTGCAGGACGTCCTCGCCAAAGAGCATCTCACCCAGGTCGATCTGCTGGTCTGGCATTTCCTGCGCAGCCACCGCGAGGCGTGGGCCAGCGCCGCGCTGCGCCCGGCCGCACGGCTCGGCGCAGCCGGGCTGCTCGGCGGTCTCGCCCTGGCCGGCGGGGTCGCGCTGCGGGACCGGATTCTCAGCCGGCGCTGGCAGCCCCTGTGGCTGCTGCTCACCGCCTGGCTCGGCGCCGAGGCGCTCGCCAGCATGGTCGCGGCGCTGGTCGGACGGCCCCGGCCACCTCTGCCGCTGCTCGCCGCCAGCGGGCCCGCCTTCCCCTCCCGGGAGGCCACCGCTGGCGCCGCCGTCTACGGGATGCTCGCGGTCCTGCTCAGTACCAGCGCCACCCGGTGGCGCTGGTCGTACCGGGTGGTGCTGTGGACCGTAGTGGTGCTGCTCCTCGGGACGATCGGGCTCGGCCAGACCTACCTCGGCGACAACTGGCTCTCCGACGTCCTCGGCGGCTACGCGCTCGGTGGCCTGTGGCTGTTCCTGCTGCTCACGGTGGTCACGACCCTGCGCCGGCTGCACGCCGAGAGCGCCGTCGGCAACCACCAGCACGGCCACCCCCCCGGGCACCTGCCTGACCGCCTACCGGGCCGCCGCCGCTAGCGGCCAGCCGGCTGACCGACCGTGTACCTACGTCGAAGTCAAGGCTTGATCTTCGCGCTGGGACGGGCGATCATGGTCATGGCAGTCCTTTGGAACAACTCCCCCGAACCGTACGGCTCGGCCAGCGGCCTCGGCGTAGTGAGATGGGAGCGTGCGATCTGATGACAAACCGTCACCAGCCCGAGCGGCTCCCCGCAGCGCGAGCCCTGCCGGCCAGGCCGGCCAGCGCCGGCTTATAGCCCGTCTTCGCCGCGCCCGAGCACCCCACCAGCACTGGCGCGCGCGAGCCGCCTCCTCTGCCCGACCACGCGCGGGCGGCAGCCCACCCTGCGCGCACACGCTGACCAGGCAAAGAGGCCAACGACGAATCCACGGCTGCAAGCTTGAGAGGGGACCCCCATGGCCATGCGCCGCCGCACCCACAACCACAGCCTCCACGAGCAGGGCCAGTGCAGCGAGCAGCCTGCCCCGGCCGAGCCAACCGCCACGGCCACGGTCAAGGCCAAGCCGAGCAGCTACATCCGCCTGGTGCCCGGGAAGCACCCCGACGCGGCCGCGCGCCCCCGGCCCCTGTGGCATCCGCTGCGCAGCGTGTTCGCCGTCTACCTCACCGCCACCTTCCTGCTGCTGGTGATCGTGTTCGCGATCGTGCCGCAGCGGGCCGCCGGACCGCCGGGCACGCCGCCCGCGGTGCCGCAGGCGGCGACCTGGGACTACCAGCGCGAGACCGTCGCACTGGCCGGGCCAGGCCTGCTCAATGCCTACGCGCGCGGCGCGGTACGCGCCACCGCCTGGCTCACGCGCGGCTCGATCGAGCGCCAGCGCGACGTGCACCGCCTCAACCTGCTCGACTACCTCGCTGGCGACCCCGCCGCACAGGCACTGGCGCGCTGGCGCAGCGCGCACCAGGTCCCCCTGGAGGGCGCCACCATCGCCCTGCTCGCCGGCCTTGCCGCCTACGGCACCCTGCGGCGCTCCCCGGGCCGAGCCTGGCTGATCGCGGTCGCCGGGGTCCTCGCCGGGACGCTGCTGCTCACCCAGTCGGCCGCGCTCACCGGCCTCGCCGGGCAGGCCGGGGTGCAGGTGCCGAATCTGACTCTGCGAGCCGCCGTGCAGGGCGACCCGAGCACCGAACTGCGCGGCGGCACCCAGCAGGTGCTCGAGGAGCTGTCAACCCGCTACTGGACCTCGTTTGTGGCCCAGCCGCTGTCGCGGCTGCAGACCGGCAGCACCGTGCTGGCCGCCGCCCAGACGACCCGCAAGCCCAGCATCCTCACCGACCTGCGCCACAAGATCGGCGCGGTCAACGACTGGGCGATCGGCCGCCACGGGCCGGAGCGGGCGCTGATCGCCACCTTCGCGGTGCTGTATGTGCTGCCGTTCGCGCTCGCCCTGTCCGCGCTGGCGATGCTCGCCACCTGCGCGCAGGCGCTGGTGTTCCTACTGCTGCTCGGCGGGCTGGCCGTCCCGGCGCTGGCGGTCGAGCAGCGGCGCCGGAGCCACCTGCTGCGCTGGTGGCTGCAGCCGCTACTCGCCGCGCTGGGGCTGCTCGCCGCCGCCGCGCTGGTCTCGTTCCTGGTCGTTCGGGTCGCCGAACTGCTGCACGGCGCCGACGACGAGCTCGGCCTGCTGCTCGCCGGGTCCGCCTGGCCGGCGCTGCTGATCGGCGTGTACGGCCGCCGCCTGGTTCGCCGCCTCGCCGCCTGGCGTGCCGGGCGGCGGGCCGTCGCCATCCGGGGAGGTGCGGCATGAGCACCCATAACCCGAACCAGCGCAGCTCCAAGCCCACCCCGACGAAGCGCACCCCGACGAAGCGGTCCCGGCAGCGGTCGCGCTCGCCGTGGTACCTGCCGCTGCTCGCCCTGGTCCACGCCTGGCTGCGAGGTGAGCTGGCCCGCCGGCTCGGCCGCCTGACGATGCTGCTGGCCGCCCTCACCGCTGTGGTGCTGGTCCTGTACGCCAAGGGCGAGGCGCCGGCGGCGCTGGCCCGCGCGGCCACGGCGGCCGGGAGGTCCAGCGCCAGTGCGGGCGCGGGCGCCGGTGCCGTGCCCGCGGCCGGGCACGTGGGCCGCGGTGGCCGTCCTGGCCTCCCGGCTGCGGCGCAGCCCACTCCCAGCCGGCCGGCCACTGCAGCGGTCGCCTGGTACGCGACCAAGCACCACCTGCCGCCAGGGAAGGTGCGGGCGCTGCAGCAGGACCGCCGCTCCGACCGGGAGGTGCGGGTCCTGGTCCTCGCCGACGGCGGTGGCGGCAAGCTCACCACCGCGCTGGTCACCGTCCGCCGGGACGGCAAGGGGCGGTGGGCTGGATGACCACCCGCGCCAAGCTCACTGGTGGGGGGGTGCTGGCGGCGCTGCTCGGCCTGGCGCTGCTGGCCGCGACGGCCTCGCCGGGGTTCCCGGTCGCGGCGGCCGGGGGAGTGACCAAGCTGGTCGCCCGGGTCCTCGGCGCCGGCCACCAGGCATCGACCGCGAACCCCGGCGGGAGCCTGGCGGCACTGTCGATCAGCGCGAGCGACTATGCCCTGGCGGATATCCCGGCGGCCTACCTGGCGCTGTACGTCAAGGCCGCCCCCACCTGCCCCAAGCTCAACTGGCAGCTGCTGGCCGGCATCGGCAAGGTCGAGACCAACCACGGCCGCTCCACCCTCCCTGGCGTCCACACCGGCATCAACGCGGCCGGCTGCTGCGCCGGCCCCATGCAGTTCAACCTCACCAACGGCCCCCCCTCCACCTGGCAGGCCTACGGCCGCGGCGGCAACCCCTACGACCCCGCCGACGCCATCCCCGCCGCCGCCCGCAAGCTGTGCGCCAACGGCCTCGCCCAGCCAGTCGCACCCCCTAGCGGCGATCTCTGCCCCAGCGTGTTGGGAAGCCCAACCGTCCATCTGGCCATCCTGCGCTACAACAACGCCTGCTGGTACGTCCACGAGGTGCTCACCTTCGCCGCCCGCTACACCACCACCCCCGCCGCGCTGCCAGCGGCCTCCAGCGACCCGTTCGTCCAGGCCCTGGTCCACAACCCCAATATCACCACCACCACGGCACGCGGCTGCGACCCGGCCCCCGACCTCGCCAGCGGCACCCTCGACCTGCGCGTCCAGTCGATCCTGGCGGTGCTGGCCCAACACTGGCGCATCCGCATCTCCTGCCTGCACACCGGCCACTCCACCTACGTCAAGGGCACCACCCGCATCTCCAACCACACCGTCTGGCGCGCCGTGGACCTCGACCAGGTCAACGGCCAACCGGTCAACCACACCAGCCCAGCAGCCCACGCCCTGGTGGTGTTCCTGGACCGCCTCCAAGGCCCCCTGCGCCCCATCGAGGTCGGCTCCCCATGGGCGCTTGGCCACCGCCCCTACTTCACCGACGAGGGCCACCAAGACCACATCCACATCGGCTACAGCGCCCTGTAGGACACCGAGCGGGGAGCGGCGGGACGCCCAGAACAGGCGCCCAGAACAACAGGGCCGGCGCTCCCCCCATTTGATTTGGCGATTTAGGCGACCGTTATTCCCAATACAGAAACCTTCCTCCGTATTTGCCACTGACAAAGCTAGACATTCTCCATTGTGGCTTGACGGCGTTAGGTGATCGCGGTTAGCCTATCGCGGTAACGGCGAGGATCTTGTTGCGTCCCCCCACGGCGCCGCCTCGCTGAAACGCCCAGACAGTCGGGCGTTGTGCCTATCGAATCGGAATGGCACGGACGCGTGCTGCGTGGTAGCGCGCGTCATGGACCCGCCCCAGGGTCCTCCCCCCAAAACCCCAAACCCCCAATGCCCCAGCAGGAGGTTTGCTTTTGTCACGCAAAGATTCCCCCAGCACCACTGACGGCGTCATGCGGCGGGTGCGCACCGGCGTCGCGGTCGGCGTCGGCGCGATTGCGATCACGGCACTTTCGGCGCTGCCGGCATTCGCCTCGACCACCCACGTCGTGAAGCCGGGGGAGACGCTCTTCCAGATCGCCCGTAAGGCCGGTCTGACCAGCTGGCTCCCGATCTACGACGCGAACCTGAACGTTGCCAACCCGGATCTGATCTTCCCAGGCCAGAAGCTGGTCATCCCCGGCAAGAACGACAAGGTCAAGCCGCGCACGACTGCCCACAAGAAGGCCAAGGCGGTCAAGCACCACGCCGCCACCAAGCACCACACGACCAAGCACCAGACCGTGCATCACGCCAGCGCTGTCGTGGACGGCGGCGTGTGGGACCGGATCGCCGCCTGCGAGTCCGGCGGCAACTGGAGCGCCAACACCGGCAACGGCTACTACGGCGGCCTGCAGTTCAGCCTGTCGAGCTGGCGTGCCGTCGGCGGCAGCGGCCGGCCAGACCAGGCCAGCAAGGCGACCCAGATCGCCATGGCCGAGCGCCTGCAGCACGCCCAGGGCTGGGGTGCATGGCCGGTCTGCAGCGCCCGTCGCTGATCTGACCAAGGCAGGACCGAGGTAGCGGAGTAGCACAGTAGGAAAACGCCACGGCGTGCGGGAACGATCCGCATGCCGTGGCGTTTTCGCTGTGCCGTCCGGTCACGTCCTGGAGTGTCGCTCGAGCACGTCTTTCAGCTTCTGCTCGTTTCTCGGAAGCTGCCTCCGTGCCTGCCGCCGGATGACGAGCGGAACGAGCAGCTTGCCGATCCCGTGCGCCTCGAAGTCCAGGGCGATCGTCACGCGCGAGCGGCTGCCGCCATCAAGCGGCGCGATCGTGCCGCTGGCGATCCCGCTGACCGGGAGGCCGCCGACACTACGAAACCCCCAGCTCCTCGGCGGGTCCAGCGCCGCCACCTCCTCGATGGTCGGCAGCTCCCGGCGACCGACCCGGCGGGTCACGACCGCTCTGGAGCCCACGGCGAGCGGGGCATCGCCCTCCTGGCGCGCCGACACGACACTCTCCTGCCAGTCGGGGAAATGCGACGGGTCAGTCACATAGGCGAAGACGTCGTTGGGACGACGGGCGATCTCAATGCTCTCCATGATCACAGCCATCTTGTCCTCCTCATACTCTTCGTCATGCTCTCGTGGAAGCAGCACTGCTTGGGGTGAGGTCGCGGCGAGCGGGCGGGCGCAGGGCCCAGGAGGCGGCCGCGAGAACGGCAAAGACGCACGGCCACACCGCGCCAGCGCCATCGCGCACCGTCAGGTGGGAGGCGACCGCTCCGGTGTAGGTGAAGACTGCGCCGGCGTAAGCCCACTCCTTGAGCCGGGGGAAGCGGGGGACCAGCAGTGCCACCGCGCCGGGCACCTTCCAGACGCCCAGGATGACCAGGAAATAGGTCGGGTAGCCGAGCTGCTCGATGACGCCGCGGACGTATGGGATCCGCAGCAGGTCCCAGACGCCTCCCACGCCCAACTCGGCGGCGACGAGTACGGTGGCGACCCAGTAGGCCACAATGCGGCGTTGGTTTTGGGAGGTGGCGGGGGAGCTGGTGAGACTATTTGAGGAAACGGCAGGGATGCGGACCATGCATGAGCTCCTCGTGTCACATCGGCCGGGTTTCGTCCGTCACTGCACTGACGGACCGCGACCTTAGGATGTGACCGCTATGACCGTGGACGACGGCAACTGGCTGGCCGAGCGCTTCGAAGCCCATGCCGCCCACCTACGGGCGGTCGCCTACCACCTGCCCGAGCCGATCATCAGGCGCGAGGAGCCCCTGGGTCTCGGCACCCACCTGCCCGAGCCGATCATCAGCCGCGAGGACGGCAGCGACCCGGAGCACCAAGCCCTGCTGGCCGACTCGGTCGGTCTGGCGCTGCTGGTAGTGCTCGACACGCTGGCGCCCGCCGAGCGGCTCGCGTTCGTGCTGCACGACATCTTCGCCGTGCCGTTCGACCAGATCGCTGCCATCGTGGAGCGCTCCCCGGCGGCGGCACGCCAGCTCGCCAGCCGCGCCCGCCGCCGCGTGCGGGGCGCGGCGCCAACGCCCGATGCCGATCTGGCCCGCCAGCGGGAGATCGTCGACGCCTTCCTGGCTGCCGCACGCGGCGGCGACTTCGACGCCCTCGTCGCGGTGCTCGACCCAGACGTCGTCCTGCGGGCCGACCTCGGCGCCGTCGCCGGGGCCCAAGGCGGATCCATGGAGTTCCACGGCGCGGTAGCCGTGGCCGAGCAGGCCCGCATCTTCGCGGGATTCGCCCAGTTCGCACGACCAGCGCTAGTGAACGGCACCGCCGGCCTCGTCGTGACCCCGCATGGACAGCCGCATTCGGTCATGGGCTTCACGGTCACGCACGGAAAGATCGTCGAAATCGACATCCTCGCCGACCCTGAGCGCCTCCGTCAGCTCGACCTGACGGTCCTCAACGATTAACTCTGTCGCCTCACCGTCGCCAAGCTGCTTCGATAGACGCGACGCCTGCCCGCTGTCCGTATGAGGGTTCGGGGATGACCAGCCGGAAACGTCGCGCCGCCGTGTCACAGCTGTACGCCTACGCGGGCCTCGACCCGGAGGCCGCGACGCTGCTCGAGCGCAGCCTCTCGCCGCGCCCTCGGTCGATGCTGCTGGACGAGGCTGCCGCGCTCGGGCTCGGGCCTGGGCAGCTCGTGCTCGACGCCGGCTGCCGTGACGGACGCCACGCGATCCAGCTCGTCCAGCGGTTCGGCTGCCGGGTCGTAGGCGTTGACCTGGTTGACGCCGGGTTCGCACGCGGCAGCACCGACGCCGCCAGAGCGGCAGTGGCCACTGCCATCGACTTCGTCCGGGGTGATCTGGAGGCGCTGCCGATCCGCAGCGGCGCCTGCCACCTGGTGTGGTGCCGCGACACCCTGGAGCACATCGGCGACCCCGCCGCCTTCCTGCACGAATGCGGCCGCGTGCTGCGTCCCGGCGGCGCCATGCTGCTGCACACCACGTTTGCGACCGGCCTCCTGGAGCCGCAGGAACGAGCACGGCTGTTCGAGGCACTCACGCTGTCACCGCCCAGCATGGACCAGACCGTGGTCGAGGACGCCATAGCAGCGGCTGGGTTCGAGGTTGCCGCCAACGACCGCATCGGCGGCGAATGGGTCGAGCACGACCTGGAGCACGCTGGGGACCGCAGCAGGGTCGTCGCCAGCCTCCTCGCCGTGTCCCGCCTGATGCGCGCCCGCAGCCAGTTCATGGCGGCACTCGGCGCCGCCTGGTATTCGCGGCTGCTCGCGTTCGAACAGTGGCGGCTCTACCTGCTGCTCGGCAAACTCGAAACTCGTGTCTACCGGCTCGTCAAGAAGACGGGGGAGCAGGAACACCTGATTGATTAGGCGTTTGTCTATGAGCGGTTGGAACCCGTCAGCGTCCGATCTGCCCGTTAGCCCCTTGTTGGAGTCGATCCGCGAGGCAATCGCGACCGTCACCGGATCGTCGCTGGTGGGTCTCTACCTGTGCGGATCGTTGGCCACCGGCGACTTCGACGCCGATGTCAGCGACATCGACCTGATCGCCGTCCTCGCCGATGCTCCGAGCGAGCGGCTGGCCACGCGCCTCAGGCGGATGCATGGGGCCTTTGCCCAGGCGAATCCTGCGTGGGATGACCGCATCGAGGTCATCTACATCTCCACGCACGGCCTGGCGAACTGCCGAACCGCCACGACCATCATCGCGGTCATCAGCCCGGGTGAGCCGTTCCACGTCATCGAGGCCGGACGAGACTGGATCCTCAACTGGCATCCCGCCCGTGACACCGGGATGCGGTTGATCGGGCCGCCGATCGACTCGCTGATCCCACCGATCCCAAGCACCGAGTACATCGAGGAGGTACGGCGGTCCCTGGTGGGGTTCACCAACCGGATCGCTGACGACGCGGCGCCTGGATCGCAGGCCTATGCGATCCTCACGATGTGCCGCGGGCTCTATGCGATCAGGTTCGGCGACCGTCTCTCGAAGCGTGCGGCGGCGGCGTGGGCGCAGCAGGAGTTCCCACAGTGGGCCGACCTCATCCGTCGGGCGCTTGGCTGGCGCCAGCGACAGTGGGACCCCGACAGGCAAGACGGTGCGGCGACCGTCTCAGAAACTCGCTCGTTCGTGGCTGAGATAGCCAAGCTCACCGAAGGTGGCCAGGCGTCTGTGTCATGAGTCCGCCCGCTGTCGGTGCCCTCAACCCCCGTCGCGCGATGAAGACCATCTCGCGGTGGGGGCGATCTGGCGCCTCGCGCACCTCGTCAACAAGGTAGCCCGCGGCACCCAGCGAAGCGGTCACCTCGTCGCGGTGGCGAAAGCGCAGCGTACTCCAGGGACGATGGTGCGCTTGTGTGACCGCTCGCGATTCCATTCCAGCCACGCCTTCGCCGCCGGATCACGGGTCTCGAAGGCCAAGCGGCCATCCGGCCGAAGCGCCGCGTGCGCGGCCCGCAGCGTCGAGGCCCCACTCCGCATCGGTCACGAAGACTTGGGCGACATTTGCCGTCATCGTCACCAGATCCACCTGCAGCTGCAGCGGGGGCAGGTCGGCCGCGTCGCCGTGCACCCACCGCACCCGATCGGCACCAGGCTTGGTCCGTGCGACCGCAAGCGACGCTCCCGCCGGGTCCACGGCGGTCACGGTAAGGCCGCGACGGGCGAGCAAGCAGGCGAAGGTCCCGGTGCCACAGCCAATATCAAGGACGCTGCGGGCGCCGAATTCGTCGACCATGGACGCGTACGCGTCCAGGTCGCTGCGATCTGGGTCCAGCGGGTCGTAGACCTCGGCAAGACGTCGCTCCGCGAAGATCGGATCAACCACGCGCCACACGGTAGGCCGATCCGCGATGCCAGGCGAATCCCCCGTGAGTGGCATTCCCCATAATGTACGTTATGTTAACTGCCCCCGCCCTACTGCTCCCTTGCGCCGTTCGCGCGGCTATGACGCCGGCGCGGCGTTGTATTCCTCGTCGGTGACGTGCTCGCCCCAGGTCGCGCTGTTGGCGTGGTCGTCGACTTCGACCATCGACAGGTGGGTCATGAAACGGTTGGGGGTGGCGCCGTGCCAGTGGTCCTCGCCGGGTTCGAAGAAGACACGGTCACCGGGTCGGATGATCTCGATCGGGCCGCCACGGCCCTGCGCGCGGCCGACGCCCTCGGTGACGTAGATGGACTGGCCGTTGGGGTGGGTGTGCCACGCCGTCCGGGCGCCCGGGCTGAAGTGGACGCTGCTTGCCTGTAGGCGGGACTGGCCTGACGGGGTCGTGACCGTGTCGATGTAGACCGTGCCGGTGAACCACTCGCTCGGCCCAACCTTGGTCTCGATGGAGTTCTTGGTGAGCTGCATGTCGGTCTCCTGGTTGTCTGTCGCTCCGATCGTGAGGAGCGTTGTTTGACGGGCGTCTCTCTAAGAGTTGGCTGCGTGCGGCACGAGTTTGATCGTTGCGGCCCGCGCTTCCGGGCTCACGACGCTGTTGATGATGCTGGCGGCGTAGCGGTGGTACTTCGTGCGGTATGCGGCGTCGATCTGGTCGTCGATGTCGTGGTCGACGTCCACGAAGGTGATGTCTTTGTCGACGCCGCCAGCCTGGAGGTGGCCTTCGTGGCGCACCCGAGTGCCACGGAACCAGGCGCCGGTGCGGCCGTTCACGGACCGGACGTAGAGGTCGTCGCCATGCCGGACGACCCAAATCGTCACGGGGTTTCGCAGCGTGCGGTCGCGTCTGACGGACGTGATCTGCAGTTCTTCTGCTGCTCCGATCTTGCTGAGCTCGTCGCTCGTCCATGCGGTCATCGGCGCGCGCCTCCTTGGTGATGATGCGTGGTTGGTCTGAGCTGCGGCTCCTGTGCAAAGCGGGCGCTTCAGAAGTCGAAGACTCGACCGGGTTCGATCCTGCGTTCGAGGATATCCGGCAGAAGCTCCTGGATGTATGCGCCGAAGCCGTCGGCGAGCACAAGCGAGTAAAGAACATTTGACATGACGTCTACCCTGCTTTACATTGGTCGTGTCAAAGGTTCTTAACACGGTCGGCGCGTGGGGGAAGCGATGTCGTACGAGGAGAAGCGCACCTGGATCTACCTTGTGGCCAGCGCAGCAGCCTACGGGGTCTACCTCTCGATCGTCCTCGAGCGGGCGCTGCGTACTCCCATCGCCGAGGTGCCGTACGTCTCGGCGCTGCTGTGGACGACCGTCGCCTCGATGGTCACGTCAATGGTGGGCCACACCATGGTCGAGACCGCCAGACCCAGCGACAGCCACCGCCGCGACGTGCGCGACAGGGAGATCCACCGGTTCGGCGAATACGCCAGCCGCTGGTTCGTCATCGCCGGCGCGGCAGCGGCATTCGCCATGGCGATCGCCAAGTGGGACTACTTCTGGATCGCTAACGTCATCTACCTCGGGTTCGTGCTGTGGGCAGTCGTCGGATCCGCAGTGAAGCTCGTCGCCTACCGGCGAGGCCTGTAGCCCAGTGGCCAGGAGCAAGCCGACCGTGATCACCAACTCGATTCGTGCGCTGCGGTTCGCCCACGGCGAGATGACACAGGCACAGCTCGCGGAGCGCATCGGCGTGACTCGCCAGACCATCATCGCCATCGAGCAAGGTCGCTACTCCCCCTCCCTGGAGATCGCCTTCCAGATCGCCCGGGTGTTCAAGGTGCCGCTCGACGAGGCGTTCCAGTATCCCGACGGCTATCCCGACGGCTATCCCGACGGCGACGGAGCGCCGCGATGAAGGCCGGCGGTGGCGGTTACGTCCCTGCCCGCCAGTCGTCCTTGATGATCGCGTAGAGGGCGTAGCCGATGCGGGTGTTGTCGGGGCTTTCGGGCATGAAGGCGCGCATGACGCCCTCGCAGGTGAAGCCGAGGCGTTCCAGCACCCGTCGCATGCGGGCGTTGCTGACGGCGGTGCTGGCCTGGACCCGTGCCGCTTGTGCCTGCTCGAACAGCCAGCCGGTGAGCAGCGCGACCGCCTCGACGCCATAGCCTCTGCCGCGGTCGGCGCTGTCGTACAGGACGATGCCGAGCTCGAAGACACCCGGCGGCAAGGTCTGTGCTGGGCTGCCGCGCGCCTGGATCTCGCCGACCAGTCGACCGTCGGTCTCAACCGCGAGGTCAAGGTGGCCGCGGGTGAGCCGTCCTGAGCTTGCAAGGCGGCGGCGCAGGCGCCCACGCGTCCGGGCGTCGGCAGGCAGCGCGCCGATGTCGAGACGATCGCGTGCCTCCAGCACAGTGTCCAGCTCGTCGTGGCGGAGCGGGCGCAGGACGACCTCGCCTTGCCGCCGCTGTCGAGGGTGCGGGCGTCGCCACGGACCTCGACCGCGCGCGGGCGCCAGGGAGGCAGCACGTCGTCGACCACCAACGCCGCGACGCCGGTGCGCTGGACGTCGCGGAACTTCTTGCGGCCGGCGAAGCCGTGGCCGCCGATGTCGATGGTGTCGGTGTCGGGGTTGTAGCGGAAGGCCACAGGGACGACGTGGGGACGGCCGTCGGGCCCGACGGTCGCAAGGCGCGCGAGCCGCTGGCTTGCGAGGTAGTCGATCTCGGCATCTCTGAACACGCTCATCGCATCCTCCCGTCGGTGGGGTCAGCATCTGCCCGAGCTGAGGGCCACGGTAGCGCGCTCGATGGTTATGCCGACGGTCATGCCGAGGTTGCCCGCAGCAGCCAGGCTGGCCGCTGCGCACCGGCGCCCAGGCGTTTGCCCCAGGTCGAGTGGGCGGCGGCGACGTCGGCGACGGTGGCCGGCCGCGTCTCGGCCACCAGCAGCCCGAAGCGGCGGTAGGCCGCGGCCAGGGCGTGAACAGTCTGCTCCTGGAGCGGCGCGATGCCGGCGCCGTGATCCCGGGGGGTTGACGACACCAGCAGCAACAGGGTCGCGCCCGGCCGCATGAGGCAGGTCAACGCCGTCATGGTCGCCGGGTCGGCGCTGATGAGGCCGCGCAGCAGGGAACCCCAGGGGAAGTGGACGGTGACCCGCTCGGCCAGGCCATGCAGCTACGGCGGGAGTGCCTCGGCGGGGGCCACCACGAACAGCGCGTTCGGCAGTCCGCCACGGCTGGGTTTGGCGGCTGCACGACGCGACGTCGACGCCATCGCCGCGGCGTTGGCGTCGACGCCGATGACCAGCCGCTCAGGTTGCGCCGCCGCGGCGGCCAGCACGGAGCGGCCGTCGCCGGTCCCCAGGTCGATGGTGACTGCGGCGTACCGGCTGGTCAGTTCCTGGAATCAGCCGACGTCCACGTCCTGTAGGCGCCGGCCGACCACGGTGCGCATGGTTGCTCATCCTCGTCGTTGCCGTTGCGGTGTGCTGTGATGATCACGGTACTGGCAGTTGCCCCGCAACCGATTTCGACGAGGACGAGGCGGCCACCGGCGCCAGCACCGGCGCGGCGGTGGCGAGCAGGTCCGAGGCGAGCAGGTCGGCCCAGGGTAGGTAGGATGCGATCCGTCGAAGGACGGCCCGCGCGTGGTTGCCCGCGTCGCCCGGCCGTAGCGTCGTAGCCTGGACGCGGACGACGCGGGCGGGGACCGGTGACGAATGGACCGATGGGCCGAGCTTCGGGACGGCTCTGTGCTGCTCGAGGACGCGGCTGTCCTGGTGCTGAACAAGCCCGCCGGGATCGCGGTGGTGGGTGAGCGCCACGACGCCGACCTCATCACCTTGGCGCGGGACGCCGGCGAGTGGCTGCGGCCGGTGCACCGCATCGATAAGGAGACCTCGGGAGCGGTCCTGCTGGCCAAGGAGCAACCAGTGCACGCCGAGCTCACCCGGCAGTTCTCCCGCCGTTCGGTCGGCAAGGCATATCTCGCCATCACCCGCTCGTGCGGGCTCCCGGAGCGGGGCAGGATCGAGCTGCCACTGAGCGTGGGCCGCAAGAACCGGGTGCGGGTCGCGGCACCGCGCGGCAGCATCACCTTCGATCCCGCGCGAAGCTGCTGGTCGGTCCCGCCCGCCGAGATGCGCGCCGGCACCCGGAGCTACCCGGCCTCCACGACCTTCGCCAAGGTTTGGGAGGACGAGCGTCACACCCTCCTCGCCGTCCAGCCGGCCACGGGACGCCGCCACCAGATCCGGGTGCATCTGGCATGGATCGGGCACCCGATCGCAGGCGACCCACTGTTCGACAAGGAGCGTGCCGCTGGCACCGCTGAAGCCGCTGGGGCGCGCATGGGCCTGCACTCGTGGTGGCTGGCGTTCGACGCGCCCTGGGTCGACGGTGACCGCGTCCGGGTGGAGGCGCTGCCGGGCGACGACTTCTGGGCACCGCTGCGCGGGCGCCTCCCCAGCGGCGCGCCGACGACCGTCCTGGAGCGTGCTCGACTCGGCAGCAGCGGCCATTGTCCCGGCGCCGGGCAAGCGATGCGACCGGCCGGGCCGCCATGAGCTGGGCTCGGCGTGCCGTGAGGTGGGGCTGCCGGCGCCGGGACAAAGGTGGCCGCCCGGGGACGGGCCCTCCCCCGAAGGAGCACGTCCCCGGGACCCGTGGCACGGGCACACCGGGGGGAGACGGCGTGCCCGTGCACGGCGCTCATGCGGCGCTCATGCGGCGCTCAGCGTTTGGCGGCGGCGCGCCGGGGTGGCCGTTGGACGACCAGTTGGGAGGTTCGAAAGATCCGGCGCTTGCCGCTGCGCAGGTTGGTGACGTCCCATGCCGGGTCGTCGGCTCCTGAGTTGGGAACCTGCCCGAGGACCTTCCAGACGCCGGTCTGGCCGGCGCCCGCCCCGCGGACCTTCACCTCGCTGCCCGGCTCGACCGCCAGCAGACCGAGCTGTTCCATGCCCTCTCCTTGTTGCCTCACGTGTTGACGTCACGACCCTACTTCGAACGTTTGTTCGATTCTATGTCACCCCGCTCCGCTTGTCGAGCCTCGAAGCTCGGCTCAGCGGACCCCGAAACCGGCCATGACCGTCGCGGCGCGCGGCACCACGGTGGCGGCGGCACCGATCAGATCGGCCGGGCGAGCGAGACGATACGCCTCCCGGGCGACGTAGACGCGGAGGGCGCAGTCGACCAGCGCCGGGTCGCCGAGTGCGGCGAGCGCCTGCACGCCCTGGGCGTAGACGCCGGCGAAGTAGAGCTGGTAGGTCCCGTGGGTGCTCCACCAGCGCATCGGCTCGCCGAGGTGGCCGCGCGCCTCGGCGGGAATGGTCAGATGCTGGAAGTACCCGAGCGCGCCGTCGAAGCGCGCCTCGGCGTAGCTGGCGAGCCCCTCGTCGAGCCAGGGGTCGCGGCCCTGGTCGTTGCCGACAAGGGCGTAGAACCACTGGTGGCCGATCTCGTGGCTGGTGACCGGCCCGAGGGTGCCCGGGCCGAGCATGACGTGGCCGGGGTACTCGATGCCGCCGCCGAGGTTGGGCGTCAGCGCCATGGTGAAGGCGGGCCACGGGTAAGGGCCGAAGCGGCGCGCGTAGTCCTGCAGCACCCGGATCGCCTTGGCGAGGTAGGTGGTTGACGCCTCCACGACGGCGCTGTCGATGCCGACGGTCACTCGCACCGGGCCGGGCGCGTAGGCCGTTCCGGCGGCCAGGCGGAAGTGCCCGGCGGACAGCGCGAAGTCGCGCATGGCGGTGGCCTTCCAGTGGCCGTGGCCGTCGGGGACGCCGCTGGCGAGCACCTGCAGGCCGGCCGGCGCGGTCACGGTGACGTCGAAATCGGCGGTCGGCGAGGTGGAGGCCTCGCCGGGGATCGTGGGCGGCGGGTCGGTCGCCCAGCCGACCCCTGGCTCCCAGGCCAGTAGCGGGAAGAAGGAGCCGAGCCGCAGCGCCCCGCCGGGTGCGGCGCTGACGCGCTCGCGCACCGCGCCGGGGAGGGTGAGCCGCCACGGCAGCTCGACCTCGACCGTGGACCCCGCCGCCAAGCGGCTGCCGAGACGCACGACCAGCGTGGTGGGGTCGGGCTGGGTGCTCTGGAGGGTGGTCCCAGACGCCGCACCGGCGCTGGGCGTGACCACGGTCACCGGGCCGGCCTGCAGCCGCGCACCGGCCTTGGCCATGGTGGGGCTGTTCGGCCACAGCCGGAACACCAGCTGGTCGGTGGGCAGGTCGGGGGTGAACGCCACCCGCAGCCTGCCTGGCACCTGGTGCCCCGCCGTGGCCGCGCGCAGGTCGACCGACAGCTGGTAGCGGGGGCGCCGCGAGGGCGGCGACGGCAGCGGCCCGGCCGGGCAGGCACCACCTGGGCCGGTGCCGGTCGCCGCGCCGCCTGTGGTCGTGTGCGGCGCAGCGGTGCTGGAGGCAGTGGGCGCCGTCGTGTGCCTGCTTTGACCGCTGCTGCAACCGGCCAGGAGCAGCACCAGCGCCGCCGCGAGCCGGGACAACGTGACCAGCGTTCTGCGCGTCGCCACCGCAGCCTCAACCATAGGTTCGATCATCCTCCCAAACCGGGCGCCACGCCCAGAGGGCGACGCCCCGTTGGCCGGCGCTGCACGAACACTGCAGAACGCTCGATCTGGGTTGAAATGTGTACTGCGTCCGCACAGCCTGCTCTGGGACTATTGCACCGGGTCGCCGTGGGACCGTATGGTCAGGTCATGACCGATGGGGCGACGTCGGCGGGCGCCTTTGATCTGGACAGGTTCCTGGCGCTGCCGCGTGTCTCCGGGCTGGCGCTGGCCCCGGACGGGCGCCGGCTGGTGGCGTCGGTGGCCACCGTCGCGGGTGACGGCAAGCGCTTCGCCAGCGCCCTGTGGGAGCTGGACCCGGGTGGCCGGCGGCAGCCGCGGCGCCTGACCCGCTCGGCGCTGGGCGAGGGTGGCGCGGCCTTCCTGCCGGACGGCTCGCTGCTGTTCACCTCCACCCGCAGAGACCCGGAGGCGGTCGCCGGTGGTGCTGGCGGTGACGCTGCCCCTGACGACGAGGAGGTCGCCTCGCTGTGGCTGCTGCCCACAGGCGGCGGGGAAGCACGCCAGGTTGTGGCCGCGCCCGCCGGAATCGGCGCGGTACGGGTGGCGCGCAGTGCCGGCACGGTCGCCTGGCTCAGCAGCCTGTTTCCTGGCAGCGAGAACGTCGATGAGGACCGGCGGCGCGCCAAAGCGCGCAAGGACGCCGGTGTCACCGCCCAGCTGTTCGAGTCCTACCCCATCCGCTTCTGGGACCACTGGCTCGGGCCGCGCGAACCGCGGCTGTTCTGGGCGGCGCCGCCAGCCGCCGACCAGGGCCGCCTGGAGCAGGGCGCGCCGCTGGCCCCGCCGGCTGGGCCTGGGCGCGCACTGGACGAGGCCAGCTTCTCGCTCACCCCCGACGGCGCCACGGTGGTGACGACCTGGGCGCCGCACGACGACGTCCGCAACCCCCGCACCCAGCTGGTCGCGATCAGCACCGCCAGCGGCGAGCGGCGGGTGCTGTTGGACGACCCGGCGTCGTCGGTCGACGCGGTCGCCTGCTCCCCGGAGGGGCGGCGGGTGGTGTGCCAGCGCTTCTGGCACGGCACCCCCGACGAGCCGCCCGACGTGACCTTATGGCTGGTCGACCTGGCCAGCGGGGAGGGCCGCGACCTGCTGCCCGGCTTCGAGTTGTGGCCGGAGCAGCCGGTGTGGGCGCCGGACGGTGCGGCGCTGTTCTTCGTCGCCGACCAGGACGGCCGCACGCCGGCCTTCCGGGTCGATCTCACCACCGCGCCCGAATCCCCCGATGCGAAGGCCCGGGTGACCCGGCTGAGCGCCGCCGGCTGCTTCTCCGATCTGTGCCCCGCGCCGGATGGGCGGCGGCTGTACGCGCTGCGGTCGACGGTCGCCACGCCCCCCGAGGCGGTCGTTCTGGAGACCGCGGCGGCCGACCAGGAGCCGGCGCCGCTGCCCACGCCCGGCCACCCAGCCGAGGTGCCGGGACGGGTCGCCGAGGTGCGCACCGTCGCTGCCGACGGGACCCCGCTGCGTGCCTGGCTGATACTGCCACCTGAGGCGTCGCCACAGACGCCGGCGCCGCTGCTGACGATCATCCACGGCGGGCCGCTGGGGTCCTGGTCGGGCTGGCACTGGCGCTGGAACCCGCACCTGCTGGCCGCGCGCGGCTACGCCTGCCTGCTGCCGGACCCGGCCCTGTCGACCGGATACGGCCAGGCGTTCATTGCCCGCGGCCGGGCCCGCTGGGGCCAGGAGCCCTACAGCGATGTCCTGGCGCTGGCCGACGCGGCCGAGGCCCGCCCGGACATCGACGAGACCCGCACCGCGGCGATGGGCGGCTCGTTCGGCGGCTACCTGGCCAACTGGGCGGCGGGCCACACCAGCCGATTCCGCTGCGTGGTCGCGCATGCGAGCGTGTGGTCGCTGGAGCAGTTCCACGGCACCACCGACGACGCCGGGTGGTGGGACTGGGAGTTCGGCGCTCCGGAGACCGAGGCGGCCGCCACCCGCTACCGCGAGCACTCCCCCAGCCGCCACGCCGATGCGATCAGCGTGCCGATGCTGGTGATCCACGGCGAGCGCGACTACCGCGTCCCAATCGGCGAGGCCCTGCGCCTATGGACCGACCTCCAGTGGCACGGCGTGGAGGCGAAGTTCCTCTACTTCCCCGACGAAAATCACTGGATCCTCAAGCCCCAGCACGTCCGCGTCTGGTACGAGACAGTCCTCGCCTTCCTCGACCACCACGTCCTCGGCAAAGACTGGTCCCCCCCGAAACTGCTCTAGACGGCTCTAGACAGACGCCCCCAACCACTCACGATCTCCCTTAGGGGTGAGCTGCGAGCCGCAGCCGCATGGACCCCCTCCGGGCCACCCACGCCGCGGCGCAGTCTCGCCCCCGGGGTGTCCCTAACAAACGCGCTTGGCCCACGGGTAGGGGTCGACCGCGTCGCCACCGCCGGGGTGGACCTCGAAGTGCAGGTGCGGGGCGGTGAACTGGGCGTCGCCGGTCTGGCCGACGTAGGCGATCAGCTGGCCGGCCTTCACGCGGGTGTTCATCGGCAGCGCGTAGCGGGAGATGTGCGCGTAGAAGTAGGTGTTGCCGTCGTCGCCGTGGATCCACAGGTCGTTGCCGCCGGTCGGCTCGAACTTCTCCAGCCAGATCACCCCGGCGGTGTAGGCGAACTCCTTGGCGCCGTTGGGGGCCATGATGTCGACGCCCTTGTGGGTGCGGCCGCCGGGGCGGGGCGCTCCCCAGGTGTCACTGTAGGTGTAGGGCGGCTCGACCGGGCAGGCGTACAGATGGCCGTTGAACGTGCCGAACGGCGACGCCGGGTAGGTGGCCTGGCCGGAACCGAACCCGGCGAGGCGGCCCAGCAGGTCCTGGGCGTCCTTGAAGCGGCCGCGCATGACGTCGGCGGCGGCCTTGGCGCGGTCGTGGAGCTTCTTGGCGGCAGCCTGGTCGGCGGCCAGGCCGCCGACGGCGGCGTTGAAGGCGCCGCGGGCGGTCCTGGCGTCGTCGACCGCGGCGTTCTGCCGGCCGAGCAGCAGCATCAGGAACTCGGCCCGGTCGGGCAGCTGGTCGCTGCCGTTGAGCACGGCGTCGAGCATGCCGAGGCCGCCACCGGACTGGTAGGTCGCGGCGGCCTGGCTGGCGAGCTGGGCGTCGGCCGTGCCGAGGTGCTGCTTGGCGCGGCTGAGCTGCAGCTTGTCGAGGGTCATGGCGTCCTCGAGCTGACTGAGGTCGGCCTCGGTCTGCGCCTCGGTGTCAGTGGCTGCCTGCAGCTCAGCGCGGAGCTTGCGGACCTGGGTGCGGGCGGTGTCGAGGCGGTCGGCGTGCCCGGCGGGGACGACTCCGAACAGCAAGCCGAGCAGCAGGGCGCCGAGCAGCGACAGGCCGGCCAAGCCAGGACGGCGTCGTCCATGCTCGCCTTGCTTGTGGTGCGCGAACCGAATCGAGGTTCGCCGCATCGCTGGGCGTCCTTCCGTTTGGGGGGAACGGGTCCGCTCACTGTCCCGATGGGGAACTCGGGTGACGGTAGTCTATATGGCGCTGCGCCGCTGACAGCAAATTCGGGAACGACTTCGACTCGTTCGGGCCTGCTCGGCTACTCCGTCGGCGACTCCGTCGGCTCCTCCTCGGGCGGGTGCCAGCGGGGTATGAGGGAGCGGGCGGCGCGGGCCTCGTCCAGGCGGCGGACCGGGGCGCTCGCCGGGGCTTCGTGGAGGCGCTGCGGGTCGGACTCGGCCTGGCGGGCGAGGTCGAGCATGGCGTCGGCGAAGGCGTCGAGGGTCTCGACCGCCTCGGTCTCGGTCGGCTCGACCATCAGCGCCTCCTCGACGATCAGCGGGAAGTAGACCGTCGGCGGGTGGAAGCCCCGGTCGATCAGACCCTTGGCGATATCGAGGCCGCGGGCGCCGGCTGCCTTCTGGCGGCGTGCCGACAGCACGAACTCGTGCATCACCGGACGGGTCGGGTAGCCGAGCTGGTAGGCGGCGCTGAGCCGCTCCAGCAGGTAGTTGGCGTTGAGCACGGCCCGCTCGGCGACCTGGGCGAGGCCGTCGCCGCCGTTGGCGAGCAGGTAGGCGTAGGCGCGCACGAGGATGCCGAAGTTGCCGTTCCAGCCGTGCACCCGCCCGATGGAGCGGGGCCGGTCGTGGTCCCAGCGCCAGCCGCCCTCGCCGGCGTCGCCGTCGCGGGTGAGCACCGGCGCCGGCAGGAAGTCGGTGAGGTGGCCGGCAACGACCAGCGGCCCGGCGCCGGGCCCGCCGCCGCCGTGGGGGGTGGCGAAGGTCTTGTGGAGGTTGAGGTGGACGACGTCGAAGCCCATGTCGCCGGGGCGGACCTTGCCGAGGATGGCGTTGAAGTTGGCGCCGTCGTAGTAGAGCTGGCCGCCGACGCCGTGGACCAGCGCGGCCATGCGGGCGATGTTGCGCTCGAACAGGCCGAGCGTGTTGGGGTTGGTGATCATGAAGGCGGCGACGTCGTCGCCCAGCGCCGCCTCCAGACCGTCGAGGTCGACCAGCCCGTCGGGGCCGGAGCGGACGGTGGTGACCTCGAAGCCGGCCAGCCGCACCGAGGCGGGGTTGGTGCCGTGGGCGGAGTCGGGGATGATCACGCGGCGGCGCGGGTCGCCGCGCGACTCGTGCCAGGCGCGGATGACCAGCAGGCCGGTCAGCTCGCCGTGGGCGCCGGCGGCCGGCTGGAGGGTGACGCCGGCAAGGCCGGTCAGCTCGCACAGCGCGTGTTCGAGCCGGCCGAGCAGCTCCAGGGCGCCCTGCACCTGCTCGGCGGGTTGCGCCGGGTGCAGGCGCGCGAACCCGGGCAGCGCCGCGGCGCTCTCGGCGACCTTCGGGTTGTACTTCATGGTGCAGGAACCGAGTGGGTAGAAGCCGAGGTCGACCGCGTAGGTGCGGTGGGCGAGGCGGGTGTAGTGCCGCACCAGGTCCCGCTCGGAGACTTCCGGCAGCCGCGGCGGCGTGCTGCGCCGGGCGGCGGCCGGCAGGGCGGCCTCCAGGTCAACCTCGGGTAGGTCGCTGCCGTCGGGGAAGCTGGACGCTCGCCGTCCCGGGGCGGAGCGCTCGAAGATGAGCCGTTCGGGTTCCCGCGCCCCGGGGGTGCCGGCCGCCCACGGTGCCGGCTCGAAGTGCCCCCTCATGCCGCACCCTCCTTCTCGAGGTCGGCGAGGACGCTGCCCATCGCCTCGGCGAGGTGGTCGACGTCGGCTTTGCTGCGCCGCTCGGTCACGGCGACGAGCAGGCCGTCGTCGAGGCCGGGAGCGACCCCGCCGAGCGGCAGGCCGGCGAGCAGGCCGTGGTCGCCGGCGAGCCGGCGGCAGACCTCGGCCGGATCAGCGGGCAGGCGCACGGTGAACTCCTTATAGAAGGGCTGTGCGGGGAAGGCGAGCCGCACCCCCGGCAGGGCGCTGAGCCGCTCGGCGGCGTAGCGGGCCAGGCGCAGGCACAGGCGGCCCAGCTCGTCGAGGCCGCGCGGGCCGAGCCAGGCGAGGTAGACGGCGGCGGCGATGGCGTTCAGGGTCTGGTTGGTGCAGATGTTGCTGGTCGCCTTCTCGCGGCGGATGTGCTGCTCGCGGGCTTGCAGGGTGAGCACGAAGGCGCGCAGACCGTCGCTGTCGACGGTCTGGCCGACCAGCCGGCCGGGCAGGCGCCGCAGGTCCTGCTGGCCGCAGGCAAGGAAGCCGAAGGCGGGGCCGCCGAAGTTCGGGTGGTTGCCGAGCGCCTGGCCCTCGCCGACGACGATGTCGGCGCCGAGGCGGCCGGGCGGCTCCAGCAGCCCGGCGGCGAGCGGGTCGAAGCTGACCACCAGCCGCGCGCCGGCGCGGTGGGCCACCGCCGCGGCGGCGCGGACGTCCTCGATCACGCCAAAGAAGTTCGGCTGGGCGCAAATGACCGCCGCGGTCTGGTCGCCGGCCAGCTCGGCGGCCTCGGCGAGGTTGGTGTGGCCGTCGAGGGTGCCGACCTCCACCAGCTTGACCCCGGGGCCGTGGCCGTAGGTCTCCAGCAGCTCCCGGACGCGCGGCGCGACCGCGGTTGAGACCAGCAGCTCGCCGCGGCCGGTGGCACCGACGGCCATGGTGGCGGCCTCGGCGACGGCGGAGGCGCCGTCGTACAGGGAGGCGTTGGAGATCTCCAGGCCGGTCAGCTCGCTGATGAGCGTCTGGTACTCGAACAGCGCCTGCAGCACTCCCTGGCTCATCTCCGGTTGGTAGGGGGTGTAGGAGGTGGCGAACTCGCCGCGGCCGGCGAGGTACCAGACCACCGCCGGGACGTAGTGGTCGTAGACGCCGGCACCGAGGAAGCAGGTCAGCTCGTCGAGGTGGCGGTTGCGGCCGGCGAGCCGGCCGAGCTCGGCGCTGACCTCCTGCTCGGCGGGCGGCCGGGGCAGGTCGAGGGTGGACGGGGCACGAAGGTCCGCCGGGATGGTGGCGAACAAGGCATCGACGTCGCCGAGCTTGAGGGTGTCGAGCATGCGGCGGACGTCGGCGTCGGTGTGCGGCTGGTAGCTCACGCTGTCCCCTCTTCCGCCACGGCGACACATCGCTTTATCGACATGTCAACATGCGGATTTGTTCATCTGTCCTGCGACGACGGCAATGCCGATCTGGAACCGGGCGATTCAACCACCGGGCTTCCAGATCCCGCAATGGAATCCACGCAGAAGGGATGAGCGCGAGACGTGACATGCGGGGCGGGTGGCGTCAGGCGTGGTTGGCGCGTGGCGGCACGGCCGCCTCGCCCGCCTCCCGCTCCTGCTGCTGGTGCTGGTCGTCGGGGAGGTGGGCAACGTCTCCCTCGGTGTCGGTCCAGACCGTGCCGACGGCGATGCCGAAAACACCCTGGCCTTTTTGGAAGATGTCGTAGACCTCATCCGGCGAGTTGCAGACGTAGACCCGCTTGGGCCCGTCGCACATCAGCGTGACATCGGTGAAGCGACCTTTGAATTCCTGGCGGAGGTAGTTGATCGCCTCGCGGATGCGCTGCAGGGAGACGCCCGCGTCCAGCAGGCGCTTGATGATGCGCAACTCCACCAGGTCGGTGAAGCTGTAGAGGCGCTGGCTGCCCGAGCCGTCCGCAGCCCGCACCGACGGAGTGACCAGCCCGGTCCGGGCCCAGTAGTCGAGCTGGCGGTAGGTGATGTCGACCAGCTTGCAGACGGTCGGGCCGCGATAGCCCGGCTCCGCCGGCGCTGGGATAGAGCGCCCAGCCATCGCAATCCCTCCTCTGCTGAAGCGGACGAACGCGAATTACAGCGATGTGACCTTCAGCGTAGGGGCCAAGCCGCGGATCGTCAACGAATCGGCGACAATTCCCGGGCCCGCGAATTCTTCCAGCCGACCAGATTCCTACTGGAAATCCTCAGGGCTGACCTGATCAAGGAATTCGCGAAATTTTTCGACTTCGCGCTCCTCGTCGTCGCTCTTGATCAGGATGGAGGCTTCGCTCAGCACGCTCTCCTCAGCGAAGATCGGGGTGTTGGCCCGGACCGCGAGGGCGATGGCGTCGCTGGGCCGGCTGGACACCGAGAACCTCGAGCCGTTTTGGCGCAGCTCGATAGTGGCGTAGAAAGTGCCTTCCTTGAGCTCGGTGATCACCACCCGCTCGACCGAGACCAGCAGCTCGTCAAGCAGGTTCTTGAGCAGGTCGTGGGTGAGCGGGCGGGCCGTGGCCACGCCCTGCAGCGCGAATGCGATCGCGGTCGCCTCGACATTGCCGATCCAGATCGGCAGGAAACGTTCGCCCTCGCGCTCCTTCAGCAGAACGATCGGTGTCTGGGTGGGGAGCTCGATGCGGACACCTACGAGGGTCAGCTCGACCACCGCGCAACCCCCTCGACCGTCGAACAGCGCCGCGCCCGGGTCGGGCGCCTCTCACTCTCAGAGGCTATCAGACGGTCCGGACCGGCGCGACACGGCCGCCGGGATCAAGCTGGGGGATCCCGGCGCAGCCTCGTCGGCGGTCCCAGTCATGCAGCTGGCCGCCGCAGCAGCGGGTCCACGATGGCGAGCGGCGACCCGGCGGGGACCGGGCCTGGCGTGAAGGTCGCGGCGCTGCCGCCGCCGGGTGGCGCGGCAGCCCGGGCCGCTGGCGGTGCCCGCAGCGGCAGCGGGACCAGTGGCATGCCGGCGCTGAGCCACAGGCGCAGGGACCCCCCCAGTGCCGTGGTGGTCGCCGGGGCCGTGGCGGCCGGGGCGCCGCTGGCGGGGTCGATGTGCACCTCGCCGAGGAGGTCGCGGCGCACCAGCGCGTCGACGTTGCTGGCTGCCTGGTAGGGCTGCGGGTCACCGCCGCCGCTGGCAAGCGCCACCGGGACGTTCTGGCCGCGGCGCGCGACCCGCACCCAGACGAACTGGTCGAAGCCGTATTCGAAGAGGGCACGCACGGCCACGAACGCGTCCGGCGCGCCGAGCACCACCGCGACCAGCCGCCGGCCGCCACGGCTCGCCGACGCCACCAGGCAGCGTCCGGCCTTGTTGGTGAAGCCGGTCTTGCCGCCGACGATCCAGGGATAGCTGCCGAGGAGCTTGTCGGTGGTCGTGAAGGTGCGCAGCGGCCCGCCGCCGGGGATGCGCGCCGCCTTGGTGGCGACCAGGGCGCGGAAGTCGGTCCGGCGCATCGCCACCTCCCACAGCCGGGCGAGGTCGCGGGCGCTGGTCTGGTGCCCGGGACGGTCGAGCCCGTAGGGGGTGACGTAGTGGGTGTCGGTGAGGCCGAGCGCGGCCGCGCGGCGGTTCATGTCACGCACGAACGCCGCCTCGCTGCCGTCGACCGCGTCGGCGAGCGCCACCGCGCTGTCGTTGGCGCTCTTGACCAGCAGGGCGAGCAACAGCTGGTGCACGGTGAGCCGCTCACCGGAGCGGAGGTGTATCGAGCCCTCCCCTACCTTGGTCGGTTCGACACCAACCACCTCCATGCGGCTCTGCGGCAGGTGTTCGAGGGTGAGCAGCGCGGTCATCACCTTGGTCGTGGACGCCATCGGGAGCGTCCGCCGCGAGCTGCGCTCGTACAGCACCTGCCCGGTGGCCTCGTCGGCCAGCAGCGCCGCATGGACAGTGAGCGCCGGCGGGGTCACCGGGCCGGGGAGCGACTGGTCCGCACCCGCCCCGGCCTCGCCGGCGAGCGCCAGTGCGGCCGGCGAGGTGGTGCCAGCCGCGCTGCCAGCAGCGGTGGCGGCCGTGACGCTGACCGCGCCGTCGGCGCTTGCCCCGGCAGGGCCGGCACAGATGACGACGGTGACGCTGAGGCTGAGACCGAAGCTGATGCCGCGACCGATCCGGCGGCTTCGCCGCGTCATCGATGGAAGTCGTGGCCGTCGGCGAGGCCCCGGACGGCGGACCGCAGGGCCAGGTCGCGCATGCGGCTGCCGAGCTCGGCCAGCGCCTCGATGGTCTCGCGGGCCCGGGAGCGTGCGTCGGGGTTGCGCTGGCGCACCAGCGGGGCGACGACCTGCTCGATCAGGGCCGCCTCGCGCTCGGCGAAGGTCTTGTACATGCGCAGGTGGCGCGCTTCGATGCCGTAGCCGGACAGGTCGCGGGCCAGCCGCAGCAGCACCAGGTCCTCGCCGTTGTACCAGCTGCCCCGCTCGCCGGCACCGCGCGGGCTCAGCAGCCCAAACGACTCCAGCTCGGCGAGCGCCTCAACGGTGGCGCCAGCGGCGCGGCACAGCTCCTCGCGGCTGAACTGCGCCTCGGTGGGATGAGCGCCGAGCAGCCCCGACCCGCTCGGTCCGGACGCCACGGCGTCCGCCGCGTCCGCGGGGGTGGCAGCGCCGCCGCCGGAGCCGGGCGGCGTGCCGGTGCCGCTGGTGATGCCGGTGGCGCTCCGGGTCCTGGAGCGACGGCCCCCGGCCCCGGCTGCGGCCGTGCCGGCGCCGCTGGCGGCGGGGTCGGCCCCGGCGGGCGCGGGGTGCTGCAGCACCGACCCGCCATGGGCATAGAGCCCCCCCACCTGCTCGAGATCGGCGAGCCGCTGGCGGATCACCCGCAGCGGCAGGTACTGGTCACGCTGGGCACGCAGGACGAAGCGCAGCCGCGCCACGTCGTCTTCAGAGAACATGCGGTAGCCCGACGCGGAGCGGTCCGGCTGCACCAGCCCGGCCCCCTCCAGGAAGCGGATCTTGGAGACGGTGATGTCAGGGAACTCCGGCTTGAGGAGCGCGAGCACCTCGCCGATGCTCATGGTCCCTGCCGAGCTGGTGGCCTCGTCGCGCCCGCCGCGGCTTCGCGGCGACGCGCCCCGCTCCCGCTGCCCACCGCCACCACCAGCAGGTGGCCGCGCGTCGCGCCCGACGGGATCGCGCATCGCGCCTACCCGCCCCCTAGCCGGCCGCCGGCGAAGAACACCAGCTTGAACTTGCCGATCTGCAGCTCGTCACCGCCGACCAGCTCGCCGTCCTCGACCCGCTCACGGTTCAGGTAGGTGCCGTTGAGCGAACCGACGTCGTGGACGGTGAAGCCGCCGTGGGTGCGCCGGATCTCCGCGTGGCGGCGGGACACGGTGATGTCGTCCAGGAAGATGTCGCTCTCCGGATGCCGACCCGCAGTCACCACTTCCTTGTCGAGCAGGAAGCGGCTGCCCGCGTTCGGCCCGCGCCGGACCACCAGCATCGCGGTCCCCTCCCGCAGCTCCTCGACCGGCGCGGGGACCTCGTCCTCGACCTCAGCTTCCAGATCCTGGGGGGCAAGGCTGATGGTGGTGGTGGAGTCGTCGGGGGGAGGCACCAGCGCATTCCCACAATTCGCGCAGAAGTGAGCCCCGTCGGGGTTCCTATGACCGCACTGGGTGCAGAACATGCTGCCCTCCGGGGCTCGTGGGCTCGACGACGGGCCGCCTCGGGTCCGAGCCCTGCGCGGCGCTCCTGTGGACGCTGACTGTAGATGACCGGCGGAAAATGGGTCAACGCAATGGGCAGATCGAGGGTCTGATCGAGATATGGCGTCGAGGTCGACCGGACAGTTACACGGTCAGCTCTCCTCGACCAGCTTACTGTAGTCGCTGGCGTCGAGGAGCTGTTCAGCCTCGCTGGGGTCGCTCATCTCGATGACCAGCAGCCAGCCTTGGCCGTAGGGGTCGGCGTTGATGACCTCAGGGTGCTTGTCCAGCTCGTCGTTGCGTTCGGTGACCGTCCCGGACACGGGGCTGAACAGCTCGGACACCGACTTGGTGGACTCGACCTCGCCGAGCGCCGCGCCGCTGCTGACGGTGACGCCGACCGCGGGCAGGTCGACATAGACGATGTCGCCGAGCGCGTCCTGCGCGTAGTCGGTGATGCCCATGGTGGCGCGGGCGCCCTCGACCCTGGCCCACTCGTGCTCGTGCGTGTACTTGAGATCCTCCGGGTACATGCTCGCTCCTGCCCCCTTTGTCGATCTGGTAGAAGCTGGTCGCTGCCGTTATGCCGACGTGGTCACGATGGGCGCCGCTACCGTCGTCGTGGTCGCCTCGCCGGTGCCGCGGCTGATGATGTTCGGCCAGGGGTCGTAGTTCGACACGAACTGGTCATGCCGCACGACCTGGCCATTCAGGGTGACGGTGCGGGTGACGGTGACGTCGAACCCTGCCGAGCCGGTCGCCGTGGCCTGCTGCTGCCCCGCCGGCAGGGTGGGATCGTCCTCGAACTTGGTCGGCGGGTCGCGGAAGTTCGTCTCCGCCGAGGTGGCCAGCGACACCTGGTAGTACCGCGAGGTGGAGTACAGCGTGAAGGTCAGGCTGGAGGCGCCCCATTTCGAGGTGATGTAGATCCCGTAGGGCGAGTCGTTCCTGAACTTCAGGTCGGTGGAGGGCCAGTTGAGGGTCGCGTCCCGGCCAAGCGGGTAGTGGTTGATGTGCAGGCTGTGGTTGCGCCGCTCCAGCACGGGCAGGCCGGCGAACAGCACCGCGTTGAACATCGTGGTCCCCGCCTGGCAGACCCCGCCGCCGAGCCCGTCGACCAGCTCGCCGTTGACGATCACGTGGGCGGTGCGGTAGCCCTTGGCCGCGGTGCGCTCGCCGGTGGCGCCATTCATCGAGAAGACCTCGCCGGGCCGCACCAGGCTGCCGTTCATTGCGGCGGCGATCAGCCCGATGTTGTGGACTCTCGGCGCGTCGTCGGCGCTGAAGGTGGTCGTGAAGGTCGAGATGACCTCCTTGACCCCAAGCGCGCTGGCCGCTGCGGTGGTCAGCTGCGGCTGCCGGTCGGCCAGCGGCAGGGTGACCTGGCGGTCGCCGCTGGCCGTGGTGCCGGCGGCCAGCAGCGCCGCCGCGGCCTTCTTCGGGTCGAGGGCGCGCCCGGCGACGGCGGGCACGACGCGGACCTTGCCGCCGGACACCGCGAAGGTGGCGTCGCTGGCGGTGCTGTAGGCGAAGGGGGCCTTGCGGTGCAGCAGGCGGTCCAACCCGGCCTGGTCCAGGGCGAGGACCAGGTGCCCGGTATGGGCCCTGGACCCAAGCAGCGGGGCGAGGTCGCCCGGCAGCAAGGTCGCCTGCCTGGCCGCCGCCATCCCCGCCGCCGGAGCGCTCGGCGCGCCCGGCGCCATCACGGTGAGCGGGCCGGCGAGCAGGGTGCGGGCCTGCTGCAGCGCCGCCTGGGCGGCGGCGTCCGTCACGGTCGGTGCCCGCTGCACCACCGGGAGGCTGACCTCAGCGGGCGGCCGCTTGGTCGACACCGCGGCCTGCAGCGCCCGCAGCGCGCCTGCCCGGTCGACCGCCTCGCCGGCGCGGCCCGCCACCAGGTCAACCGACGGGGTGGACGGGATGGAGGCGTCGACGCGCAGGGACGGTTCGCGGCTAGGACGGCCGAGCTGCTGGTCGAGGGTGTCGAGCAGGCGCCCGACCCGCTGGTCGTCGGCCAGCACCCGCCAGGGCAGCCGCACCCCCCCGATCCAGCTGCGCAGGCGCTGGAGGTCCAGGGGGCCGTGCCGGCCCACCGCGAGCGCGGCGCTGAGGCTCGTGTTGACGTCGAGGCCGATCCCAGCCTCGGCCAGGGTGAGCCGGATGCTGGCGTTGCCGGCGCTGATCAGCAGCTCCCGGTTCTGCAGCGCGGTCGCGGCGGCGAGCAGGCGGGCTCTGGCCTGCGCCGGGGTCAGCCCGGAAAGGTCGACGTCGCCGACGGTGACGCCGTGGCGAACCCGTCCGGCAGCCACCGCCCCGTCGAGCCCGACCACAGCCGTGACCATAAAGAGGGCGAGCGCAGCGGCCAGCACCGGCCGTGGCTGGCGCAGCCTGGTCAGCAGGCGCGGCGGCCACAGCGTGCGGGCCGCTGGCAGGCGGACCAGCCGTGGCCGCGGGAGGCGCCGCCGCAGCTTGGCGAGTGGTCCAGCGGACTGCTCTGGCGGTGATTGCACGACCGCGATGGCGAACTCCTCAAAGTGCGTGCCCGGCGACCGGGTGAGCCTACGGGGCAAGCAGCGGACTGGCAAACCGGTCAGCGACCCAATCATCCCAGTATTCGTTGAGATGATCTGCGAAGGCGTTCCGGTTTTTCCGCGACGGCGCTCAGCTGCCTTCGACGGCGGCGGCGACCAGCGCCTCGTACTCGCCGGCGAGTACCTCGGCGGCGGCGACCGTGGCGGCCTCGGCCCACAGATGGGTGACCGGTTCGACCGTGTCGGGGAGCACCAGCGCCCACGCGTCCGGGCCACCCGCAGTGGGGTGGAACACCTTGATGCCGTCGGTGTCGTCACTGGAGCGCCCCTTGGCCGCCTCGACCACCTGCCGCATCACCGCGCCCTTGCGCTCCCAGGGGGTGGGGATCTCGCGGCGGACCACGCTGGCGTCCGGCAGCCGCGCGACCGCGCAGCCAAGGCCGGTCTCCTGGACCGCGAGCAGCTCCAGCAGCTTGCCGAACGACAGCAGCGCGTCATAGGCGGGATGCAGCGCCGGGAACACGTAGCCGCCGCCCTCCGAGCCGGCGAAGACCACCCCGTCGCGCTGCGCGGCGCGGGTGATCGCGCTGGCTGCCAGCTTGGTGCCGAGCACCGCGCGGCCGTGCTCGGCTGCCAGAACGGCCGCCCGGCTGGTGGTCGAGACCGGCAGGGCGAAGTCGCCCTGCTGCCCGGAGCGGGCCACCAGGTCGACATACAGCAGCAGCGCTCGCTCCGGACCGACGATGGTGCCGCGCTCGTCGACCAGGATGAGGCGCTCCCCCACCGGGTCCAGGCGCACCCCGAGGTCGGCCCCGGAGGCGGTGACCAGCCGGGCCAGGCGGTCCAGGTCCTCGCGCTCCTGCTCAGTGGACGGCGCCACCCTGCCCTCGTCGAGCGCGCTGTTGACGGTCAGGGTGTCCACCAGGCCGAGCCGTGGCAGCAGGTGGGGCAGCACCAGGTTGCAGGTCCCGCCGCTGGCGTCGATGACCACCTTGAAGCGCCGGTCGCGCAGCGCCTCCACGTCCAGGCAGTCCAGCAGCGCGGCGATATAACGATGGATCTGACGCGGCGGGTAGCGCAGCTCGCCCATCTCGCGGCCGAAGGCGCGGCGGAACTCCCCGCGGTTGTAGGTCCGCTCGACCTTGCGCCGGGCGCCCTCGTCGAGGTCGCTGCCGTCGTCGGCGAACACCGCCAGCTCGATCGACTGGCTGTCGCGCGGCGAGGTGCGCACGTAGATGCCGCCGGACGCGCCCGCGCGGGTGGCGGCGAAGCGCACCACCGGCGCCGGGTTCAGCTCCATGTCGTCGCAGCCTACGCCGGTCGAGTTGAGCCCGGCGACCAGCGCCCGCTTGAGCGTCCGCGAGACCCGGCTCGCGTCGCGGCCAAGGGTAACCGTCGAGCCCTTCTTGAGGGTTGAGCCGAACGCCATCGCCAGCCGCAGCACCAGCTCGGGGGTCACGTCGATGTTGGCCAGGCCGGTGACGCCATGCTCACCGAACAGGGTGCGGGCGCCTCGGCCCTCCCAGATGATCGACTTGGTCACAGTGGCGCCGGCCTCGACCGTCTTGAACGGGTAGACCTTGACGTTGGGCTGCAGGATGGCGCCGTTGCCGATGTTGGCGTTGTCGCCGACCACCGCGCCCTCCTCGACCCGCCCACCGCGCTTGACGTCGGCGCCGCGACCGACAACGCAGCCGCGCAGGCTCGCACCCGGACCGACATAGGCGTTGTCGTGGACGATCGCGCGGTGCAGGAAAGCGCCGCCCTTCACCACCACACCTGCGCCGATCACGGTGTACTCGCGTAGGTGCGCGCTGGCCTCGACCTTGGCGAAGTCGCCGATCAGCACCGGGCTGTCGAGCCGCGCGTCCGGGTCGACCTCGGCGCCCTCGCCGATCCAGACCCCGGGCCGGACCTCGAAGCCGGGCAGGTCGACCCGGACCTTGCCGTCGAGGAGGTCGTGGTGGGCGCGCTGGTAGGCCTCCAGGTTGCCAACGTCCTCCCAGTAGGCGTCGCCGACCCAGCCGAACAGCGGCAGTCCCGCGGCTAGCAGCTGCGGGAACACGTCGGCGGCGAAGTCGCAGGGACCGTCGGGGATATGGTCGAAGATCTCCGGCTCCAGCACGTAGATGCCGGTGTTGATGGTGTCGGAGAAGACCTGGCCCCAGTGCGGCTTTTCGAGGAAGCGCTCGATGCGGCCGTCCTCCTCGGTGATGACGATGCCGAACTCGAGCGGGTTCTCCATCTGCTTGAGGGCGACGGTGGCCATGGCTCCGCGCTTGCGGTGGAAGGCGATCACCTCGTCGAGGTCGAGGTCGGTGAGGGCGTCGCCGGAGATCACCACGAAGGTCTCGTCGAGCTGCTCGGCCGCGTTGCGGACACTGCCGGCGGTGCCGAGCGGGGTCGACTCAGTCGCGTAGGTGAGGTCGACGCCCATGTCGGAGCCGTCGCCGAAGTAGTTGCGCACCTGGCTGGCCAGGAACTGCACCGTGACGACGATATCCTTGATGCCACTATTACGGACATGACGGACGATATGTTCCATAATCGGCCGGTTGCCGAGCGGCAGCATCGGCTTCGGCTGATTGGCCGTGAGAGGCCGCAGGCGGGTGCCCTCCCCACCCGCCATGATCACTGCCTTCATCTCTTGGCCTCCTCCCCGGTCAGTAACGCACCGCAGGCCGCAGGCGGAGCGAGCAGCTGTCAGCCGCCTGTCTCGCCTTCCCTGGGAGCGTCGCAAACAACCGTACTGCATCAGCCGTACTGGCCGGTGAGAGGGCGCCTACGGACCAGGGCGCGCCTGCCCGATAAGCCCGTCATAGGCCATTTTGACGTAGACGCCGCCCGCCACGTAGTACAGCACCACCCCACCCCACAGCAGCACCACCCCGAGCAGGTGCGCCGCCGGGGCGACCGCGACCCCGGTCTCCCCGAATACCAGCATCGGCAGCGCGAACATCAGGTCGAAGGTCGCCGCCTTGCCGAGCCACACCACCTCCGGCGGCTGCACTCCCTGCCGCCGCAGCAGCGGCCACCCTGCCAACAGCACCAGGTCCCGGCCCAGCAGCAGCGCCACCGCCACCCACGGCAGCACCCCACGGACCAGCAGCGCGATGGCCACCGACGCGATCAGCAGCCGGTCAGCGAGCGGATCGAGCAGCTGCCCCAGCCGGCTCACCTGGCCGGTCCGCCGCGCCAGCCAGCCATCTACCCAGTCGGTCGCCCCCACCGCCGCAGTGACCGCGATCCCGGTAGCGTAGTGCCCGCTGCCGAGCAGCCAGGCACACACGGGCATCAGCAGCAAACGCCCGAAACTGATCGCATTCGGCGCGGTCACGATCGCACTGGAGGGGGTCTTGCTTACTGGGACCGCATCCGGCGACGACGAAGTCGGCTCACTGGCATGACTCATAGAAGGAGCGTAGCCGAGTGGACGGTCGGGCGCCCGAAATGATTCATAAACCAAATGGCCACAGTTCACTTGCTACAACCATTTGTCCGTTTAGTCGGGACGGCCGGATTCGGACCGGCGACCCCTGGTCCCCCAGACCAGTGCGCTACCAGACTGCGCCACGTCCCGCAGATTGTGGAGTTGTTTCAGTTGTGCCGATTGGTCGGGCCGTTGGCTCAGCCTATCACGTCATACCGGGCGACGTTGGTGCTCGCACCACCCTTTTCTCCGCTGCCTTGCGTGCTCTCCTCCGCTGCTTGTAGCGCCTATCCCCCTCGACCTTGCAGGCTCGGCACCGCCGCTGTCCGGTGGTCTCCCATACCGTGTTCTCCGGTGTCATCAGGTGCCCCTGTTTGCACATTTGACGCCAACTCGCGCGCTTGTTGTTCTCAGCCTGGCTGACCGCCTCCAAATGGTCAGGGTTGATGCAGGCATGGTTCCGACAGAGATGATCGATGGTGAGCCCTGGCGGGATCGGCCCGTGAACTCGCTCGTATGCCCAGCGGTGGGCGAATGGCCGCCGACCCTTCTCCGATCTGAGACCGTAGCCATTCCGGTCGAGCGGACCGCCCCAGAGGACGCACTCCGCCAGGTCGACTTGGCGGATCTCCGGAGCCTCGCGGATGCGAACCGGCTTCCGTGGCTTGCCCTCAAGGGCGCGCTCGGTGTTCACCTGTGGCAGGACGGCCTCCAGGTGCGTCGGGCAGACACACGCCTTAACCTTGCAGAGATGGTCGATCTGTAGGCCCTTGGGGATCGGCCCGTACGCACGTTCGTAGTACAAGCGATGTGCCAAGTCCAGCCGCCGGCGCCTCGGGTCCCACTTCACGCCATAGCCCCTGGTGTTGCGTGAGCGCTGCCAGATCCTCCAGCAGCCGTGCTCGTCCTCGATGTAGAACGAATCGCTGAGCCAGTCCCACTCCACAAGCCTCCCCTCTCCGGGCGCCGGGTTGGTCCACGCCCTTCGAGAAGATGATGACCTATGGGTGTGACAATCCCTCTGCGACCTACTTGCCGGACTCCCTGGTCCTGACCCGGGCGACGACGCGGAGTGGGGTGCCCTGGAAGCCGAAGGTGCGGCGGAGGTCGTTTTCGAGGTAGCGGCGGTAGGCGGGGGCGAGGGTGCCGGTGGTGAAGAAGACGAACTCGGGTGGGGCGACGCGGGCCTGGGTGGCGTAGCGGACCTTGACGGAGCGGCCCTGCGATGGGGGTGGCGGGGTGCGGTTGGTGACCTGCTCCAGCCAGCGGTTGAGGGTGGCGGTGGGGATGCGGCGGGAGCGCTCGGCGAGGGCCAGGTCGATGGTCTGCCAGAGCTTGCCGACGTTGTGGCCGGTCAGGGCGGAGGTGCGCAGCAGCGGCGCCCAGTGCACGAAGTACAACTTGCGGTCGAGGTCGAGGTCGAAGCGGTGGCGGGCGTCCTCGTCCATCAGGTCCCACTTGTTGGCGATCAGTGCCACCGCGGCGCCGGCCTCGGCGGCGCGCACGGCGACCTTCTGGTCCTGCTCGGTGACGCCGGCGGGGGCGTCGAGGACCAGCAGGGCGAGGTCGGCGCGCTCCACCGCCTCGACGCTGCGGACCAGGGCGTAGTAGTCGGCGCCTTCGGCGTGCTGGAAGGCGCGCCGCAGGCCGGCGGTGTCGACCAGGCGGTAGCGGCGGCCGTGGTGCTCGACGGTGGAGTCGACGGTGTCGCGGGTGGTGCCGGGGGTGGGGTCGACGATCGCGACCTCGGCGCCAGCCATGCGGTTGAGCAGGCTGGACTTGCCGACGTTGGGCCGGCCGACGATGGCGATCGCCGGCGGGCCGGACTCCTCCCTGCTTGGCATGGCGTCGCCGAGGTGGGCGACGACCTCGTCGAGGAGGTCGCCGGCGCCGCGGCCGTGCAGGCTCGACACCGGGAACGGCTCGCCGAGGCCGAGCGACCAGAAGCCGCTGGCCTGCGGTTCGGTAGCGGCGTTGTCGACCTTGTTGGCGACCAGCAGGACCGGCACCACGCCTTTGCGCAGGCGCGCAGCGACGGCGGCGTCCTCCTCGGTAATGCCGGTGGTGGCGTCGACCACGAACAGCAGCAGGTCGGCCTCGGCCATGGCCCGCTCGGCCTGGGCCACGACGCGGGCCTGCAGGCCGCTGGCGCGGGGCTCCCAGCCGCCGGTGTCGACCAGCTCGAAGCGGTGGCCGCTCCACTCGGCCTGGTAGGTGACCCGGTCTCTGGTGACGCCGGGCTGCTCCTCGGTAATCGCGGCGCGCCGGCCGAGGATGCGGTTGACCAGGGTCGATTTGCCGACGTTGGGCCGCCCGACCACCGCGACCCGTGGTGCCGGACGGTCCAGCGCCGCTGGAGCGTTCGCCTCTTCTGTCGTCATAGCAGCTTATCGATTCATTGATTTGTCAATATATCGGTATCAGCGTCATGCCCGTCCCGCCGTCGCCGCTGCCGCTCGACGCGCTCCAAGAACTTCCGCAGGAGGCGGCCGAGCTGGTCGGTGGCGGCACGCCGGGCGGCGCGGGCACCACCGTCCCCGGGGCCGGGGTCGGCCTCGGGATCGGGGAGCTGGAACGGCGCACCGAACACGATGCGCACCGGCGCGGCCCACGGCAGCCAGCCGAAGCGGCGCCGGACCCGCTCGGTGCCGAAGATCGCCACCGGCACGATCGGGCAGTGCTGCTGCACGACCACGTAGGCGACGCCGGGGTGGATGGTGGTGAAGCGGCCGTCGCCACGGGTGCCTTCGGGGAACAGGCCGAGCACCCCCCCGCGCCCGAGCACGGCGGCGCAGTCCCGCAGCGCCTCCCGGTCGATGCCGCCGCGCCGCACCGGGAACTGCTCGATGGCGTTGAGGATCCAGCGCAGCGGCCCCACGAACAGCTCCGCCTTGGCCATGAAGGTGACGGGGCGGCGGAT
>WNGR01000369.1_pt1 | contig 48879 bp, 38 predicted proteins | sample 5407581 | NCBI WGS metagenome assembly WNGR01 (sample SAMN13153383, study PRJNA577476) | soil metagenome | isolation source: 80 cm soil or saprolite under Garry oak tree replicate 2 | place: USA:California | collected 2016-06-15 | reverse complement strand
GCGGGCTGCATCGGCTTTTCGCAGGCCGACGTGCCGGTGCTCGACACGCAGGTGCTGATGCGCGCGCTGCAATACGCGAGGACCTACGGTTACACCGTGTGGCTGCGTCCCGTGGATGCCTATCTCGGCAAGGACGGCGTGGCCGCGAGCGGCGCGTTGGCGTCGCGCCTCGGGCTCTCGGGCGTGCCGGTGTCGGCTGAAACCATCGCGCTGCATACGATCTTCGAACTGGTGCGCGTGACCGGCGCGCGGGTGCATCTGTCGCATGTGTCGTCGGCGGCGGGCATTGCGCTGGTGCGCGCCGCGAAGGCCGAGGGCTTGCCGGTGTCGTGCGACGTCACCGTGAACCACGTGCATCTGATCGACCTCGACATCGGCTATTTCGACGCGCAGTACCGGCTCGACCCGCCGCTGCGTCAGCAGCGCGATCGCGACGCGATCCGCGCGGGTCTGGTCGACGGCACGATCGACGCGATCTGCTCGGACCACACTCCGGTGGACGACGACGAAAAGCTGCTGCCGTTCGCCGAAGCCACGCCGGGCGCGACGGGTCTCGAGCTGTTCCTGTCGCTGACGGTGAAATGGGCCGACGAAGCGGGCTTGCCGCTAGCCAAGGCGCTGAACCGCATCACCGCGGCGCCGGCTGATGTGCTGAACCTCGAAGTCGCGGGCCGTATCGCCGTGGGCGGCGCGGCGGACCTGTGTGTGTTCGACCGCCACGCGCATTGGCGCGTTGAACCCCGCGCGCTGAAGAGCCAGGGGCACAACACGCCGTTCCTCGGCTACGAACTGCCGGCGCGCGTGCGGGCGACCATCGTGTCCGGCCGCGTCGCGTTCGAACAGCGCTAACATCCGCGGCATTGCCCGTTACGGAAAGCTCCGACATGAAGCTCGCGTTACGCAAGGCCCGTCTCATCGCGCATCTGCTGCACGGCATGTGGATCGTCGCGACGCGCTTTCCCAAAGCCGGCGCCGACCGGCGCCATGCGCTCAATCGCGCATGGTCGCTGAAAATGCTGCGGCTGTGCGGCATGCGCCTCGTCGTGCATAACGACGGTGCGCGCCTCGACCGCGGCGCGCTGGTGGTCGCCAATCACATCTCGTGGATCGACATCTACGTGATCAACGCATGGCGGCCGACGCCGTTCGTCTCGAAGGCCGAGATCCGGAACTGGCCGCTGGTGGGCTGGCTCGCGCAGCAGTTGGACACGGTGTTCATCCAGCGCGAGAAGCGCAGCGACGCGAAGCGGATCATGCATGAACTCGCCGACCGCCTGAGCGCCGGTGAACTGATGTGCGTGTTCCCTGAAGGCACCACGTCCAATGGACTCGCGCTGCTGCCGTTTCACGCGAACATGTTTCAGGCGGCGGTGTCGGCCTCGGCGCCGGTGCAGCCGCTGTGCATCATGTATGAGGACGCGCAAGGCCGGCAATCCACCGCGCCCGCCTATATCGACGATTTGTCGCTAGCCGATTCGCTGAATCTGCTGTTGCGCGGCGGGCCGTTGACCGCGCACGTGTACGTCGGCGCGCCGCTTGCGCCGGGCGCCGACCGGCGCACGTTGGCGGCCGAAGCGGAAGCGGTCATTGCCGCGGCGTTGCGGGAACTGCAAAGCGGCACGGCGAGCACCGGCGCTGTATTTGCGGAGCATGCCGCAGCGCCTGCCGTGACAGATGCGCTGCTTGAAGAGCCAGTAGACCAGCCCGGCCGCTCGGCTTAGCTGGCAGTCCGACCGGCAGCCGGTTTGGCCAATGGCCCGGCAGTTGCCCGGCGATGGGCCGGCGGTTTTGGCAACGGGCTTAGTTGCCGCCGCCAGGTTCGCTGCAAGCCTCGCAATCGACCTGCGTCAGCGTGCGCTCGGCGGGATTGGGCGCGAGGCGCACGGCGGACAGCTTCTCGCCCCAAACGCAGCCTGAGTCGAGACCGATCAAATTGTCGCGCAAGGTCAAGCCGAGCGCGGCCCAATGGCCGAACACCACGGTGATATCCGCGGTTTTGCGCGACGGCACATCGAACCACGGCATGCAGCCCGGCGGCGCGGCGTTCAGGCCGCCGCTCGTGCTGAAATCCATCGCGCCTTCGGCGGTGCAGAAGCGAATGCGCGTCAGGGCGCTGCACGTCAGGCGCAAGCGGTCGATACCCTTCAGGCCGGGCGTCCAGCGATTCGGCTCGTTGCCGTACAAACCGGCGAGCGTTTCCTTCCAGTTCGGCGCGCGCAACGCGCGCTGCAATTCGTCGGCGAGTTCCATCGTGAGGTCCACGTCCCACTGCGGCAGCACACCCGCGTGCACCATGAGCATACCGTTGTCGAAGTGCGCTAGCGGACGGTGGCGAATCCATTCGAGCAGTTCGGGGGCGTCCGGCGCGGCGAGGATTTCGTCGATCGTGTCGCCTTTCTTCGACTTGCGGATTCCCGCCGACACCGACAGCAGATGCAGATCGTGATTGCCCAGCACCGGCACCGCGCGCTCACCCAGCGCGATGACGTCGCGCAGCGTGGCGAGCGACTCGGTCCCACGGTTGATCAGGTCGCCCGCGAACCACAGCGGCGTGCCGGCCGGCGGCGCGGCCTTGGCCAGCAGCCGCTGGAACGGCGTGCGGCAGCCTTGCAGGTCGCCGAAGGCAAGCGGTAGCGGGTGCGGCTGGGAAGCGGAGTGGGCGATGGAAGTGCTCGAGGGTGTCATTGAGGGATTCGGTGCAGTTTGATACATGCGGTTACGCATGCGACGTGCCGCGCTGGGCGGTGCAGCATCCTAGCGTGACATAATAGCCCGTTTGATGCACGGGTATCGCGCCGTGCGCCGTCAGGAGCCGCCGGGCAGGGGCATGGCGGCAGCGCTCACGTGATATTGCGACACAACAGGATGACCCTCGTGAACGGAGAAAGCATGTCGACTTCTCATGCGAAGCAACCCATCCGCACGCTCGTCACTGGGGCGAGCGGCTTCACTGGCCGTTATCTGGTCGACAACCTGCTCGGTCGCGGTCACACCGTGATCGAAACGATGGCCGGGCGCGACGAGCCCGAAACGCCCACGCGCCTGCGGCTCGACATCACGTCGCCGGATGCGTGCCGGCGCGTGATCGAAACCGCGCGGCCCGACTACATCGTGCATCTCGCCGCGATCAGCTTCGTGGGCCATGACGATCCGCTCGACTTTTACCGCGTCAACGTGATCGGCACGCTGAACCTGCTGGAGGCCTGCGCGGCCGTCGGCCATACGCCCCGCAAGCTGTTGATCGCGAGCAGCGCGAACGTGTATGGCAACGTGACGAGCGACGCCATCGACGAAACCTTTCCGGTCACGCCGGTCAACCACTATGCCGCCAGCAAGGCGGCGATGGAAACGATGGTGCGGACCTGGTTCGACCGGCTGCCGATCCTGATCGTGCGCCCGTTCAACTATACGGGGCGCGGGCAGGCGTCGAACTTTCTCGTGCCGAAGATCGTCGAGCACTTCGCGCGGCGTGAACCGTCGATCGAACTCGGCAATATCGACGTCGCGCGCGATTTCTCGGACGTGCGCTATGTGGCGAGCGCTTATGAAGCGTTGCTCGACTCCGAGGCCGCCGCTGAAACAGTCAACGTCTGCACCGGCACGCCTTATACGTTGCGCGACATTCTGTCGGCGGCGAGCGATCTGACGGGGCACGAGCTCGAGATTCGGGTCAATCCCGCCTTCGTGCGACAAACCGACGTGAAGATGCTGGCGGGTTCGCCGGCCAAGCTGCGCTCGCTGGTGCCGAAGGTCGAGGCGATTCCGTTCATGGATACGCTGCGCTGGATGCTGGCGGCTTGAGCGGCTTGAGCGGCGGAAGCTGCGGCATCCGCGTCTATCCGCTGGCAGTTGCACCGCCAGTTGCGCCGCCGCGCTGAACGCGGGTTCGGTCCGGCGCGGGGGCGCGCGCCCACTTGCTTACTCTTACTGCATGCCTCAGCCCTGCCCGGATGGCGCGGCTGTCTCGCTGCGTCCATATCGCACTCGCTACAACTTTCATCTCAAAAATAGTCGCACTGCAAATCATTGGAAACCAAACCTGTCAAGCTGTTTCAAGTTGTTAGGGTTCTAGTTTTTGCCCCGTGCGGCTTTATAATCGGGGCTTCATAAGATCGGCGTCTGAGCGTCTGCACTGCGGTGCAGCAAGGCGGTGCGGGCGTCACGAGAATCGGACGCCACAATGCAAGGTGAGCAGGTCGGCGAACCGATTCCGATCCGCCACTAACATTTAGAAGGGAATTTCATGATCCTGGTAACGGGCGGTGCCGGCTTTATCGGCGCCAATTTCGTGCTCGACTGGCTCAATGCGTCGGACGAAGCGGTGCTGAATGTAGACAAGCTGACCTACGCCGGCAATCTGGGTACGCTCAAATCGCAACAGGGCAATCCCAAACATGTCTTCGTGCGCGCGGATATCTGCGATCGCGCCGCGCTCGACGCGCTCTTTGCCGAACACAAGCCGCGTGCCGTGCTGCACTTCGCCGCTGAAAGCCATGTGGATCGTTCGATTCACGGCCCCGCTGATTTCGTGCAGACCAACGTGGTCGGCACGTTCACGTTGCTGGAAGCCGCCCGCAGCTACTGGAACACACTAGGCGAGGCCGAGAAGGCAGCATTCCGTTTCCTGCACGTTTCGACTGACGAAGTGTTCGGCTCGCTCTCCGCTACCGATCCGCAATTCTCCGAAACCACGCCGTACGCGCCGAATAGCCCTTACTCGGCAACCAAGGCCGGCTCCGATCACCTGGTGCGCGCCTATCATCACACGTATGGCCTGCCGGTGCTCACCACGAACTGCTCGAACAACTACGGCCCGTACCAGTTCCCCGAGAAGCTGATTCCGCTGATGATCGCCAATGCGCTCGGCGGCAAGCCCTTGCCGGTATACGGCGACGGTCAGAACGTGCGCGACTGGTTGTATGTCGGCGACCATTGCAGCGCGATCCGCGAAGTACTCGCGCGCGGCACGCCGGGCGAGACGTACAACATCGGCGGCTGGAACGAGAAGAAGAACCTCGACGTGGTGCACACGTTGTGCGATCTGCTCGATCAACTGCGACCGAAGACGGGCGCCTCGTATCGCGACCAGATCACCTACGTGAAGGATCGTCCCGGCCACGACCGCCGTTACGCGATCGACGCCCGCAAGCTCGAGCGCGAACTCGGCTGGAAGCCGGCGGAAACGTTCGAGACGGGCCTCGCCAAGACGGTTCAGTGGTATCTGGACAATCAGGAATGGTCTGACGAAGTCGCTTCGGGTGAATACCGCAAGTGGGTTGAGACCAACTACGCGCAGCGCGCGTAAGGGCACGGCAATGGCGCGCAAAGGCATTATTCTCGCGGGCGGATCGGGCACACGCCTGTATCCGATCACGCACGTCGTCTCCAAGCAGCTGCTGCCCGTGTACGACAAGCCGATGATCTACTACCCGCTCTCCACGCTGATGGTGGCGGGCATTCGCGACGTGCTGATCATCTCCACGCCGCAGGACACGCCGCGCTTCGAGTCCATGCTCGGCGACGGCAGCCAGTGGGGCATGAATATTCAGTACGCGGTTCAGCCTTCGCCGGACGGCCTCGCGCAAGCGTTCATCATTGGCCGTGACTTCGTGGGCAACGATCCGTCGGCGCTGATTCTCGGCGACAACATCTTCTACGGTCACGATCTCGCCAAGCAACTCGAACGCGCCGATCAGCAGGATCAAGGCGCGACCGTGTTCGCGTATCACGTGCATGATCCGGAACGATACGGCGTCGTCGAATTCGATCAGCAATTCCGCGCGCTGTCGATTGAAGAGAAGCCGGTCAAGCCGCGCTCGAACTACGCGGTCACCGGCCTGTACTTCTACGACAAGCAGGTGTGCGACATTGCCGCGGACATCAAACCGTCGCCGCGCGGCGAGCTTGAAATCACCGACGTCAACTCGCGTTATCTGGCAGACACCGCGCTCAATGTCGAAATCATGGGGCGTGGCTATGCGTGGCTCGACACCGGCACGCACGATTCGCTGATCGAAGCGGCGACCTTCATCGCGACGCTGCAAAAACGCCAGGGTCTGGTGGTTGCGTGCCCGGAAGAGATTGCGTACCGCAAGCAGTGGATTGATGGAGATCAACTGTTGACGCTCGCCAAACCGCTCGCCAAGAACGCCTACGGGCAATATCTGCAAAACATTCTTACGGATCAAGTTGCATGGCCATCCAAGTAACCGCTACGGCGCTGCCCGAAGTCAAAATCATCGAGCCGAAGGTGTTCGGCGATGCGCGTGGCTATTTCTACGAGAGCTTTAATGCTCTGGAGTTTGCCGAGCACGTGGAAGCTGGTGTCACGTTCGTGCAGGACAATCATTCGCGCTCGGCGAAGGGCGTATTGCGTGGGCTGCACTATCAGATTCAGCATGCGCAAGGGAAGCTCGTGCGCGTGGTCGAAGGCGAGGTGTTCGACGTGGCTGTGGATATCCGCCGCAGTTCACCGAATTTCGGGAAGTGGGTTGGCGTGATGCTCTCAGTCGAGAATCACCGGCAATTATGGGTGCCGCCGGGTTTCGCGCACGGTTTCGTGGTGTTGTCGGAATCCGCCCAGTTTCTCTACAAGACGACCGACTACTGGTTTCCCGAGCATGAGCGCAGCATCGTCTGGAACGATCCGGCGATCGGCATCGAGTGGCCGATTGACTTCGAGCCGTTGCTGGCCGCGAAGGATGCGGCCGGCAAGCGCCTGGCCGACGCCGAGCATTTCGCGTGAGGATGGTTGAATGACTACACGGAAACAGGCGACTATCTTGCTGACCGGCGTGAATGGCCAGGTTGGCTTTGAACTGGCGCGCAGCCTCCAAGGTCTGGGCCGGGTTGTCGCGCTTGATCGCAGTCGTCTCGACATTGGCAATCTCGATCAAGTGAGGCGCGTCGTGCGGGAAGTGAAGCCGACGTTGATCGTCAATCCCGCCGCGCACACGGCTGTCGATAAAGCAGAAAGCGAAGTCGATGTGGCGATGCGTTTGAACGCGGAGGCACCGGGAGTTCTGGCGGAAGAAGCCAGGCGGCTGGGCGCAGCGTTGGTTCATTATTCGACCGACTATGTCTTTGATGGCACAAAGGACGGCGCTTATGTCGAAGATGACGCGGTTAATCCTCAGAACGTGTACGGCAAGAGCAAGCTTGCCGGCGAACAGGCGATCGTCGCTTCTGGCTGCTCACATCTGATTTTTCGTACGAGCTGGGTCTATGGCACGCGCGGGAAGAATTTTCTCCTGACAATGCTGCGCCTCGGTGCGGAGCGTGATGAGTTGAGTGTGGTGGCAGATCAGATCGGTGCGCCGACGTGGTCGAACACCATCGCAACGTTGACATCGAATGTGTTGTCGCAATCGGTAGGCGAGCCGGACGATTGGTGGAAACGGAACTCTGGCGTGTATCACCTGACGGCTTCTGGCGCAACTTCGTGGCATGGTTTTGCGCAAGCGATCTTCGATAATTCGACGCTGGCGAAAAAGCCCACGGTCAAGCCGATTCCCGCAGCTTCCTATCCAACGCCGGCTGCGCGTCCGGCCAATTCGCGGATGTCGAACGATAAGCTGTATGCGACGTTCGGGGTGAGGGCGCCGGAATGGGAAGACGCTTTGCGACTGAGTCTCGACTCATTCGCGCGGTCCTAACCGAGCTTGCCGCCTTTGCCGCGAAGACCGTCGCGAATGCCCTTGGTCATCATCGCTATGTCTTCACGCCGACGGCTGGACAGAAGTGCGAAGATAACAAATTTGATCGCCAGTCTGCACAGTTCGTTAACCTTCCAGCTGAGCGAAATGTAAGGGCGGCGGCAAAGCAGCAACGCGTTCCGATAATAGTAGTAACGTCGAATCGGCTTGTGAACCGCGAGGCGAACAGTTGCGACTTCAAGCGCCTTTTCGCCAATGGTATGCGTCATCGTGACATCGTAGGCGCCATAGCTTTGGTAGCCTTTCGCTTTGGCCCGCAAGCCCCACTCGATATCGACGTAGTCGATAAACAGGTCTTCGTCCATCGGACCGACTTTCGCAATGGCATCGAGTGATATCAGTGCGCCCGAGGTGATCAGATAGTCCGCTGTCGTGACTCTCGGCCCCCCATCGTCGCGTTTGCGGCGCGGGAAACCATGACGGAACTCGATAAACGGCAGGTGATAGCCGCGGTTTGTCTCGAAGAAGTACGGACCGATCTGCGCAAAGGGCGCGCGCGAAACGAGTTGGTCGGCATGAGCTTCGAGCCGTTGGATCATGTCGTCGAGGGGCGTGCTGTCCTGATCGAATAGCGCGCAGAACTCACTCGTTGTGCGGGTCTGGACGGCTGTGAAGCCGTGATTGAGGGCTGCTGAGATTCCATTGTTCGACGACAGGCGGATGATGCTGGTCACGACGGGTTCAAGCGCCGCATTCCATGCGGAGAAATTGGCGGATGCGTTGTCGATAACGAATACCGATTGAACTTGCGGCGCAAGATGCTTTGTAAGGCGCAGAAGCGCTTCGGCTTCCGGTTCGTAGGTGACAATGACGGCTGAAGTTCGGTTTGACACTACTGGGAATTCCTGTCGGGATCGAAAGCGAGGGTAATCGAAGAATGAGGAGCGGTCAATTCAGCTGTCTGCTGCGCGATGCGTAGCTAGCGCGCTCGTACAGGGACCGCTTGTGCTGGGGCACTGAGGGCGTGGAGTGCCACGTTTGGAACTGATGTTAGGAAAACATGCAAGCTGACAAATTTCGCATCGTGTTGCTCGACACGAAGTATCGAAATCCGAACCATTACATTTGTATCGCGTTGGGCAGCGCGTTCGAGCGCAATCCCGATGTCGAGTTTGTCAGGAAGGCCGATCCGATTGATGCATTAACGGTCGCGCATGAGCATCGCTGCAATCTGTTCGTTGCTTTCGACGGCGAGGAACTTGACGCGATTCTCTGCGAGCGTTTGTCCACGTTGTGTGGTCGTTCCGTGCTCTGGGTCACGGAAGACCCTTACGAGATTGATGCCAACGTTCGTCATTCGAAGCTGTTCGACCTTGTCTTCACCAACGACTCGGCTAGTGTCGACAACTACGCTCAGAAGGGGCGTCACCTGCCGCTCGCGGGGGCGATCGAGTTTCACGACCACTCTGTGATTCCCGTCGACAAGCCACTCCGCTACGAGCTGTTTTTCGCCGGGACGGCATGGCCCAATCGCACGGCCTTTGTTCGATCGGTATTGAGAGACATACCCGCCAACTGGCGTTTCAAGCTTGCGCTGCCAACGAACGAACATCTGCCGCCCCGCGATGTTGATATGCCCGAGAGCATGTTGTCATGGAGAACGTCGCCGGTCGACTTTGGACGCTTCGTGAATCACAGTGCGGCGACGGTCGTCTTGCCGCGTAAATTTTCATCCTCCGGTACGCGCGATTTCGCCGAGACGCCGCCCCCGCGATTGTTCGAAGCGGCGCTGGCTGGCGGAGCGCAACTCGTCCATGGCTCGCTGACGGAGGTTGCGCGCTCTTTTGCCCCCGAGCAGGAGATCCTGTTTTTCGACACCGAGCGCGAATTCATCGATAAAGCCACGGCGCTTGTCAACGACCGGTCCTATCGTAACCGCATCGCGCAAGCCGCCAGAGAGCGCGCTTTCCGTGACCATACCTACGACCGGCGTGTTGCGACGATTCTCGAACAAACGCGGCTTCTGGCGCCTGTGAAGCCGGTCGAATGGCGAGCCGGCAATCAGGCTGCGATCGCGGATGCTTCGAATAACAAGGGCCGCAAGACGCTCCTCTTCGTCTGTCACAACGTGGTCGAGCGCGGCAACTTTGGTGGAGTGGAGGTCTATCTCGACCGTATGCGCACAGCGCTCCGCGAGGATTTCGATGTCCTTTTCTACGTTCCTGGTGAACGCGGTCACCACCATGAAGCACATCTGCTTTCGCACGATTACACCACGCTGAAAAGCGTCAAGTTCAGGGAAGGGTATAGCCCGGTGTTGATGGCATCGGCGGAACGCGAGCAGGCGTTTTATTCGATTCTCGTCGACTACCAGATCGACCTGGTTCACTTTCACCATTTCATCGGCCATGTCCCCTCACTCGTTTATGTAGCAAAGGGCCTGGGTGTTCCGACCGCGATCACCGCGCATGATTTCTTGCCGCTTTGTAACGAGTTCAATCTGATCTCATTCAACGGGCGCTTCTGCGGCGCGCCGAATGTATCCCTTGCGCAGTGCGACACGTGCCTGCTGGAAAAGCATTCGTTCCCGCCGGGCTCGCAAGCCACACGCCGGAACTTCTGGAATGGCGTGCTGGGTGCAACTGACATGCTGGTGTTCAACACTGCCGGTACTCGCGACATATTGAGCGACGTTTACCCCGCAGTGCGCGAGCATCGCGGACTGAAAATACTTGCGGTTCCAATTCATGACGATGTGCCGCGCGGGGCGGCGCCCGATCGGCAGGCGGGGCAAACTGTGCGAGCTTCACAACCGAAGCAAGCCGAGTCGACGAGGTTGGCCAAGGGAGCAGGGCAGGTTAACCAAGACAGGCAAGGCGGCCGACCCGCGTTGAAAGTGGCGATTCTCGGCAATTTGACGCGCGAGAAAGGCGGCGACGTTCTGCTCCACGCGTTCGCCGGCCTCGCCGATGCGCCCGTCGAATTCCATGTATTTGGCCGCGTCAATGCAGGCTACGAGGAACTCACCGATACCGTTCGGTATCCGAACGTTACGCTATATGGTTCATATTCCGCGGACAACATACCGACGGCTCTGTCGGAATGCGAAGTCTCGGTCCATGCATCGATCTGGCCCGAAACCTATTGTCTTACGCTCTCTGAAGCATGGCAGCAGGGCATCGTGCCGATCGTTACCGATATAGGTGCGCTTGGCGAACGCGTGTCACATGGCGTGAACGGCCTCAAGGTTCGCGTGGAGAGTGAAGGCGATCTCATTGATGCCATTCGCCTATTGGCGGAAGACCGGCATCTTCTCGCCAGGTTGAAGTCGAATATAACGAGCGGGCTGTATGAAACTTTGTCTGCGCATGTCGAAGCGTTGAACGCTGTGTATAGCCCCTTACTTCGTCCGTTGCCTGCGCAGTCGACCCAGCACGAGCCGCCGAAACGGATTCCCGTGCTCAAGGATTATGGGATTGTCCTGCAGTCGAATGCGTGGACCCATCAGACGGTGGGGCGGCCTCGAATTCCGCGGTGGCGGCCTGCCGGTCCGCGTGGTGGTAGGGCCATCCGTGTTTACCAGTTCTATAAGGAAAGAGGGCCGGTGCAGACATTCAAGCTTTTTGTTAAACATGGCAAGAGGATTCTATGGCGCCGATAGAACGCGTACTGGTTTGCGGCGCGTCGCTGGATGCCGTCAACAATAATTCGGTGTTGCGTGGTTATGTTGGTCGCGGCTTCGGCGAAGTCCTCGGGGATGCAGCGGTGCGCACGTCGTCGCTCGAAGCGGCCGAGCATATTGCAGCGGAGTTTTCGCCCCAACTAGTGGTCGTATTCGGCTCGTGTATGCCGCAGACATCCATCTATCATGGACTTCGTAACTATTGCGCACGTTCCGGCGCCGTCCTGAGTTTCTGGCTGCACGACGATCCGTACGAATTCGACTACCACTACAAGATTCTCGACGTCGCGGACATCATTTTTTCGAATGATCGCTGGGCTGCGACCCATTATCAGCACCCCCACGCCTACCATGTGCCGCTCGCGGCTGACCGGGATGCTCATTTTCGCGAGACAGGCAGCATCAAGGATCGAGACGTCTTTTTTTGCGGAGTGGGATTCCCGAACCGTCAGCAATTACTGCGCGACTGCGCACCGCGCCTCGCGGGTTTGAAGGTTGAGGTGCTCGGCGATGGCTGGCCTGCTGATATCGCGTTTGCCCGTAATGAGCGAATTGCGAATTCAGCGCTGCCGGATTGGTCTGCAAGGTCGCTTGTGACGCTGAACATGGGGCGTCGCTATAACCTCGCGAACGAGCGCTTCAATCTCGACGCGTCAACGCCTGGTCCGCGGACCTTCGAGGCAGCAATGGCAGGCGCGGTGCAGTGCATGTTCGTCGAAGGGCTTGAGATATTGGACTACTTCGATCCCGACAAAGGTGAGATTGTCCTGTTTGATTCTCCCGATGAATTGCGTCGGCAAGTTGATGCGCTGCGCGACGATCCTGAGCTCGCGACCCGGTATAGCCAGGCGGCACAGCGCCGTGCGCTCACGGATCACACGTACAGGAACAGGGCCGAACTTATCCTCGACACCGTTTGTTCGGTAACCCGCACCTGATGGTCGAAGATCCAACAAGCGAGCCAACGGTGGACTGTCTTGCGGCCCGGCAAACAGGTGAAAGCCGCATCTTCGCAGTCGTCGTCACGTTCAATCCAGACCTGGCTTGTCTTGCCGAGCTGGTTGCGGCCACGCTCCCACAGGTCAGCCGCCTGGTTATGGTCGATAACGGCTCGCGTGAGGACGTGTCCAGGTTTTCACTTAATGAAAACGATCGGGTCACGCTGCTTCCGCTCGGCCGGAACGTGGGCGTTGCTGCAGCGCAAAACGCCGGCATAGAGTTGGCTAAAGCACAGGGCGCAACCGATATTCTGCTTCTGGACCACGACAGCGTGCCCGATAGCAACATGCTGGCACGCCTGCTTCAAGCGCGCCGGCAGCTGTCGCGTCAAGGCATCCGGGTGGGCGCCGTCGGTGCGGTGGCGGTCGACCGTCGAACCGGCAGGCGGGCGCCCGTGGCGAAATCGCGCGAAGGGCGCGCTTCATTTGCCGTTCCTGCGGTTGACGCAGGACCGATCGAAGCCGATTATCTGATCGCCTCGGGAACGCTCATATCGATCGAAACACTTTCGGCGGTGGGCGGGATGAACGAGTCATTTTTCATCGACCAGGTGGATGTCGAATGGTGTTTTCGAGCCGCGGCAAGAGGCTTGAGGTTATTCTGTGAGCCCGCGGCTCTGCTTCATCATGCGATAGGCGAACGTGTTATCCGCGTCTGGCTTTTCCGGTGGAGGGAGTTGAGCGTGCATGCGCCCATACGTAACTACTTTTTCTTCCGCAACACACTTGCCTTGTTTCGGTCGGGGCTGGTTACCGCACCCTGGAAGAGATACTGGACGCGCGTGCTGGTGCTGTCGTTTATCGCTCAGACCTTGTGCGTAGCGCCCCGCGTAAAACGGTTCGCGGCGATGACGCGTGGGATCCGCGAGGGGCTTCGAGCCGGGGCGGCGGCGCGTTAGCGAATATGCCGCGCAGGTATGCGGCGGCTTAAGAAGAAGTGCATCAGATACAATACTCGGTCGCAATTTGCTGGAATCGTATGGAACACAACAACACCCTGAAAAGCTACGGTGGACTTCGCGAGTTTCTCGCGGCACTGGCCACGCCGCATCTTTGGGCGCTTCTGGCCTGGTACGACATTCGGCAACGTTATAGAAGGTCCGTGCTTGGACCGTTTTGGGTAACGCTTTCCACTGGCGTCATGATCGGCACGATGGGCCTGCTTTGGTCAGTGCTTTTCAAGAGCGACGTGCGCGCTTACCTGCCGTTCTTTGCAGTCGGTAATATCGTCTGGACGTTCTATTCGACACAGATCAATGAAGCCTGCATGGGCTTCACGCAGTTTGAAAACATCATCAAGCAGATTCGCTTCCCCATGGCCGTCTATCTGTTGCGGATCCTGATACGCAATCTGATTATCCTGGGGCACAACTGCGTCATCATTATCGTTGTCCTGGTCTGGCTCGCCCCCCCGTTGACCTGGGTTGCCTGGCTCGCATTGCCTGGACTGCTGCTGGGAAGCGCGGCAATGATGGGTGCCTCGATGATCGTAAGCGTGTTCTGCACGCGCTTTCGCGATATGCCGATGATCGTGCAAAACCTGATGTTGGTGATGTTTTATATAACGCCGATTATCTGGCGTCCTTCGGCGCTCGGTTCGCAGCATCAATGGGTAGCTAGCTATAACCCGTTTGCGCATTTGATCGAGATCGTGCGGGCGCCATTGATCGAGGCAAGGTTTCCTGTCGAGTCGTGGCTATGGTCGCTGGCAACGGCGGCGATCCTCCTTATTTTTGGCGTAATCCTGCAAGGTCGCTTCAAGGACCGCATTGCCTATTGGCTTTGATTAATTGATGACTGAATCTTATATTCGCGCGAAAAACCTCCTGGTCGAATTCCCGATCTACAACGCGTCGCATAGATCGCTGCGGAAATCATTGCTTAGCGCAACGACCGGCGGGCGGGTCGCTTCTGATGCCGGGCGTCGCGTTACTGTGCGTGCCCTCGACGACGTTTCGTTTGAGCTTCGGCCGGGTGACCGCGTCGGACTGGTGGGGCACAACGGTGCCGGCAAGACAACCATGCTGCGGGTTTTGGCAGGCGTGTATCCGCCAGTATCCGGTAGCCTGGTCGTGAAAGGCAGCATCGTGTCCCTAATCGACATGTCTCTCGGAATGGAGCCTGAGGCGACAGGCTATGAGAACATCTTTCTGCGCGGAATCATCATGGGTTTGAGGCCCGCTGAGATCGAGGAGAAGCTCGACGAGATCGCAGCTTTCAGCGAACTCGGCGAAGACTTCCTGAATATGCCCGTGCGTACTTACTCGAGCGGCATGATGTTGCGCCTGGCATTTGCCGTGTCGACCGCGGTCAAGTCGGACATTGTGCTCATGGATGAATGGCTCTCTGTCGGCGATGCGTCTTTCAACGACAAAGCTGCGAAGCGCCTCAATCAGGTTGTTGAGGAGTCGGCCATTCTCGTTTTGGCGTCGCACTCGCCGGACATGGTCAAGCGCATGTGCAACCGGGTATTTTCTTTCGAGCACGGCAAGATCACCGAGATACCGGTATGAACGTATAGCTTGCGTGGACCATCGTCGTCACGCCTGGTGATGGTGCTCGTGAGGATGCCGTGGGCGGTGATGGAATCTCCTTTCCATGCCGTAAGAGGATATCTGCAACTTCTTTGACGAAAGGGCTATCCAGCATGCATCCCTCGGCCATGACCAATGGAAAGCTGTTTTTTGATACCTACGTCGCCCGCCTCGGGGCCGTTACGGTCGTAGAGATCGGTGCGCAGGATGTGAATGGTTCACTTCGGGACGTGTGCCCAACCAGTGCCCGATATATCGGCGTCGATTTTGCAAAGGCACGGGGCGTGGACGTAGTGCTCACGGATCCCTATTCCCTTCCGTTCGACGACGAATCCGTGGATGTCGTTGTCAGCTCGTCTTGCTTCGAGCATTCGGAAATGTTCTGGCTGGTATTCACCGAAGTCCTACGGGTATTGAAGCCTGGCGGCATTTTCTATCTGAACGCGCCGTCGAATGGTGTGTTTCATCGTTTCCCAGTGGACTGTTGGCGGTTTTATCCTGATTCAGGTAAAGCGTTGGTCACTTGGGCTCGGCGCTGCGGCGTCAACGCCGCGCTGATTGAGTCTTACACAACGCCTCAGCAAATGGACGTCTGGAACGATTTCGTTGCGGTGTTCGCGAAAGACGCCGGCCGTATAGGCGAGCACCCGAATCGGATACTTCCGACTCTGCCTGCATTCGACAACGGTTTTATGTATGGCAGCGACGACCTCATCCACGCGGTGGAGGAACCGCAGGACTTGCGCATCGCAAAGGATCTCCAGGCGAAGCTCGATAGGGAGGCGGCGCGCACGGCGCGCATTGCCGATGAACTCGCGGCGGCGATCCGCCGTGCCGAGACGCTCGCCCAGGAACTGTCGACTTCGAAGAGCGAAACTGGCGATGCTAACCAGCAAGTTGCGATGCTCGAGGAGAGGGTCCGGAAAATGGAAGCATCTGCGAGTTGGAAGATAACTGCTCCGCTGCGGGCTTTGACTCGGTCGGTCGGCTAGGATTATTCTGCGCGATTCTGAGCGCCAGATGCGATCGTTGGTTGTTCGCAAGCGGCACGTATATTTGACTTGTCCTGCCTGAAGGATCGGTCAATGTTTCACTGTGGTCCGGCCAGCGGAGAGGGCCGATCAGACGCAAAACGGTGCAGGCCAGGCTGTGGCCGCATCCATCCGTTCTCGGCGAAGAGACCTGCCAGGTAGGTAGTTACGGGCAGGAGGGCCGATATCAGCGGGCTAGCTTCATATAGCGGCCACGCATGCACGACCGCGCAAGGTGTCAAACGCGCTTTCGCTTGCTCGAGAAAGACCCGTGGTGTCCCAAAATACATCTCCAGCGCCGCCAGGACGTTGACCTACCGGGAATTAAGAGCCGCTCGGGACGGTATCTGCATCGCGGCGATTGTCTCCGTGGGGCGCAATAGCAATCGATGCATTCATGCCCTATGCGCTTGACAATAATTGAGAAAGGCGACAGCTCTCGTTCGGCCTGCTCAGCTTCTAGTCAGACGCAAGCCGAAGGGCATCACTCCGACGTGGCACACACGGTCACGTCCATTACCATCCATTACGCGTTGAAATAGTTGGCTATAATATTGTCCTCTGGATGCGTGCCGGATCACGCGCCAGGGTAGCACAGGGCCGCGCGTGCATGAAATTATCGAAACGACGTTTGGAGCTCATCAATGGAGGATCTTTCTCTGCGCACAAATTCCGGGCTTGATATTCTGACTGCGAGCGAGCTGAGTCCGCTTTTTTGGCGCCCTGCTCGCGTCGGGCTGGTGAGCGCCTGGTGGGAACACGTCCCGTTTGGGCAGTGGCTGGTAGCCGCTATTCGACCGCGCACGCTCGTCGAGCTGGGTACGCACAATGGCGTTTCATACGGCGCATTTTGCGAAGCCGTAGTACGCGAAGGTCTTGATACTCAATGTAGTGCGATCGACACCTGGCAGGGCGACGAACATGCCGGGCACTATGCTGAGAGCGTCTTTTCGGAGCTCAAGGTTTTTCACGACGCGCATTACGGCTCGTTCTCAACGATGATTCGCTCGACGTTCGATGGAGCGATCGAGTACTTTGCCGACGGTTCTATCGACCTTCTCCACATCGACGGACTGCATTCATATGAAGCAGTCCATCACGATTTCGAGTCCTGGTTTCCGAAGCTCTCTGATAGGGCTGTGGTTTTGTTTCACGACACGAATGTCCGCACAGGTGATTTTGGGGTGTGGAGACTGTGGGGTGAACTCCAGGAGCGCTTTCCAAGCTTTTCGTTTGTCCACGGTAACGGCCTTGGCGTGCTGGCTGTGGGTGAGTCGGTCCCATCAGTCGTGAAGGAGTTGTGTTCCATCAGCGAATTGACCAGGCTAAATGCGATTAGGGAGCGTTTTGCATTGATCGGGGAGCGATGGAACATGGAGTACCGCGACGCCGTGCGCGTTGCGGAGCTTGGCAAGCGCGAACACGCCAATGCTGTACTCGGCAGCGAAATTGCGAGCCTCAAGGATCAGCTTACACACCGGGTGGAGCATGGGGCGCAACTGGAGCAGGCGCTGGAAGGCGTAAAGGCATCGCATCGTGAACGAGACAGTATGCTTCAGGCGAAAGAGGCTGAGTTGGCATTACTGCGCGCGCAGCTTGCGGATGCCGAACGCACGAGACTCACGCTGCATACCGCGGTCCAGCAACAAAGAGACCGGGGAGACTCCTTAGCGGCACGCATCGACGAATTAAAAGCGTGGGGAAAAGATCTGATGGCGAGCAACGATGTCATCCGTGCAGAACTCGTGGATATGCGGCGAGCCCCAGAAAAAAATGAGCTTCACCAGATTCGTCAGGAAATGTCGGTGTGGCGCAAAGAACATGAAGCATTGCAGGTAAATGTTTCCGTGCTCGAGGAACAACTGCGTAGCAGTGGAAAGAGCCGGAGCTAATGCCCGACAAAGCTATGGTTGGCGGTTTGTTGCTCGATTCATCCGCGACATTCCGCCTCGAATTCGGAGTTCGCGGCTTACTCGCCCTCTTAATATCAACGGCTAGAACATAACGATGCGTAGGCTTTGTGTATTCTCGTTTTACGACAATCAAGGGATCGTCGACGACTATGTGGTGTACTTCCTCAATGAGCTCGGAAAGCATGTTGAGAAGACCATTTTTTATTCCAATGGGCCATTGTCGCGCGACTCAGAAATCGCATTGCGCGATGTCGTAGACGAAGTGATTCTGCGGCCCAACGTCGGCTACGACGTGCTCGCTTACAAGGAGGGGCTGCAAAAGATAAATTTTGACCGGCTTGGGCTTTATGACGAAGTCCTGATGGTCAACCATACTTGCTATGGTCCGCTTTACCCCTTCTCGGAATTGTTCAACGAGATGGAGGCGCGCACGTGCGACTTCTGGGGCATCACCGCTCACATGGCGATGACGCCGAATCCGCTGACCGGCACGGGCACTCTTCCTTATCATCTCAACGCCAATTTCATCGCCGTTCGGCGGGACATGCTCCAGTCCAAGACGTTTCGGCAGTACTGGGAGGAGCTGGGGCCACGCGATACGTACGAAGAGGCGATTCTCAGTCACGAGGCGCGTTTCACCGAGTACTTTACCAACCTCGGATATAAATGCGAAACCTACATTGATTCGAAGAAGTACGGGACGCACTACCCCGCTATCCTCGATGTCGACGAAACGCTTATTGATCGAAGCCCGATCATCAAGCGTCGTGCGTTCTTTCACGATCCACGTTTTCTCGAACGTTACGCTGCGGATTTGCCACGCGCGTTGCGCGTATTGGAAAAGACGTCGGACTATGACCGCAGCCTGATCTGGCGCAATATTACGCGCTCGGCTGAATTGCGAACGCTCAACACGAATGCCGCGCTTACCAGCGTGATTCCAGATGTTCGGCTCAAACAGAGCGAGCCTGTGCCCGACTACGGTCGTCTGGCCGTGTGCGTGCATGTCTACTATACCGAGATGCTTGATGAAATTCTCGAGCTAACCGACACAATTCCGGGCAAGTTCGATTTCATTGCCACGACGGAAACGGTCGCCAAGAAAGCTATCATCGAGCAAACGGTTTCCGGTCGCGCGAACGTCGGAAATGTGATTGTCCGCATCGTTGAACAAAACCGTGGACGGGACATGTCGGCGCTGTTCGTTTCTTGCCGCGATCTTTTCCTGGACGGTCCCTATGATCTCGTATGCCGGTTGCATACCAAAAAATCACCACAGGTTGCTGCTGGCCGAGGCAATCTATTCAAGCGGCACATGTTCGAGAACCTGCTTAACAGCCCGGGTTTCACTACGAACGTGCTAGACATGTTCCACGATAATCCGTGGATTGGCGTCGCTGTGCCGCCGGTTGTGCAAATCTCCTACTGGACCTTGGGGCACGCGTGGTTTGTCAATCGAAGCAGGGCGGAAGAAGTCGCCAAGCTGCTCGATATAAAAGTGCCGTTCGACCCGGACACTCCGATCGCGGCTTACGGGACGATGTTCTGGTTCCGCCCGAAGGCGCTTCGAAAATTGTTCGCGCACGAATGGAAGTGGAGTGACTTCAACGCCGAACCAAATCATGTGGATGGCGGTCTCGCGCACGTGCTGGAGCGCATGATCTGCTACGCGGCGCAGGACGCGCGCTATACGACGCAGCAAATCGTGAGTTCGCACCTTGCGGGTTGGAATTACGGGGTGCTCGAGTACAAGCTCCAAAAGCTGGCGGCGGCTTTACCTAACTCGGACTTCAGCTATCAATGCCATATGCTCGAGGAATGGAGAAAGGCCGGATATCCGATGCAACATTCGCCGTCACGAGTCGATCCGGACGAGCCGTCGACGACATCCGTGCGGCGCGCCTGGGGCGATTTGCTACTGGCGACAAAAGAATCGCTTCTGTTCCGCTCACCAGCCGCGTTTAAGGCCTTTCGTCCGGTCTACCGCTTGTTCGTACGCCGTAGGTCGGGCGCGGACAGGCGCAGCGACATCTGAGTTGAAGCGAATCAAGATACCGAAAAAAGCATTGAGGAAAACACTATGACACGAACCTGTTTGGTAACGGGAGGCGCCGGCTTCATTGGCTGCGCAATCTCTTCATTGCTAGTGCGCGAATTCGATCGTGTTGTCGCACTCGACAACATGCATCCGCAGATCCATCAGACGTCAGATCGTCCGGCGCTGCTTGATTCAAAAGTAGAGCTGGTGGTGGGCGATGTCACCCTCAAGGAAACGTGGGATGCACTGCTACCGACTGTCCAGCCCGATGTCGTGATCCATCTGGCAGCTGAAACGGGCACAGGACAATCCCTCACCGAGGGAACGAGACATGCGTCCGTCAACGTTGTTGGGACAACGCAAATGCTTGATGCTTTCGTGAGGCACGAGGCGTTGCCGAAACGAATTGTGTTGACTTCAAGCCGTGCAGTGTACGGCGAAGGTGCCTGGCAAGACGGCGCCGGGAACGTCAGCTATCCGGGTCAACGGTCGCGCAGCCAGTTGGAAAAGGGGGTTTGGGACTTCCCCGGACTGAAGTGCCTGCCATTCGAGGCAACGCGGACCGAGCCACGTCCTACGAGCATATATGGCGCAACCAAGCTGACACAGGAAATGGTGTTGTCCGCATGGGCGCTTTCGTTCGGAACAGAAGTGGGGCTCTTACGTCTGCAAAACGTCTACGGCCCGGGACAGTCGCTTAGCAATCCGTACACCGGCATTGTTTCCCTCTTTGCCCGGCTGGCACGTGCAGGGCAGACCATTCCCCTTTACGAAGACGGCGAGATTGTTCGCGACTTCGTCTTTATCGACGATGTGGCCGACGCCGTCTTTCGCATCGCAACAATCGAAACGATCATTCCCGGCGCCATTTACGACGTGGGTTCTGGCGAAGCAACCACTATCCGTCAACTTGCCGCTTTGATCAGTCAGATTTACGGGGCGCCGACGCCCAAAGTCAACGGCGCGTTCCGCAATGGCGACGTACGGGCCGCTTCATGCGATATCAGCCGTACTCGCGAGCAACTCGGATGGCAGCCAAACTGGAGCGTGGAGCGAGGCGTCAAGACGCTTTGTTCCTGGATTGACGATAGCGGCGTCTGCTAATTAGCACGGGCCCATATCCGGATGAAATATCGACTCCAGTACCTGAGAGCCGCTGCGGCGTTGCTGGTTGTGATCTGGCATGCGAGTTATCACCTTTGGGCAACCCGAGGCGATAGCTCCTTGTTGTCAAAAACGCCCGCTTTATCGGGGACACTCGGCGTCACGCTGTTCTTCGTTATTTCCGGTTACCTGATGGCGACGCTGGCGGTCAGAAACACGGCGTCGCAGTTCATGCTACATCGGGTTATACGGATCTATCCGATCTACTGGATCGTTGTTTTCGCATTCTTCTGTATTAGCACGGCGCTGGGGTTCGGGTTCACATTCGATACTCCGTCGCTGGCCTTGATGCCGGGCGATGGGCGTGTGTATCCATTAGGCGTGGAGTGGACGCTTCCATTTGAGCTTTCGTTTTATCTCGTAGTTTTTTTGGTTATTCTGGTTCGCGCTACGCGTTTCCTGCCCGCGATTGCCGTAGTCTGGGCTGCGGCTATCGTGGTGTTGCTGCAGGCCGCGCCCGGTCTTCAGCAAGGCCAGTTTCCTCGTCTGTCTCATCTGCTGGTGTCCCAGTGGACGCTGCCGTTCGCGCTCGGCCTGCTCATTCCGTTAGCTGTCCAGCGCGGGATTGTGGCGTCCTATTTGTGGATATTGGGTCTTGTACTTGTCGCACTGGCTTTTCTGTTTCCGGCCTCCGCGGTCTACGCGATACCCGCTGCCTGCGTATTCTTTGTTCACTGGGCTGTCATTCCGCGGCCGAAAGAGAGTGACCTTAGGAGTGAGATCAAGTCCCTGACTCGACTTGGTGACTGGAGCTACGCGCTCTATTTGTGCCATGTGCCAATCATGCTCTGGATGTTTCGCCTCGCTCCTGCATCCTGGTCGGGCGTACTGCTATGGTGCGCGAGCGTCGTACTCGCCTTGATCGCGGCAGCGGGTTTTGGCACGATCGACCTCGCGATGTACCGCCGCCTCAAAGCATGGGTCGATAAATCTTCAAAAGTGGGCCCGATCGAAAAAGCGGGTGCCTTGTTTGCGGCATTGTTTTTAATGTACGGTGGATATGCAGAAGCTGAAGCGTGGCGCGATGCTCGACTCTCTGTCTATGCAAACAAGATAGGGCAGCAGATAGCGTCGTCGCATCCTTCCACCCCAATCGAGGTTGATAATGCAGCGCTACTCGCTCACCTGCAGCGTGACCCGGAACTCGACGGATTTGCCGATGAACTGTCGTGTTCAACTGATGGTTCGATTCAGATTCGAGGCTGGGCCGCCGATCGCTCGAGTGGCTCCCAGGGGCTTGCTGTTCTAGTTTTTAACGATGGCGCGTACTGGGGGAGTGGGATACCGAGGCTACGGCGCCCCGATGTTGTCAAAGCATTGCACTTGAATCACTTCGGCGAGACCCCTGGTTTCGTGGTTGAGGTCGGTATGCGTGAATGTGGGTCCTCTTGCTCGCAGCCTTCTTTTATTGTTGTAAAAGGAAACCGCTACGCGCCGTTGCGCGCCAACTCGCAGATAGGGATGTGCCTGGCCGCGAAGAGATAGTGTTTTACAAGAGGCCTATCCGCGGAATCATCGCGGCGGCCTCTTCGGCTCCAGAAAACGTGCGCACCACCGTAGCGCATTTAACCCAACGCGCTGACCGCGGAACCACCACCGGTTAAAGCGCATGCATTAGTTATCGACTTATCTGCAGCGCCTGGCGGTTGGGATTTCAGGGGCTTTTCCCCTTAGTGAAACTGGTAGTCAGTCAATTTTGGGGTGCATTGCCGATTGCGTTCCTGAACCGCCTGGCAAAATGCCGCGTGGCTTACGGCACCTGCTCTGCTTAGGAGCAGTCAGACCTTTCTTGGGAATACGCTCCTGCGTATTGCCCTGAGAGGTGCGGTCACCCGCCAAGACGTTGAGTTAAGAATGCGCGCCGTTGCTTCGGCAGAATTCGACAAGCTGGCTTGTTGCGTAGCGATGGTCTGCTCGAGTGACTGAATGGTTTGCTCGAGTGACCGAATGGTTTCCTTCTGTGAAGAATTCTCGCTGGAGAGATGCTCAATCTGAGCACGCGTACTTTCCGCTTCAAGTAGCGCGTTGTCCAACTCTCCGATGCGACACGTACAATTTGCAAGCGTGTTGTCTAGCTCCTCAATCCGATGATTGCGGTTTGCAAGCGCGTTGTCCAATTCCCAGACCCGTTGGTTGCGGCCTGCAAGTGTATTGTCTAACTCCCCGATCCGAGCGCTAGAATCGCCAAGCATGACATGGAGTTGCTGGACTTGCTGTTCAACGCGCCATTCGTGGCGCAGCAAAGGGGCTACGTCTTCGAGATATCTTTGCGCGTTCTCAATTGACGCCACGAGTTCCGAAGTATGTTGGCCGTCTCCGACACGAGAGGCGATTTCCAGCGCGGCAAAGAGATCCTTAAGTTGACGTGGAGCCGATCGGACTAGATTTAGGTCTTGTGATGAGAATCGCGTGTGTCGTAGTTGGTTATCGAGAAATTCTCTTTCAAACTCGGCCACAGCTTGTTCATTGAGTGAAAGTTCCAACTGCGATGCGATGCCAGTAAGCACCTTGCCTGGAGAGTCCATCAGGTTGTCGTAGTCAACAATCGCGCGCCTGCTGTGTTCGGTCATTACAAGTGCCGGCACCACGTGCGCAAGCCACAGCAAATATGATTTTTCCTCCGGAAACTCGTTGCGCCTGGCCAGCGATTGCGCAACGCTGATGGGGTTTCTGATAGCAACAACATACACGACACGCACATCAAGGCAAGCAAATACCGGTTGCCAAAACGGCAACAAGCGTGCAATGCGCGGATCTTTGAGTACAAAAGTTTTTGCCGCACACTTCTCGCGCAATATAGCTATGGCTTTCGTTTGTAATTGATCGAGTCGCCGTGGGTCGATGGCATTCAGTTCGATCGAGGCCATAGCATGCCAATCCGTCCCCGCGGCAGCCATCGCCTCGATATTGATTGCGTTGACATCCAGATCTTCGAAGAAGCCCTTGTCGTTCACCCCTGGTACCGCGGGCATCAGGCGCGACCCAAAATTGCCGCCCATTGTCCCCATCGCTCGGGTGATGGCGCTGGTACCGCTCCGATGCATGCCAAGCACAACGATAAGCGTGGCCTCGTGCGCTTGTTGAGAATTAACCGTTTTTTCCATGTAGTTCAGTGATGTCGTGACAAGCATGCCGCTCTAAAAAATCCATAATTGTTTGAACGCATTCGTCGACGCTCAATGCTTGAGTGTCGAGCGATATATCCGGGTTGACGGGCCTGTCATACGGGGCCGCGACGCCGGTAAAGTTCGGTATGTCACCATGGCGCGCCCGTTTGTATAGCCCTTTCGGGTCACGCGCTTCGCATACCTCAAGCGGAGCGTCGATTAAGATTTCCGTGAAACGCTTTCCGACAATTGCGCGAGCCGCATCTCGATGCTTTTGCTCCGGCGAAATCGTCGCGACGATAGTCACGAATCCTTGTTGCAGGAACAGATTTGCGACGTGGGCGATTCTGCGCAGATTCTCCGTTCGCTCGGCTTCGCTGTATCCGAGGTCCGCGTTCAAGCCCGTGCGTAGTTCGTCTCCGTCCAGAACAATGGCAGGAACGTTTCGTTTGCGCAGTTTAGTGTTCAGTGCGCGAGCTATTGTAGATTTGCCTGCTCCGGAGAGACCGGTGAACCAAAGTATGTGACCGCCGGAGAAGTCTGTCACCACGACGTAAGCGCCTTCATAGAAAGGTCGGTGCGAGGAACACCGGCGACCGATTCCCTAGTTTAGCGTGTGCCGAAGAGCGCATAGGGCGATTGTAAGATTTCATAATAAACTCGCGCATTGTAACTTTTGTTCGCAAGTTTTCCGGCACGTGGTCAACGAAGGGCCATGTCAGGAAGGGAATCGCCTGATCCACGAGGGTCGCGAGGAGCGATGCGATCACCCCGCGCTTTGGCATCGTTGCCAGTAACAAAACGCAAACCGAGTTGCCGAAATCTGTACTTTTGAGCAAACTCCCACCTTGTTGCGGCCACATAACGTAAAAGTGTCGTCCATAAGACACGCAGTTTTATTCCCATGAATGCTACAACCGCGCCGCGTTCCGAAATCGACGGTTTGTCCGTCTCCGTTGTTGTTTATCGGCCGGACCCTGCCCAATTGGCAAGCACGCTTGCCAGCCTCGGCGCCGCGTGCGAGACATTGCGCACCCAGAGGCCTGGCCTGCCGATTGAGCTCTACCTGGTCGACAATGGCGATTTGCCGGACATTCGTGTTGCGCTCGACGAATTGAGCGCTCAAGGCGTCACCTGCACGATCCTGACCGGTCACGGCAACGTTGGCTATGGCCGAGGCCACAATCTGGCGATCGAGCGAGCATCGGGCCGTTATCACCTGGTCCTGAACCCGGACATCGACCTTGATCGTGATGCACTGGTCGAGGCGCTCGACTTTTTCGACGCCCATCCGAATGTCGGCTTGTTGACGCCGTGGATCGGTGACGAACAGGGGCGCCAGCAGTACCTATGTCGTCGTTATCCGACGCTGCTGGATCTATTGGTGCGCGGCTTCCTGCCGGCCGGCTTACGTCAGCTGTTTGGCCGCCGTCTCGCACGTTATGAAATGCGCGATCTGATCAACGAGCAGGACATCGTATGGGACCCGCCGATCGTCAGTGGTTGTTTCATGTTATTTAGAGCGAGCGTGCTCAAAAAACTTGCAGGCTTCGATGCCCGCTATTTCCTGTATTTCGAAGACTACGACCTGAGCCTGCGAGCCCACGACGTCACCCGCGTCGTCTACACACCCGCAGTCCGCGTGCTGCACCACGGCGGCGGTGCGGCGCGCAAAGGCTCGGCGCACATCCGAATGTTTGCAGCCTCGGCGTACAAGTTCTTTAGCCGCTTCGGTTGGAAGTGGCTATGAGTCGGATCCTCGTAACCGGTGCGAACGGCTTCGTCGGACGGGCACTATGCCAGACCTTGGTCGAGGACGGTCACAGCGTCACGGGCTTGGTGCGGCAAGCGGGTGGCTGCGTGAGCGGCGTGGATGAGTGGGTCGATGCCACCAAGGATTTCGCCGGTCTTGCAAGTGCGTGGCCTGAAGGGCTGACTCCCGACGCTGTCGTACATCTCGCGGCACGCGTCCACGTCATGCGCGACAACGCCGCCGACCCCGACGCGGCGTTTCGCGCGACCAACGTCGACGGCGCTTTACGCGTCGCGCAGGCCGCACGACGCCATGGCGTGCGGCGCTTCGTATTCGTGAGCAGCGTCAAGGCGCTGGCTGAAGGCGACGCCGGCCGTCCGTTGCGTGAAGACGACCCGCCGGCGCCGCAGGACGCCTATGGCCGCTCCAAGCTTGCCGCCGAACAGGCACTGACGCGCTACGGCGAGGAAACGGGCCTCGACGTGGTGATCGTGCGTCCGCCGCTGGTTTATGGACCTCAGGTGCGTGCCAATTTTCTGCGCCTGATGGACGCAATCTGGAAAGGCGTGCCTTTGCCGCTGGGCGCGATAAGCGCACGGCGCAGTCTCGTCTATGTCGACAACCTGGCTGATGCGTTGATGCACTGTGCAACTAATCCGCGCGCCACGCGCCAATGCTTCCACGTTGCGGACAGCGACGCGCCGACGGTCGCCGAACTGGCGCGCTCGCTCGGCCAGCATTTGCATAAGCCCGCGCGGTTGCTGCCGGTGCCTGCCGGCTGGCTGCGACTCGCGGGCCGCTTGACCGGGCGCACGGCGCAAGTCGACCGGCTGGTGGGAGCCCTTCAGCTCGACACCGCCCGGATTCGCACAGCGCTGGATTGGCAGCCGCCGTATTTCATCGACGAAGGGCTGGCCGCGACCGCGCGCTGGTATCGATCCACGCACTGAGGCGCGCATGTTGACGTACGTTTCCGCGTTCCCGATCTGGGTGTCCGTGACGTTGATCGCGCTGGGCTCCGCTTGCGCATGCGCCGCCATCCTGTGGGCGCTGCTCAAAACCGGCATGGCCTGGCGCCTCGCCACCGATCTGCCCAACGACCGCTCGTTGCATGTCGCGCCGACCCCTCGCGTCGGTGGCTGGGGCATTGTCCCGGTGGGCGTGGTGGCAACTCTGGTCCTGGCGCCGAGCCTTTGGTGCGCCGCACTGGGCGCCGCCTTTCTGGCGGCGGTTTCGCAGCTCGACGACCGACGTGGCTTGCCGGCGCGCGTCAGATTCGCCGCACATACGGTCGCCGTGGTCGGACTGGTCGCCTTGTTTCCTGCTGACGCGCCTTGGTGGTTCCTGGCAATTCTTGCTTTTTTGATGTTATGGCTGGTCAATCTTTACAATTTTATGGACGGCGCGGACGGTCTTGCAGGCGGCATGGCGCTGTTCGGTTTCGCTGGCTACGCGGCGGCGGCGTTGCTCAGCGACCATCCTCTGCCGCAACTGGCGTGGTCGGCCACAGCGCTTGCAGGCGCGGCGCTCGGATTTTTGCTGTTCAATTTCCACCCGGCCCGTATATTTCTCGGTGACGCCGGTTCTATCTCCCTGGGCTTTCTGGCCGGTGCGCTCGGCTATTGGGGCTGGCGCGCCGGCGTCTGGCCCGTGTGGTTCCCCGTCATGGTATTCGCGCCGTTCATCGCCGATGCGTCGATCACATTGGCGCGACGGCTGCTTCGTGGTGAAAAATTTTGGCAAGCTCACCGCGAGCACTACTATCAACGTATGGTGCGTTCCGGCATCGGACACGCCCGGACAGCTTTGGCGTGGTATGTCCTAATGGTAGCTGGCATAATGCTTGCTGTTTGTGCGCTGGGCGGCTCGGCCATTTTCCAGTGGTGCGTGCTTGCCGGTTGGATCGTCGTTCTCTGTGTGGCAGGCGCGGTAGTCGATCTGCGCTGGCGTCGGTTTCAATCAACACTGTCCGATAACTGAGGTAGACGCTGATGCTAAGAACCAAGGCCACCTGGCTGTCTTTCAGCGCTTTCCTTTTCGACTTATGCGCGGTGGCCGGCTCCTGGTTGGTCGCGTACATCATCCGCTTCAACGGCACGGTTCCCGAAGACTTTCGGGTCGGCGCCTTGCACTCTCTCCTTTGGGTCCTGCCGGTTTACGGCGTCATGTTCCGCATCTTCGGCCTGTATCGCGGCATGTGGGTTTTCGCGAGCTTGCCGGATCTCGTACGCATCTCAAAAGCGGTAGCCACCGGCGCGCTGGTCGCCATGGTCGTTTCAGTGATGGTCCAGCCAGTGCCGATCGTGCCGCGTTCAGTGCTGGTCGTGTCGCCGCTATTTCTGTTCCTCGCAATGGGAGGAGCACGCGCGCTGTATCGGGCTACCAAAGAGTTCTATTTGTACGGTGGACTCGTTGGCCAGGGCAAGCCGGTAGTGGTGCTCGGCGCCGGCAATGCAGGCGCCAATCTCGCGCGCGAGCTGTCGCGCTCGAGCGAATGGCGTCTCGTCGGCCTGCTCGACGACGACGTTTCGAAGCATGGGCGTGAAATCTACGGGTACAAGGTGCTCGGTTCCATCAGCGAATTGCCGCACATGGCCGAGGAACTGAAAACGGAATACGCCATCATCGCCATTCCGTCCGCCTCGGTGGATGTTCAGCGTCGTGTCGCGACACTCTGTGTGCGCGCCGGTGTGCGCGCGCTTGTGCTCCCGGCGCTGACGGATGTCACGCAAGGCCAGGCGTTTCTGTCGCGCGTGCGTCAGATCGATCTCGAAGATTTGCTGGGCCGCGATCCGGTCCACATCGATACGCCGCATGTCGAGGCACTCCTGCGTGACAGGATTGTCATGGTCACGGGCGCGGGCGGATCGATCGGCTCGGAATTATGCCGCCAGATCCTGCGTTTTCAGCCGGCGCAACTCATTGCCTATGACCTCTCCGAGTTCGCGATCTATCGACTCACCGAGGAGTTGCACGACCGCTTCCCCGGCCTGTCCGTGATTCCGGTGATTGGCGATGCGAAAGACTCGTTGCTGCTCGATCAGGTCATGTCGCGTCACACGCCGCACATCGTATTTCATGCGGCCGCATATAAACACGTCCCGCTGATGGAAGAGCAGAACGCGTGGCAGGCCGTTCGCAACAACGTGCTGGGTACCTATCGGGTGGGGCGCGCTGCGATTCGGCACGACGTGAAGCATTTCGTGTTGATTTCGACCGACAAGGCCGTCAACCCGACCAACGTGATGGGCGCAAGCAAGCGGCTGGCGGAAATGGCTTGCCAGGCCTTGCAGCAGACGAGTTCGCGTACCCAGTTCGAAACCGTTCGGTTCGGAAACGTGCTCGGCAGCGCCGGCAGTGTGATTCCGAAATTCCAGCAGCAGATCGCGAAGGGCGGCCCGGTCACGGTCACGCATCCGGAGATCACGCGCTTCTTCATGACCATTCCCGAAGCATCGCAACTCGTGTTGCAGGCATCGAGCATGGGGCACGGCGGCGAGATATTCATTCTCGACATGGGCGAACCGGTGAAGATTGTCGACCTGGCTCGCGACCTGATCCGCTTGTACGGCTTTACCGAGGAGCAGATCAGAATCGTTTTTACCGGTTTGCGTCCTGGCGAAAAGCTCTATGAAGAACTGCTGGCTTGCGACGAAACGACGACACGTACACCGCATCCCAAACTGCGGATCGCGCGTGCGCGCGAAGTGTCGGACGATCTATTGGACAAATTGTTGCCGTGGCTGATGCAGCATCGCGTGTTGAGCGACGACGAAGTCCGTCGTGATCTACGGCGTTGGGTGCCGGAATATCAGCCGGCCGCCGCGCCCGCATTGCGCAGCGTTGAGGTGGCCACGCGGGCCTCGTAGAACCGAAGCGGTGCGAAAGCCTAACCAACATGAAAAAGCGCCCGTGGGCGCTTTTTCATTTACCGCTTCCCCTTCCTCACCACCATCCACCTCGGCGACTTGAAGCGCACGATGCTCACGTAAAGCCACACATAAGTCGCCGCGAACACCATCACAAAGCCGAACAGATGCAGCGTATGCCGCCAGAACAACGTCGCCGGCACGACCGCGATCAGACATAGCAGCCACAGATAGGGCGACGTCAGCGAATTACGCCGCGTCAACTCCCGAGCGGTGCGCGCGCCGACCGCCCATCGCATCAGCCGCTTGTACACCAGCATATGCAGATGCACGCCATCGGGAATCCCCGGCGACATCCCGCGAATGAACTTCTTCCGGTAGATCGAGAAGCAGGTCTCGAAGATCGGGTACATGAAGAGCAGCACCGGATACCACGCCGACACGTCGCGATTGCGCATCACCAGCATGATCGACAACTCGGCCAGCATGAAGCCGATGAAATACGCGCCGCCGTCGCCGAGAAAGATAAGCCCCGCCGGAAAATTCCAGATGAAGAAGCCGAGCACCGCGCCCATCATCATGAACGACGCCGATAGCACGATCGGATCGTGCACCTGGAACGCCACGTAGGCGAGCGAGGCGAACATCATGAACGCGACCATCGACGCGAGGCCGTTGAAGCCGTCGATGATATTGATCGCATTGGCGAGCGCCGCGACGGCGAGCACGGTGACCGCGCACGAAATCACCGCATACGAAAGCAGAAAATCGAGCGGCGGCACGCTGATCCGCGTGACCGCGATATCCAGCACGAAATAGGCGAGGGCGGCGGCCGCCATCGTGCAGACGAGGCGCGCGAGCGGCGACACGCGCTTGGTCAGATCCTCGATGAGCCCCGAGCCGAACGCCGGCATGCCGCACGCAACCAGCCCGAGAATGCCGCCCGACACGGCCGGATACGCGTGATGCAACTGCACGGCGGACACGATCAGCCCCAGCAGAATCCCGGTCCCGCCGATGCGCGGCACCGGCCGCACATGGAATTTCTGCACGCCGGCCAGATCGGTGTCGGTGGAGAATTTTTCATGCAGATGCGCATAGCGCACGATCAACAGCGTGATCAGCAGTGAAACGAGAAAGCCGAGCGCGAAACTAAGCATGAAGGTGGGCCTGAGCGAAGACGCCGAATTATACAAACGAAATGCAGGCCGTCCTGAAAAGCGCCGCCCCGCGGAATCCTCGCCGAATCCCAGATAGTGAGGTGCGAGCTACCCGCAAACGCCCGCCAGTCATGGATTCCACCTATTTAGCGGACGCTCGCGAGCGTCGTTAACCTGGATGCGGCGACGTGTAAGTCACGCGCAAAAAGAAGGCGCCGTGCGTGCCAACCTGTTTTCGCCGCCGATCGGCAAGACGTTCCGGAGACCCAATGCTAAATAACATCACAATTCGTGGCGGCCTGACGCTGGTGATCAGCGTATTCGTCGTGTTCCTGCTGACGGTGATCGGCGTCGGCTACGGCGCGCTCAAGCTCGCCAACAGCAGCCTCGACGACACGCAACGCAGCGCCGTCGCGCTGTCGCATCTGAAGGCGAGCTCCGAGAAGCTCCTGCAAGTGCAACTCGCGCTGGGTTCGTATCAGACGCTCTTTAGCGTCGGCAAGCAGACCGACGATCTGTTGCCGGCCGCGCACAAGGTGCTGGTCGAATCGAACAAGGATTTTCGCAACTACATGGCCGGCCCGTTCACGAACGAGGAAGAGAAGAAGCTCGCGCAAAGCGTCGAGCAGGCTCGCGCCGCGCTGGTCGATAAGGCGATCGAGCCCGAGTTCAAGGCGCTTACCGACTTCGACTTCAATACCTTCCGCAACATTCAGGGCGAAACAGCCAACGGTTTTTACGCGACCTATTCGAAGGCCATCGACGCGCTCGAGCGTTCGCAGACCGGCAACCAGCACCGGCAAGCCGCGACCGCCGAGCAGCGCTTCGAAATGGCGACGCTGCTGTTCGTTGCGATCGGCGTCATCGCGATCGTGATCGGCGTGGCGGCGCGGATCGGTTTGTCGGCGGCGCTCATCAAGCCGGTCAACGCGACCGTCAAGCACTTCGAGCGAATCGCCGCCGGCGATCTGACGGGTGCCATCACGAGCAAATCGCGCAACGAGATGGGCCAGTTGTTGAGTGCGTTGACGAAGATGCGTGACGGCCTCGTGGAAACGGTGGCCAAGGTGCGCGGCAGCACGACGGCGATCACCCAGGGCGCGAACGAAATCGCTTCGGGCAACGCGGATCTGTCGTCGCGCACCGAGCAGCAGGCGGCCGCGCTTCAACAAACGGCGGCGAGCATGGAGCAGCTCTCGGCCACGGTGAAGCAGAACGCGGACAACGCAAAGCAGGCGAATCGCCTCGCGCAAGGCGCGCTCGATACGGTGACGCGCGGCGGCGCGGTGGTGTCGCGCGTTACCGAGACCATGGACGGCATCACCGAATCGTCGCGCAAGGTGGCCGAGATCATCGGCATGATCGAGGGCATTGCTTTTCAGACCAACATTCTCGCGCTGAACGCGGCGGTGGAAGCGGCGCGGGCGGGCGAGCAGGGGCGCGGCTTCGCGGTGGTGGCGTCGGAAGTGCGCAGCCTCGCGCAGCGCTCCGGCGCGGCGGCCAAGGAGATCAAGGAGCTGATCGGCGAATCGGCTGCGAAGGTGCGGGAGGGCGCGTCGCTCGTGTCCGACGCGCAGAAGACGATTCAGGAAGCGCTCGGCGCGGTCCAGCGCGTGACCGGCGTGATGAACGAGATCGAGGCGTCCGCGCACGAGCAGAGCGACGGCATCGAACAGGTCAACAAGGCGGTCTCACAGATCGACGAAGTCACGCAGCACAACGCGGCGCTCGTCGAAGAGGCCGCTGCGGCGGCGAAATCGCTCGAAGAGCATGCGGTGGCGTTGCGCGACGCGGTGGCGGTGTTTCAGGTGGCGGCCTAACGGTTAGCGGCTCTAGCGGCCCTAACGGGCCGCGCTCAATGACTCGTGCCCAGGTAGGCCGCCTTCACCGACGGATCGTCGCGCAACTGCGCCGCCGGCCCGTGCGCCGCGATCCGTCCGTTCTCGAGCACATAGCCATAATCGGCGACATTGAGCGCCGCCGCCGCGAACTGCTCGACCAGCAACATCGTCACGCCCTCGCTCTTCAGGTTCGCGATGATGCGGAACACCTCTTCGACGAGAATCGGCGCGAGTCCCATCGACGGTTCGTCGAGCAGCACCAAGTCCGGATTCAGCATGATCGCGCGTGCCATGGCGAGCATCTGCTGCTCGCCGCCGGAGAGCGTGCCGGCGAGTTGATTGCGCCGTTCCTTCAGTCGCGGAAACAGTTCGATCGCGCGTTCGAGATCGGCGTTCACGTCGCCGCGCGGCCGCGCCCACGTCAGACGTGGGAAGGCGCCGAGCAGCAGATTGTCGGTCACGCTCATCGTGGCGAACACGCGGCGGCCTTCCGGCGAATGCGCGAGTCCGAGCCGTGCGATGCGATGCGAATCCAGCGCGTCGATGCGCTTTGCGTCGGGGCCCATGCCCATTGTGATCTCGCCCGCGCTCGGGCGGATCATGCCGGAGATCGCGCGCATCGTCGTGGTCTTGCCGGCGCCGTTCGAGCCGATCAGCGTGACGACCGATGCCTTCGGCACGTCCATCGAAATGCCGTGCAGCACTTTGACCTTGCCGTAGCCCGCATGCAGATTTCTGATCGATAGCATGATTGTTCCTGTTGGAGCTCAGTGCGGCTTTGAGCAGTCTCAAGCCGCCTGCCCGGCGGCCTCGCCGCCGAGATAAGCCTCGATGACTTTTTCGTTCGACTGAATCTCGGCGGGCTCGCCTTCGGCGATCTTCTGTCCGAAGTCCAGCACCGAGACGCGGTCGCACACGCTCATCACCACATCCATGTGATGCTCGATCAGCACCACGGTAATACCGTGATCGCGCACTTTGCGAATGATCGCGACCAGCTCCTTGATGTCCGGCGCGGTCAGCCCGGCGGCGGGCTCATCGAGCAGCAGCAGTTGCGGATCGAGTGCGAGCGCCCGCGCGATTTCGAGCAGCCGCTGCTTGCCGTACGGCAGGCTGCGCGCTTCTTCGGCGGCGACGTTTTCCAGTCCGACAAAACGCAGCATGCCGAACGCGCGCTCGCGGGCGGCGCGTTCTTCACGCCGGTAGCGTGCGGTCATCAGCCCGACGTCCGCGAGATTCGTCCTGAAGGTGTGATGCAAGCCCACCAGCACATTTTCGAGCGCGGTCATCTCGCCGAACAGTTGCACGTTCTGGAATGTTCGCGCGATGCCCGACAGCGCGATTTGCGCCGACGTGCGCCCCGCGATCGAGCCGCCCCGGTATTCGACCGTACCGGCCGTCGGCACATAGATGCCGGTGAGCACGTTCATCATCGTGCTCTTGCCCGATCCGTTCGGACCGATCAAACCGTGAATCGTGCCGCGCTGCACGCTCAGGTCGACATTGTTGAGCGCCTTCAGGCCGCTGAATTGCATCAGGATGCCGCGCAGTTCCAGGATGTTTTCCCTGCCGACGGCCTTGACCTCCTGAACCGCGTCGCCGCCGATTTCCGCCGGCTTCGTCGTGTCCACCGTCACCGTGCGAACCCGGCCATGCGTGACGATCTTGCGCACGAAGCCGACCACGCCGTCCTGCAGGTAGTACACGACAAGCAGGATCATCAGCCCAAAGATGGTCAGCCGCCAGTCGGCGAGCGTGTCGATGCGATACGAGAAGACCGCGAGTCCCACAGTGCCGAGCACCGGAATCGCGACCTTGCGCGGTGTGGACACCTTGCGCGCGAGCGCGACGCCCGCGCCGATCAACACCACGGCGGCCAGCACCGAGGCGACGGTGCGGAACATGTCGATATCGTCGAGCAGTTTCGGCAGCAGCACGATGATCGCCGAGCCGAGCAGCGCGCCCGCACGGGTCTTGCGCCCGCCCATGATGATCGCGAGCAGGAACAGAATGGTCAGCTCGAAGTTATACGTATTCGGCGAGATGTACTGCTCCGAATACGAATACAGGCAACCGGCCAGCCCCGCAAAACCCGCGCTGATCACGAACGCATAGACCTTATAGCGGTACACGGAAACGCCCATGCAATCCGACGCGATCGGACTGTCACGCAGCGCCTCGAATGCGCGGCCGAGATGCGACTTGAGCACGCGGTGCACGACGATCAGCGAGACCACCAGCAGTGCCGCGACGAGCCAGTAGTACTCGACCTCGTTCATCGGCCGCCCGCCGAACGACGGCTTCGGAATCTTCACGCCCATCGGCCCGTTGGTCAGAAAATCCATCTCGTTGATGAGGATCTGAAGGATCGTGCCGAACGCGAGCGTGACCATCGCGAGATAGGGGCCGGACACACGCAGCGCGGGCAGCGCGAGGATTGCGCCGAAGCCGGCGGTGATCAGAATCGCGAGCGGCGCGGTGACGAAGAACGGCATGCCGAGCTTGAAGAACAGCACGCCCGCCGTATAAGCGCCCACGCCGAACAGGCCGGCGTGACCGAGCGACACCTGCCCGGTATAACCGACGACGATGTCGAGACCGAACAGCAGGATCGCGTAGATCATGATGGTCTCGAACAGATGGATGTAGTACGGGTTGCCGGACAACAGCGGGAACACCGCCAGCGCGGCGAGCGCGAGTGCCGACGCAATGAGCTTCTTCAGGTTCACGGCGGTCCTCACACTTTCTTGATCGACGTCTTGCCGAACAGTCCGGCGGGCTTCAACGCGAGCACGATCAGCAGCAGCACGAGCCCCGGCACGTCCTTGTAGCCGGTGGAGATGTAGAAGCCGGTCGTCGTCTCGGCAATGCCGAGAATGACGCCGCCCACCACGATGCCGAGGCCGCTCGACAAGCCGCCGATGATCGCCACGGCGAACGCCTTCAGCCCGAGCACCGCGCCCATCGTCGCGCCGGTGAGCGTGAGCGGGGCGATCAGCACGCCGGCAAAGGCCGCGGTCAGCGAGGAAAGCGCATACGAAAACGTGATCACGAGCCCGGTGTTGATGCCCATCAGCGCGGCGGCATCGCGGTCGTTCGCGGTCGCCACCACCGCCTTGCCGAAGATCGTCTTGCGGTTGAAGAACTCGACGGCCAGCATCATCAGGAGCGCGCCGCACACCACCAGCAATTCCATCGGCAGCACGTTGGCGCCGAACACCTTGAGCGGCGCTTCGGGCAGCGGCGACGGAAAGCGCAGATCGTCGCGGCCCCAGACGTTCTCCGCGACGTTCTTGAAGATGATGCCGAGTGCGATGGTCGACATGATCCAGCCGAATTCGGATTTGATCTTGATCGCGGGCCGCACGCCGATCCGTTCGACGAACGCGCCCTGCAGCAGACCGAACAGGCAGACGAGCGGAATCATCAGCCAGTAGTTCACGCCGAGCGAGACCAGCGTGAGGCCCACCAGCGCGCCGAGCATCAACGCATCGCCCTGGCCGAAGTTGAGCGTGCCGGAGGTGGAGAACGTGAGCTGATAGCCGAACGCGATCACGGCGTAGATCATGCCGAGCGCGATGCCGCTATAGACGAGCTGCAGAAGAATGGCCATGGTCGAGCGCCTTGGAGTTCACCGCATATGAGACAAAGCCGCGCCCGCCGTTAGGCGGGTGCGGCCGAAGGACATGGCGCTGCGCTTAGTTCGAGGCCGTGCTCGCCTGCTTGGTGCGTAACTGGCTGCCGCTCTTGCGATCGGTGTCGTACGCGTAGATCACGCGGCCGCCCTTGACTTCGCCCACCACCGGCACGTTCGACGTGATCGCTTCGTGGTCGTCGTGCGTGAACGGCTTGTCGTACACCATCACGACGCCTTCCACCTTCGCGTTGAGGTTTTCGAGCGCGGCGCGCACCTTCGGGCCCTCCGTCGAACCGGCCTGGGTGATCGCGGCGGCGAGCAGATAGATCGAGTCGTAGCCTTGCGCGGCCGACACCGGCGAATCGATGCGGTCGTTCTTCGGCTTGAACGTTTTCAGGTAGGCTTCGATGAACGCCTTGCGCTTCGGCGTATTGCCTTCCTGAATGAAGGTCTGCGGCATGCGCGCGCCTTCGCCGTTGGTGCTCGCGTTATCGATGTAGTTCGCCATCGACAGTGTCCAGCTGCCGATCAGCGGCACTTTCCAGCCGAGCTTGGCCATGCCGTTGGCGATCTGCGCGAGCTCCGGTCCAATGCCGTAGGTCAGCACCGCTTGCGCCCCGGCTTCTTTGGCCTTGAGCAGCTGCGCGGTCATGTCCACGTCCTTGATATTGAATTTCTCGACGGCGACCGGCTTCACGCCCTTCGCGGCAAGCGCTTTTTCGAGGTCCTCGCGGCCGAGCTGGCCGTAGTTGGTGGAGTCGGCGAGAATCGCGACCTTCTTGAAGCCGCGTTTGGTGATGGCTTCCTCGACGATCATCGGCGCCTGAATGCGGTCCGCGGCGGAGTTGCGGAACACGTAGTTGTCGGGCTGATCGGTGAACTGCTTCGTCACGATACTGCCGGTCGCGACATTATTGAAAACGGGGATCTTCGCTTCCTGGAAAAAGCGCTGCGACGCAAGCGCGACGCCGGTGTTGATGTAGCCGACCACCGCGACGACTTTCTCCTTGTTGATGAGCTCCTGCGCGATCTGCACGCCGCGCTCGTTCTTCGCTTCGTCGTCGCGTTCAACCAGCACGATCTGGCGGCCGAGCACGCCGCCGGCCTTGTTGATCTCGGCGGTAGCGAGGCGCACGCCGTCGCGCATGCTCACACCCATCGAAGACGACCCGCCGGTGAATGGCCCATCGACGCCGATTTTGATCGGGTCGGCCGCGTAGCTGACATTGGCGAGGGCGCAAAGTGCGAGCGCGCTCACCACGCTTTTCAAGCGAATTCCCATGACTGTCTCTCCGTAGCATGTTTCTTTTTATGCACGGAGCCGCGATGCGGCCGCCATGCGCGCCGACCCGAACGTTCTTAGGGAGCCTGACCGTCAACTCGGTAAGTCAGTATAGAAATCGTAAAGTTCCAGTAATATTCGGGCTTACCCGCTTGGTGCAATCCCGCAATCGACGGCGGCGTCATCCCTGCCTGGCGATCCTCTGTTTCCGCCGTCGACTTTCAATCAGTTCCAGCGAACAAACTTACGCAAATCCCTGCGGATTGTTCGACTGCCAGCGCCAGTGATCCGCGCACATCCGCTCGATGCCGAACTGCGCGCGCCAGCCGATGATCTTCTCGGCCGCCGCCGGATCGGCGAAACACGAGGCCACGTCGCCCGGCCGGCGCGCGACGATTTCATACGGCACCGGCTTGCCCGAGGCTTTTTCGAACGAGCGCACCACGTCCAGCACGCTATAGCCCTGGCCCGTGCCGAGATTCACCACGAAGCTCGCGTCGTGCTTGACCAGCGCGTCGAGCGCGGCCAGATGCCCGCGCGCCAGATCGACCACGTGAATATAGTCGCGCACGCCGGTGCCGTCCGGCGTTTCATAATCGCCGCCGAACACGCGCAGCTTCTCGAGCTTGCCGACCGCCACTTGCGCGACATACGGCATCAGATTGTTAGGAATCCCGGCGGGATCCTCGCCGATCAAGCCGCTCTCGTGCGCGCCGACCGGATTGAAGTAGCGCAGCGTCGCGATCCGCCATGAAGGGTCGGCCACTTCCAGATCGCGCAAGACCTGCTCCGCGATCAGCTTCGACTGGCCGTACGGATTGGTGGCCGACAGCGGGAACGACTCGTCGATCGGCGAGCTCTCCGGCACGCCGTACACCGTTGCCGACGAACTGAACACGAACTGCTTGACGTTGCGATCGCGCATCACGCCGAGCAAGGTCAGCAAACTGCCGACGTTGTTGCTGTAGTACTCGATCGGCTTGGCCACCGATTCGCCCACCGCCTTCAGCGCGGCGAAGTGAATTGCGCCCGTGATCGGGTGAGCATCGAAAATACGGTTGAGCGCCGCTTCGTCGCGCGCGTCGGCTTCGTAGAAGGTCACGGCCTTGCCCGTGATCTTTTCCACGCGCCGCAGCGATTCGCGGTTGCTGTTCACGAGATTGTCGATTACCACGACGTCGTAACCGCCGTTCAGCAGTTCGACACAGGTGTGCGAGCCGATGAAGCCCGCGCCGCCCGTTACCAGAATCGTGCCCTTCGTGGTCATGCTGTTGCTCCGTTAAAGTAAAACGCCCGTCATTTTTTGCACCAGGTCCTTATACGTTTCGACGACCACGCGTTCGTCGAATTCTTCCGCGACTTTCTTCCGGCCGCGTTCAGCCATGGCGCGGCGCTCCGCGCCGCTCATGTCGAGCATCTGCGCGAGCCACGCCGCGAGACTTTCGGCATTGCGCACCTCGCACAGCAAGCCATTGACGCCGTGCGCCACCACCTCGCGGCAGCCCGGCACGTCGGTCGCGACGATCGGGCGGCCCATCGCGGACGCTTCCATCAGCGTACGCGGCACGCCTTCGCGATACGACGGCAAGACGATGCAATCCGCCTCGGCGATGAAAGGCCGCACGTCGTGCGCCTCGCCGAGATACTCGATGATGCCTTCCTGTTCCCACGCCGTCACTTCCGCGCGCGTGATCGCGCTGGGGTTATCGACGCCCACCGGACCGAGCAATTGGAACCGCGCGTGCGGATAACGTTCACGCAACCGCCGCGCGGCTTCCACGTATTCGCCCACGCCCTTGTCCCACAGCAGCCGCCCGATCAGCATGAATTTGAATTCGGCCCGCTCGGGCAACGGCGTGAAGGCGAATTGTTCGAGATCGACGCCTTCGCCATGCAACAGCCGCGCACGCTCAGGATGCACTAACAAATTTTGCTCGACAAACGCTCTCTGATCGTCGCGATTCAAAAACCAGATTTCGCGCGGGAAACGGAACGCGAAACGATACAGCTTCTTGGCGACCTGCGCGGCGCGGCTCTGCCGGATGAACACGTAGCCGAGTCCGGTAGTCACCGCAACCGACTGCACGCCCGCCAGCTTCGCCGCGATCGAGCCGTAGATGTTCGGCTTGATCGTGTAATGAAACACCACGTGCGGGCGGATCGTCCGGTATTGCCGGTACAGCGAGTACAGCGTGCGCAGATCGTCGCGCGGACTGGTGCCTTTCGATGCCACCGGCAATTCGATGCAGCGGCAGCCCATCGCGGTGAGCAGCTCGAACGTGCGGTCGCGCGGCGCGAGCACCGTCACGTCGACGCCGCGCCCCACCAGCATGCGGATCAGCCCTTGCCGATACGTATAGATTGCCCAGGCGGTGTTACACACGAGTGTAATGCGTAGCGCGGGCGTCGACTTCAAGGCAGGCTTCATGCGGGAACGGGTTCGGCTGTGAATGGGGGGAATGGCGAATGAATCGATCAATGGCTCGGACGCGGAGCGAGCAAGCCGCGCTTGACCCGCTGCAACACGCGGTAAGGCGTCACCAGATGCAGCAGATTCTTGGCGAGGCCGAGCCAGTCGTACGGATTGGCGGCGTTGAAGTAACGCAGTTGCAGCCGCAGCGTCGAACTCACCTGGCGGCGCCTTCCGGTCGCGCTGATGCCGCCTTCGTTGAGCTCGTAGTAAAGGCCCAGTTCCGGCAGGTTCGCGCAGTCGTAGCGTTCCATCAGACGCACGAACAGATCGAGGTCTTCGGCGGACCGGTAGTCGGCGCGGTAGTTGCCGACCGCGCGCACGGCGTCGATACGCAGCATCATCGAAGGATGCGCCAGGCACGAGCGGAAGAACCGCAGGCGCCGGATCGCGTTCGGTTCGGCGGGCGGCGTCAGCATGAAAAGCGGTTTGCCTTCGCGCGTGACGACCTGCGTCCACATGCCGAGGCCCGCCACGCGCGGATGCAATTCCATGAACATGCGCTGCCTGGCGAGCCGTTGCGGCACGCTGCGGTCGCCCGCGTCGATGCGGGCCGCGTAGCGAAAGCCGCGCTGCGCAAGGGCGTCGATGCCGGTTTGCAACGCGCGCTCGATGCCGCCGTTCTGCGGCATGCGCAGCACTTCGATCTTCATGTTGGGAATCGCGGGCGCGACGATAGGCGGCGTGCTGCCGTCGTCGACGATCATCACGTGAATCGGCGCGCGCTCGCTGAACGACGCGAGCGTGAGATCGACCTCGGCCTGGCCGTTGTACGCGGGCATGAGCACCGCGACATCGTCGAGCGAAAGATGCGCGGCGGATGAATTCGTCATGGGCGCAATTTGAAACGAATGTAATAAAGATTAACCGACACCGCGGCCAGATAACCGGCGGCAAGACCCACGAGCGGGCCGTAAGCCCCGAGCCGTGGGATCGCCAGCAGATTCACCACGAACGCGACGGCCAGCGCCAGCAGCCATTTCGTGAGCAACACGAATTTGGCCTGATATTTGAGCACGATAAGATTGCTGATCGCTTCGATGCCGGCCGGCACGGAGAGCCACACGGCCCAGCGGAAAATCTCGATCGCGCCTTCAAAGCCCGGCCCGAACACGCGGCGGATGATGAACCCGGCCAGCAGATCGAGCACGATCGCGCCGCTCACCATCAACGCGGCGGTCAGCGCGGTCAGGCGCCACACATTGCGGCGCAGGTGCGCGGCGTCCTGCACGCGGTAGATGAAGGCGGGCGCAATGGTCTGCGCGAGCATCAGCGCGAGCGTGATCCAGTTTTCGTTCAACTGCTGCGCGGCGGAATAGCGCCCGAGGTCGGCGAAGGAAACCGCCCGTTCGAGCATCAGCCGGTCCAGTTTCAGGAACAGGTACATACAGATGAGGCCAAGCCAGAATACCGTGCCCGCGCTCGCGAAATGCTTGAAGAGCGAACGGTCCACATGCCAGCCGAGTTTGCCGTCATGCTGGCGCACGTAATAGATCAGCAGCACGGCGCCGATGGCCGCGGACTCGAGCGCCCACAGCCAGCCGAAGTGCGCGGGCGCCGCCGCCGCGCGCATCAGCAGATAGACGAAAGCGGCCTTCAGCACAGCCGTGCTCATGCTGGTGAGCAGCTGCGGCTTGCTGTACGTCATGCTTTGCAGCCACGCATTGATCACGCCGACGAAAGGCTCGCGAAACAGCATCGTCACCGCGAGGCCTGCGAGCATCGCGCCGACGAGTGGATCGAAGACGTGCAACGCGATGGCGAGCCATGTGAGCAGCAACGCCGCGGCGGAGACGCAAAAGCGCAGCGCGAAGGCGCTCCCGAGCACGGTGCCCAATTGCGCCGGCGGCCGGTTGACGATGGTGGGCACCAGGATTTCCGCGCCGCATACCCAGGTGATCGGCGAGAGCACCAGCAGCAGCGTGTTCGCGTATTGCCATTTGCCGAAGGTGTCCGGCCCGAAGTAACGCGCCAGCATGCCGCTGATCAGGATCGCCACGGCGATCTGCGTGAGCCGCTCCAGCCCGAGCCAGACGATATTGGTGAAGGCGCGCGTGACGTCGGGATTGGCGAAGCGCTTGAGCGTCAGCATTCGGTGGACGCTCGCCGGTCCGCTTGCGTGCATCGCCCGGATTGCGTGAATTGCACGCGCGGCGCGGCGGCAATGCGTGTAGCCGCCCACTTGGCCGATTGTCGCGGCAACTTTACAAATGGAGGGCGTCTAAGCATTAGAATGGCGCTACCAGGCTGGTCCGAAAAGCGCAATTATAAGTTGGAACCGGATCGCTTCCGGCAAGGGCGCATCGCTCGGTACAACAGACTGTTTTACCGATCACTCGGCGATGTGCCGGTCAAAATTTTCCATTGCACGCAAGTGAGCCAACATGATCTCCAAATCCATTTTCAAGGCGTATGACATTCGCGGTGTGATCGGCAAGACGCTCGACGCCGACGCGGCGCGTTCGATCGGCCGCGCGTTCGGCAGCGAAGTGCGCGCGCAAGGCGGCGACGCCGTGGTGGTCGCGCGTGACGGGCGCCTCTCGGGTCCCGAGCTGATTCAGGCGCTGTCGGACGGTCTGCGTGCGGCCGGCGTCGACGTGGTCAATGTCGGCATGGTGCCCACACCGGTCGGCTACTTCGCGGCCAGCGTGCCGTTGAAGCTCGATGGCGGCGAACGCCGCGTCGATTCGTGCATCGTCGTGACGGGCAGCCACAATCCGCCCGACTACAACGGCTTCAAGATGGTGCTGCGCGGCGCGGCCATTTATGGCGAGCAGATCCTCGCGCTGCATCAGCGCATCGTCGACGAAAACTTCTCGTCAGGCAGCGGCACGTACACCGAGTACGATATCGCCGACGCCTATCTCGATCGCATCGCGAGCGACATCAAGCTCGCGCGGCCGATCAAGATCGTGGTCGACACGGGCAACGGCGTCGCCGGTGGTCTCGCTCCCAAGCTGTTCAAGAAGCTCGGCTGCGAACTCGTTGAACTGTTCACCGAGATCGACGGCAACTTCCCGAACCATCACCCGGACCCGGCTCATCCGGAAAATCTCCAGGACGTGATTCGCGCGCTGAAGGAAACCGACGCCGAAATCGGCTTCGCGTTCGACGGCGACGGCGACCGCCTGGGCGTGGTCACGAAAGACGGCCAGATCATCTATCCGGACCGTCAACTGATGCTGTTCGCCGAAGAAGTGCTCTCGCGCAACAAGGGCGCGCAGATCATTTACGACGTGAAGTGCACGCGCAATCTCGCCAAGTGGGTGAAGGACAAGGGCGGCGAACCGCTGATGTGGAAAACCGGCCATTCGCTCGTGAAGGCGAAGCTGCGCGAAACCGGCGCGCCGCTGGCCGGTGAAATGAGCGGCCACGTGTTCTTCAAGGACCGCTGGTACGGTTTCGACGACGGCCTGTACACGGGCGCGCGTCTTCTGGAAATCCTCACGCGCGTGGCCGATCCGAGCAAGCTGCTGAACTCGCTGCCGAACTCGAACTCCACGCCGGAACTGCAACTAAAGCTCGAGGAAGGCGAAAACTTCGAACTGATCGCACGCCTGCAGCAGAACGCGAAGTTTACCGGCGCGGACGAGGTCGTGAAAATCGACGGCCTGCGCGTCGAGTATCCGGACGGCTTCGGCCTCGCGCGTTCGTCCAACACCACGCCGGTGGTGGTGATGCGCTTCGAAGCCGATAACGACGCGGCGCTCAAACGAATCCAGGAAGACTTCCGTCGCGTGATCCTCGCGGAGAAGGCCGACGCGAAACTGCCGTTCTAAAAAGGCTTGAGCGGCGTCAAAGCGGCGTCAAAACAGCATCAAAGCGGCGGCGCGGTTCGAATTGAACCGCGGGGCGCCAGCCAACGCGGCGCGGGTTTCACTTACCGCGCCGCGTTTTTTCATGCCATTCACCTGTGACGCGCTAAAATTGCCGTCCTTTCAACGCATCTTCGGGCCGGATAGCCGGTTTTCCCACTCTTGAGCGTGCAAAAGATACTGATCGTGAGGGTGTCGTCATTGGGCGACGTCGTTCACAACATGCCGGTGATCGCCGATATCCGACGCCGCCATCCCGATGCCCGGATCGACTGGCTCGTCGAAGAGAGCTTCGTGGGGCTGGTCGAACTCGTCAGCGGCGTGCGGCGGGCGATTCCCGTGTCGCTGCGGCGCTGGCGCAAGCGCATTCTTTCAGTCGACAACTGGCGCGAGATCGGCGCGTTTCGCCGCGCGCTCGCCGCCGAGCACTACGATCTCGTGATCGACTGCCAGGGGCTTATCAAGACCGCGTGGGTCGCCAGCATGGCGCGCGGGCCGCTGGTCGGCCTCGGGAACCGCACCGACGGCGCGGGTTTCGAATGGCCGGTGCGTTTCTTCTACGGCAAGCGTGTGCCGATCGAGCCGCGCACGCATGTGGTCGAACGCACGCGCCAACTGGCGGCCGCGGCGCTGAACGACCCGCCGCCGCAACCCACCGACGAGATCGATTTCGGCATCGACACGGGCCGCGCGGCGCTGGCATTGTCGGAGGCGAACGTGAATCTGCCGGTGCCTTACGTGGTGTTCGTGCACGCCACCTCGCGCGTCGACAAGCAATGGCCCGATGCCGCGTGGATCGAGCTGGGGCAGTCGTTGGTGCGGCGCGGGGCATCGATCGTGCTGCCTTGGGGCAGCGAGGCGGAGCGTGCAACGAGCGAGCGCCTCGCGAAGGAGTTCGGCGCGGCGGCCATCGTGCCGCCGAAGCTGTCGCTGCCCGCGGTGGTCGGCCTGATCGAAGGCGCCGCCGCGACGGTCGGGGTTGACACAGGTCTAGTCCACATCGCGGCGGCGCTGAAGCGGCCGACGGTCGAGTTGTACAATTTCGCCACCGCGTGGCGCACCGGCGGCTACTGGTCGCCGAACGTCGTCAATCTCGGCACCGCCGGCAAGCCGCCCACGCTGCAAGAGGTCAAATCCGCGCTGGCCGGCTTCGGCCTGCTGTAAAGGTCCGGCGCGCCTCGCCTTACGCTCCATCCGTTTTCAAGGGCGACCATGAACGAAACCCAGATCATCGAAGTAGCGAACGCCGATTGGCACGCACGCAATCTGTCCGTGCCGCGCGAAACGCTGCTTGCCGGCGTTGAACGCGGCAAGGTGCTGTACTTCCCGAACCTGCGCTTTGGGATCGAAGGCGGCGAACAGGCGCTGCTCGACCCGGCGCTCGCCGATCCGAACCGCAAGAACATCAGCCTCGAACCGAATGGCGGCGCGCTGCACGGCGTGGCTGGCGACGCCGTCACGCAATCGGCGGTGCGCGCGTTGATCGCGCGTTACCAGGCCAATGCACGCACGCTGGTTGATGGGCTTTTCCCCGAATACAACGGCAAGCTGCGCGTCGCGCCGACGAGCTTGCGTCTGCATCAGGTCGAAACGCGTCAAACTTCGTGGCGTAAAGACGATAGCCGCTTGCACGTGGATGCATTCCCGTCGCGGCCCAACTACGGCGAGCGCATCTTGCGCGTGTTCACCAACGTCAATCCGCATGGCGCGCCGCGCGTGTGGCGTGTTGGCGAACCGTTCGAGGACATGGCCAGGCGCTTTCTGCCGCGCATCAAACCGCAAATGCCGGGCTCCGCATGGCTGCTGAATCTGCTGCATGTGACGAAATCGCCGCGCAGCGAATACGACCATCTGATGCTGAATCTGCACGACGGCATGAAGGCCGACCTCGAGTATCAGAAGTCGAGCCCGCAGGAGACCATGCCGTTTCCGCCGGGCAGCGTGTGGGTGTGTTTCTCGGATCAAACTTCGCACGCGGTGATGTCCGGCCAGTTCATGCTGGAGCAGACCTTCTTCCTGCCGGTCAAGGCGATGGCGCAGCCTGAATGCGCGCCGCTCGGCATTCTCGAGCGCCTGAAGGGCAGGGCGCTGGTTTGAGCGCCGCGAGGTCCATTCGCGGCGCCCATTCGCCGGTGAATTCCATCCAGCTTTTCGGGCTGAGCAGGCCGAGGTCTGAAATGATGGTCCTTTTGCCGGATTTGCCTCGCGCGTTCAATCGTGGCGTGAAGGCCGCGGAGCCCCGATGCTGAGGGCGATTTATAACGCGCTCTGGTGGATCATCGCGCCGCTCGCCGTGCTGCGTCTCCTGATCCGTTCGCGCAAGGAACGCGGCTATCGCCGGCATATCGGCGAGCGCTTCGGTTATTCGCGCGGACGGCTGCCTGAAGACAATGCGCCGCTGATCTGGGTGCATGCGGTGTCGGTGGGCGAGACGCGCGCCGCGCAACCGCTGATCGACGCGCTGATGAAGGCGCGGCCCGATGCGCGGATTCTTCTCACGCATATGACGCCGAGCGGCCGCGCGACCGGCGAGCAGATTTTCGGCGACCGTGTGTTGCGCAGCTATTTGCCGTACGACATGCCGCATGCGGTGCGGCGCTTCTTGCGGACGTGGCGGCCGTCGCTCGGCCTGGTGATGGAGACCGAAGTATGGCCGACGCTGATCGACGAATGCCGTCGCGCGGATGTGCCGCTGGTGCTGACCAATGCGCGGATGTCGGCGCGCTCGTTCAAGCGCGCGGCCAAATTCGGTCATGCGACCAAGGGTGTGTTCGGCGGCTTTGCGCGTGTGCTGGCGCAGAGTCCGTCGGATGCGGAGCGGCTCACCGCGCTCGGCGCGCGCAACGTCGCGGTGCTCGGCAATCTGAAGTTCGACATGAGCACGCCGCCAGAACTGGCGGCGTGCGGTCATGCGTGGCGTGCGGCGATCGGCACGCGGCCGGTGTGGGTCGCGGCGAGTACGCGTGAAGGCGAAGAAGAACTGGTGCTGCAGGCGTTCGCGGCGCTGGGTATCGACGAAGCGTTGCTGATTCTGGTGCCGCGGCATCCGCAGCGGTTCAACGAAGTGGCGGCGCTGGTTGAGAAGGCGGGGCTGCGGTTCGAGCGGCGTTCGGTTTGGGCGCCGGCGGCGAAGGCGGCGTCGGGGGCGGGCGTTTTAAGTGATGTGCCGGCTTTGCCTGCCGAAGTGAATGTGCTGCTCGGCGATTCGATGGGCGAGTTGGGCGCTTACTATGCCGCTTCCGATCTGGCGTTTATCGGTGGAAGTCTGTTGCCGCTCGGCGGACAGAATTTGATCGAGGCGTGCGCGGTGGGCGTGCCGGTGCTGATCGGGCCGCACGTGTTCAACTTCACGCAGGCCACCGCGGATGCGGTCGCGGCGGGCGCCGCGGTGCAGGTGCAAGACCCGGCCGATCTGGCGCGGGCTCTGCACGATCTGTTCGGCGACAGGGCTCGGAGACTGGCAATGGGCGGCGCGGCTTCGGCATTCGCCGCGCGCCATCGTGGCGCCACGGCGCGGACGGTGGATGTTTTGATGGCGGTGTTGCCGGAGTGAGGGGCGTCGCTAGCGAGATGCGGTGCGTGGCTCATGTTTCGAGCGTCGATAAATAATATATTCTGCAAACATTGGGCGCCGCGCTAGCCCTGTGACTTGAACCGTTTCTTCTCCGCCTGCGATGACGCTCTTCACCGACCTCGGCTTTCAATGGGATCGCGCCGCGATTCCGCAAGACATTCCCACCCATTCGATCAAACGGGTGTGCTTCCGTTTTCATCGAATGCTGCCGGAATTCGTGTGGGATGCGAGTGTGCTCGAAGGCAATCCTTTCACGTTTCCCGAGGTAAAAACGCTGCTCGACGGCGTCACTGTCGGGGGGCGGAAGATATCCGATCAGGAGCAGGTCCTAAACCTGGCGGAGAGCTCGAAGCATCTGCTGGCTATCGTGCAGGCTGGGCGATTTGCGCTCGACAAGACAACGTTTTGCGACCTGCATCGCCTTGTTGCACGTAACGAGGCCCTTGAGTGGGGCGTGTTCCGAGGGGAAGGCGAGGAAACGCGATATACGCCTGATGTTGCGTTAGGTGAGGCGGGGCGGCACACGCCGTTGCCGGCCTTGCCAGGCGCTCCTGAACTCAACCGGGTTTTTGCCGCAGGCACCCGTGCGCTGACGGATCAGGTCCCCAACGCTTTCGAACGCGGCTGCGCTTTCTTCCTGTTCGGCGCGTTGCAACAGTTTTTCTTCGACGGCAACAAGCGCACGTCACGTTTCATGATGAACGGCGTGCTGATGTCGAATGGCATCGACGCGATCAGTGTGCCGGCACAGCGCGCCGGTGACTTCAACGAAAAGATGGTGCGGTTCTATATGTCGAAAGACGCTACGGAGATGATGGCGTTTTTGCTTGAGTGTCATCCGGGCGAGTGACGCCTCAAACCTTCAACAACCCCTTCTCCTCAATAAACCTCACCACCTCGGCCAACCCATCAAGCGCCTTCAGATTGCACATCACGAAGGGCCGTTCGCCGCGCATCTTCTTCGCGTCCGAAGCCATCACGTCGAGGTTTGCGCCGACCATCGGCGCGAGGTCCGTCTTGTTGATCACCAGCAGATCCGACTTCGTGATGCCGGGGCCGCCCTTGCGCGGAATCTTCTCGCCGCCTGCCACGTCGATCACGTAGATCGTCAGATCCGACAGTTCCGGGCTGAAGGTCGCCGCGAGATTGTCGCCGCCCGATTCGATGAACACGATGTCCGCGTCGGGAAAGCGTGTCAGCATGCGGTCGACGGCTTCGAGGTTGATCGACGCGTCCTCGCGGATCGCCGTATGCGGGCAGCCGCCCGTTTCGACGCCCATGATCCGCTCGGCCGGCAACGCACCGGCCACCGTCAGAAGACGCTGGTCTTCTTTCGTATAGATGTCGTTGGTGATC